>Ga0325404_1001564_pt1 | contig 24209 bp, 16 predicted proteins | sample PopdelMetagenome_18_FD_205664 | JGI IMG/M metagenome (GOLD analysis project Ga0325404, IMG submission 205664) | Populus deltoides microbial communities from Bellville, Georgia, United States - Xylem-Control-R1 | ecosystem: Host-associated > Plants > Phyllosphere > Stem > Wood/Secondary xylem...
TTCTTTTTTTCTATTTAAGTAGATGATTTCTCGTTTCTCACCTGCAAATCATTCTCCAGTATTAGTACCAAAACAAAATACATGATCTACCCAATTATGCATAGAAACAAAAACAGTGAATTTCTTTAAAAAAAAAAAAAAAACTAGAAAAGGGTTTAAGATGGAAACCTTGAAAACGAGCAGGGTTTGTTTGGTGGAAGAAGAAAGAAGCTCGCTTAGCGATTGAGCAGGGCAAAATGATTTCGGGCCTTCAGCTTCGGCTTAGTTTTTTATATAAGTACGGGCCTCCTGGGCTTAGAGAAAGCCCAAGTTTGCAAGTGCCTTGAACTCGTGTTTTCATTAACGTTGTTTCAAACTTTGTTCCTTTTTCTTTTTTCTTTTTTTAGAAATAGTTTAGTTAGTTCTTATTTGAGTTTCCAATGGGTTTATTGGAAATTTTTGTCACTAAATTATTGAGGTTGTATATATTTCATCTGTAAATTATTTTATTTTGAATAAATATTGTTTCTTTGTCTGATTTAATTTTTATCATCGATCACTTTTAATAAATTTATTTTTTAGTATTTTGAGATGAGTTATATATATATATATAATTAGTACCTTTTTTGTAAGCAATTTAATTTTTTTTTAAGTCTGGTATTATTATTTTTATTTTTTTGAGAAATAAAAAAACAATAACATTATAAAAACATAAAAGTAAAAATAAAATTATCTATAAATTATTAAAAATGTATAAATAGGTTATATGATTTTACTTATATAATTTTATTATGGTTTTCAAAATATCTAGATATGAGTTTCTAAAATTAACCTATTTTAAGTTTTGGTTGTGCTATGTATATGACCACACAACTATTTCGAATACTAAAAATAAATGTATATGATTCTTTTTGCCTCCAAAAATGTTTGGATCATTCCAAATCATTTTCTATATTTCTAAACTCATAAATATTTATTTTTTAAAAAAAATAAATAAAATATTGTTTGATCTAAAAAAAAAATTATTTTTAAAAATAGTTTAAATTTTATTAGCATATGTGACAATTTTCAACTCAAAATACAAAAAAATAAATTTTTTTAAGGATTTTCTTATTAATAATAACGATCAACATAAAGAGACAATTCACAAAATATTAAAAGAGGTGATGCTTTTATTATGCATCACCTCACAAGAATCTATTCAATATTATTTTGCTTTTTATTTTATTTTTTTTAATTTTAATTTCATCCTTCTACATTTAATTTGTTGGGGAAAAAATTTTATAATTTGTTTCAATTTTCTTTCTCTGAAGTTTTCCCAACATCGTGATCCAAGTCGCAAGTTTAGTGAGTTAATTTGGTTGACTTGAGTTTTTCTTTTTTTTTCTTAATTAACTTTTTTTTAATTACATCTTTCAACATTTGTTGATTAAGAATTAGGCTCAATGGTTTTTTTTTGTTTACTTTATGTAAGGTTATCCTCGTCTTATGACCTAAAATACAGGTTTAGCGGGTTAACCCAAGTTTACTCAAGTCATTTTTAGTCTTTTTTTATTAATTTATTTTTCAATTTCATCCTTCAACATTGAGTTGATTGAGATTATGCTTCAAAATTTATTTTAATTTACTTTTTTATAGGGTCATCCAAGCCTCATAACATGAGTAGTTGTTTGGTAGGTTAACCTAGATTATCTCTTCTTTTTTTTTGTTCAATTTGATTTCTATGAGGTTATATTAATTTTACGACCTAACATGTTAACCTAGGTTGAATTGAATCATTTTTTTGCATTTTTTATTTGAATATTTTATTTCAATTTTATTCTTCAATATTATTAGGTTTATTGAGAATTGATTTTGTTTTGATTTACTTTTATGAGGTTATTTCAGTCTCATGATTTAGGTAGTGAGTTTGATAGGTTAATCCAGGTTGATTTATGTTATTTTTTTTATCCTTTAAATTTTTTTTCATCATTTACCATTAGATTGATTGAAAATTATGTTTCATAATTTATTTTGATTTTTATTATAGGGTTATCATGGTTTTAAAACCATGATTGCAGATATGTCAGGTTAACCTAGGTTGATTAGGATCAATTCAATATGTTTTCATCTTGATATTTTTTTTAAAAAAATATGTTGTCTTGAATGTATTTTTTAGATAGATTATACTTTTACTAGTAATCTTGGTTGTTTTTGGACCTGCCAAGTCAACTGAGTCAAATTGAATCAATCCTCACACAATTATTGTTTTTTAGAAAAAAAAATATATTAGCAATACTTATATTTTTTTTTTATATTCAAATATTTTTAATCTGATCTACAATGTAATGCAAGAAAATAATATAATATTTAGCTAAAACATGATAGTTATAGAAGGTGATTGACCAAATTAATAATATGAACCTCAATTTACCACATCCTAATAGTTTAGGGCTAAAAATGTTATTAAATCAATTTTTTAATATGTCTTTATATTCTTGATTGAATCAATTTTATCCTTATAAAATAATTAAGTTTCCAATCTATTCTTTTATTAAAAAAATTTGTCTAAATTAATTGAACTTTTTCATACATATAACTTAATATTACATTATAAATGGCCTTGAGTTTTATCAATTTTTTAATCATATACAAAATACATAACAAATAAAAGAGATTTTTTAATACACATAGTCGATACCCCCTTTCTCTTCGAAACCTCCCTGTCCGTACTTTTTTTTTTTTAATGAACCCCTTCCTTTTTGACTGATGTTGCCATTTTTGGTATAACATTGAGTCATGTGCATTATATTATTTTGGAAAAAAAAAGTTAAGAAAATGATAGATTGAAAACTATGTCATTTTATAAAAATAAAACATGTCTAGTTAATGATATAAATAATATAAAGACCAATTAGAAACTTCTATCATTTTAAATATATAAAAATGAATCATCTCTCTTTCTCTTTTTTATCAGTATATTTTATTAGATAATTTTGATGTTGTGGTTTTGGGTCACAATGAGATATCCCATAATAGAAGCTACCTAAGGGCTAACATGTTTAAGCTTGACATAAACAAATGGGGCTAGCTTTTTTTATAGTCATTTAGCCAACCCAAACAACTGAAATTTCAACCTTTGGCCTAACCCAACACCTCACCTTAGTTTTATACTTGGCATAACCTCAATGTATTTCAACTTACAAACTTTTCATGTACATAATATTTTTCTATGCGTACACAACTTTTTTCTATGTAGTGCAACACCATCTTCCATGCTAAAGCACTGACCATCACCAAAATTTGTTTCAATGGCGCATGACATAACAACAACATCATGGTAAAAAAATCAATGACCACCATGGCTAGCCAATATTTTCTTGTTATGTGAAAAGCATTGGATAACACTGACAAACACTAATTTTTTCTCCAACTGATTGTTATCTCCACAATAAATAGTGAGCACAAACTTCTCCATACACCTTTTTCTCCATGAAGAAATTTTAAATATTGGGTGTATAAACACACCTAGATACTAGGGAGGAAATCTAAGTCCAGCCATACAATCCTCTATAAAATCTCGTCATACAAAGCTATCCATTTTTATAGATAAAGCTACACTTATCCATTAAAAGCCAAGCAACTCCATTGAAGGCCAAAAACATACAAGCCATTCTAGGCTAGAATTATTCACAACCACATAAACAACTCTAGATCATATAATCACTTTCATACTACATTTATAGATATATATTCCTTTCACTTTCATCATACTTTTCTCTTTCCATATTTTCTCTCCCTTGTGTTTTACTGACTTAAGCATCGGAGAGTTCCTTGTTTCTTAGGAGATTTTTTTTTCCAGACAACCATCTAGCCATTAGATAAAGCTTAGGTATAGCCCATCAACCAAGGATTAGCCCTTTTCATACCAACATCTCATGATGCAGCCATCGAAAGCCCTACTTTTTTCTGATTTTTTTATAAGACTTCATTAGGGTTCAACCTAGTAGTTCAAATGGTCTTTGAGGATGAAGTTTTGTTGGAATTGGGTAATAGCTTTTTGTTTGGTATGATGTGAGAATGAAAAAATCCAAAATTTTCAAGATTCATAGGGCTCTATAGTTGCTTAACATTAAGATTTTTATAGGAATCCTTGTTACACTAAACTATAATGTGGTGAGACTTGATAAGAAGAAGAGATGCAAGTGAAAAAGAAGACCATAAAGAGAAAGAAAGTTGAATTATTACAAATGCTAAAGGTCTAACATAAAAAACAACATGGATCAATTGCTTGAAACTTTAAAATAACATTACATAACCTAGCCTAAGGATCCTTCTCACCATATTCCTTCATCACCTATAATTGTATATGTGAACCTTTCTTAGTACAAAGCAAACATAAACACTCCTAAAACTCCCACATAAAAATAATCATGGTCATTGTCCAAATAATCATGTTGAGGTATTATCTTAAACCCATAAACTCTAAAATAAAAAAAAATACCTTCGTTTATCGTATCACTTGCTGCATAATAAACCATATAATTAGAAAACACACCAAACTCTTTTCATTAAAACAGTGATACTCGGGCTAAAAAATAGAGTAATAAGCATATATGTGAAATTTGTCTCGATAAATTAATCTAAAAACCCCGCAATTAGAAGCTTGACTTAGGTTGAGTTTCAAGTTGAATTGAAAATGACATTGACTTAACTAAACCTAGTTGACCCAGCTGAGTTAAGTCCTGAACTAGTTGACTTAGTCAGGTCAATGCCAATTTTTTTTGAAAAAAAAGATCAAAATGATATTATTTTAAGAAAATGATTGATCCATGTTGATTGAGTGACTAGCAAGTTGATTTAGTGATCCAATAATTCATGCTCTTTCTGAGTTGATCATCAAACTATGTTTAGAACCCATGATAACAAGGACAACCCTTAATTTTTTATCCATGAACTAGACTTCAAGTTGTAAACTTTAACCTAAAAAAAGCCTATCAATAGTATCACTATAGCAACTAATAACCTTCACAGCTTTATAGTCTTCATTGATGTGGTCATCCCTAATCTATAAAAATTGAATTCTAGACAAGCTTATGTATAGTTCTTACCATTAACTATATTATATAAAAAAAAAACTATTAGGCATCAATGAAACAATGTAGCCTATGAGGAGATCCAATGTTCATTCGAACATTGATTTCCTTTTTTTCTTTTTTTGGTCTCTAAGACTTTTTACACTTTGGTCCCTAAATTTCATTTTCTTCTTTTTTGGTCCTTTGACATTGCTTTGATTTGTAATTGGTCTTAATGGATTTTTTTTCCATGCGTGCGTATAGGGATCTCAAGGTGTCAAGAAAATGTTTCATTACTTAGTTAATTCTTGGTTTTGTAAAACACAATTCAATTTAATTGATTTAAAATAATTAGAGCCTTAGGGACCAAATTTAAAGCTTCAAGAAATATTTAGCCCTTTTATTTTTCCACCATCACGGACTGATTTGTATAGTCAAGAATGAAGCTCATGTCCTTCTTTTAATATATATTTTGGTCCTTTTTTTTTAATTTGATCCTTTTACATTGACTTTATTTGGGATTTAAATTGATACTTTGTTTTGGATGCCTTAATACGGGAATCTTGCAATATCGAGGGAAATTTTTATTGCTCGGTTTTGTAAAATAAAACAAAATTTAGTTAATTTAAAATAATTACGTGTTAAGGAAACAAAATTTAAATAAAGACAAGTATGAAAATTGGGGTAAATGGGCAGGGAAAATAGGTTAGCGTGTGCAACGCTTGTACTGGCAAATGAGAGGCGTCCACAGTATTCATGTAGCATTAGGGGTCTCCTTGCATCCAAATGACAACTTTCATGACAACATTGGAAGCCTTGTGTCGTGTTTTTCCCAATGGTTTGAAGTGTGTAGGTGGCAGTGGGGCGGTTGGGTTTCAACTTGCTTTTTTTCTTCTTCTCTTTTTTTTCTCTCTCCTCTCCTCAAGAATCAAGCTGGCCTACCAAAATTTAAAGGTGTCATGTTATATTTTTATATCAAATTTGGTCCTCATTCTTTTTATTAAGGATGCTCATGGATATAGTTAGGTTGAGTTTAGACCTGTAAACCCCCCAGATAAAATATATAAGGATAATGAAGTAAAAATTATGTTAAACAAGTAAATTGAATAGTTACACTTAGGGGATGATAATGGATTTTGAGAATTGAAAATAAAATACTTATGTGTTAATTTTAAAATAAAAATATAAAAAAATAGCTGAAAATTAAAGAAATACATAAATGCAAATAAAAACTAAATGGAAATGATGTAAGAGGAAAAAAAAGTACTGACATGTAATTTAAAGAAATTTGAAATAGCAGAGCTTTAATTTGGTAGAAACGAATGTTAGAAGCAGAGAAATATTTACCTAGAAAAACAAAAGGGCATGAAGGTAGGATAAAATATGTATTATTTAATTTGTTATGTGTGTGTTCGTGTGCGCGTGCGTATTTGGTCGGCCATTAGATGAAAAAAAAGAGAGGAGAGGAACTCTTGAGAAAAACTTGGAAAGACTTAGGAAAAAAAACCTAGAAATTAAAGGAAAATCTTATAAAATTTAGGAATTAAACATTATAAGTACTTGATTGAGAGAAAATCAAGTGAGAGTAAGTGATTTTTCAAGGATGGGAACTTGTTGGAAAAGTTTGGAAATATAGAGGGAGAAGAAGAAGAAAGTGAAGAAATTGAGTTTTTCTTTCATTTTGTTTCTTAGAAACTTCTAACTTAGAGGTAAGATATATTATTGCAATGATTAAATTGTGTATTTTATTAGGATTAAATTCTATAGTTTGTGTTAGTGTCGTGTAATTGTGAATTAAGGGTTGGTGATGTTGGAAATGATGACATAGTCTTTGAAATGTGTAAATGATCATAAATAAACATCAGGTCAAGTGAGAATTTGAAGAAAATCTTAACTTCTCTTTTATCTTTAGTTTCGACCAAATAAGGTATAGATCGGGGGAGGGAATCTTTCTTAGAAAAAATGTGATTTTGAATTGGTTAATAAAAGATTTTAATGATAAAGTGCTTTGATGCTGTGAATGGTATATATTTAATGGGTGTAGTGGTTTTGATGATGATTGAGAATGAAGGAAAAATTATGAAAAAAAAATTATTTTTCTTTTGATGATTAAGTGTATGAGTTTTTGGAAAATTGTATTGTTAATGATATCTTATTAAAGGTAATTTAATGCTCACTTTAAATTATGTATGGATGAAGTAAATTGTGGGAGAATAAAATTAACATGATAAAATAATGAAATGGATTTGGAAATTAAATGGGTTTTATATGTTGAATTAGATTGAAGATTATCTTTTATGTGCGCCCTAAATTAGGCACACAAGAATTATTGATAGAATAATAATGTAATAAAAAAATGCTCTTGAATCCAGGAGAAGTTGCTGGAGTAAGAGCTCAAACAGGAGGAGTCAAACAGTCACGAGTAGCAAGTAGGTGTTTGGCATCCTATTTGAATTTAAAAGCTTTTAATTTTTGTCATTACAAATATGTTGATTTGTCTAATGTGTATTGATTGTTGAAATTGATAAATTACAAAAGAAATAATGTTATGAATTCATAATGTTATTAGCACCTGTGAGGGGATAGCCAAAATATTGCTAACCAAATAGGTTTGCCGGATTTAATTGGATTATGTGAGAAAATGGTCAGAATATTGACAACCAAATGGGTTTGCCAGATTCAATTGGCATTTGTGAGAGGAGGGCTAGAATGTTGGCAACTAAATGGGTTTGCTGAATTTAAAATCGGTGTTCATAAAGGGATGGGTGAAATGTTGGCAACAAAATAGGTTGCCGGATTTCAGTGGCATCAATGAGAGGAAGTCTAAATTATAGATTTAAAAGAAATGGGTTAAAGGTGAAAATGTTAGTTAGCAAAATTTTTAGGTTATAAATAAATATAAGATTTTTTTATTTAATTAGAGGTGTGATTACAAGTTCTTTATAAGTAAGGCCAGAGAACTAGATATTAGTGAAATAATTTTATGGCTTGTAAATATAATAATGTAATTAATTATATAATTAGACCTTTTGAGAGATATATGTATCCTTATATGATGTGTAATAACACACACACACACACACATATTAGTAGTGTAAGAGTGTGTGTGGTGTAGGAGTATGATAGTGTAAATCTCTAAAATAGAATGGTATCACAAGTTTAATGTTGTGCATAATATGTTAAATTAATATGAATTAATGGGAACTAAAAAATATATATGTATGTAATGTGTGTTTATCTTTATATGTTATCTATTCTTTTATTTTAGCATTGTAATGTAAAGTAAGTGTCCAATAATAAGACATACCTAAATATTGTTGAAATATTAAGAAAAGAAATTGAGATGATATGTGATCTAGAATAGTTGGATCAAGATTGTAACTGGTGATTAATTGAGAAGTTGGAGTAATGTTAATAACTTGATATGTCTAAAAACAAGAGAGATGCCACTGAATTTTTGATAAAAACATATGAGAAATAGAATGAAGTTTAAAACAAATCCATGATTTATCAATAGATTTGGGAATGATTATAATTTATGTAGTAGTTAGAGTTTAAGAATGTTATAGGACATATAATTATATCCAACTAAACTTTTTATATTTTACAAATTGAAAACCCGTACCATTCACTTTTAATTTGACTCAAGCGAGTTGGATACATAAGGTTAGGCTAAGTTTTTTTATGGATATTACAAATATCCACGGGTCAGGCTTATATTACTAATTCTTATGGTTGGGCTTAATTAGAATTAAGACTCGAGCTTAATAAATTAGCCCAAAACCTATTATAAGTTGTAATAAGCAATTTAAGCTTAATACATTAACTAAATGAATTGACTAAAATAAAAGAATCAATTGTAGAAAAATAGCATAACATATAACAACAAATTAAGTTTTGAACAAAAAAAACTTGGTTACAATAAAACATAATAAGTTCTGAAAATAAACTTGAATTGGGTTGTATGGGGTATATAATTTGAGTTTGGTTGACCAAGTCTAAAAAATTCTAACCTGTGATATCTATTTTTTAAGTTTTTTTAACGTACTATCATTTATAACATTCATATTATCTGACTTCGACGAGTTGAGTTAAGTTAAATAATGCTAATGTTACATATGAGATTATTTTTTTAACACCCTACTATTTATTTTGTTTTGAATTTGTTTTATTGATCTGTTTTTTAGATTTTATTTCTTAAAATTTGATTTCATTTAATTTTTATATCAAACATGGTCCTAATGCTTTTGATTTCTATTTATTTTATTTTTTATCCTTTTTATTTTTTTTTAATTTCATCCATTGGTATTTTGTTAATTGAGGATTTGGCTTCAAGTTTTTTTAGATTTTCTTTTTATGGGGTTAATCCCGACCTTATGACTTAGGTTACAAGTTTTCAAAATTAGCCTAAGTTAACTTCAATATTTTTTTAGGTTATTTTTTTTAAAATTGATTTTTTTTTCAATTTTATCCTTCAATATTGAGTTGGTTGGGGATAGGGCTTCGTGAATTTCCTTACTTTCCTTTCTATAGGGTTATCTTGATCTCATGTTCTGGATCACGGGCTTAGTCGATTAATCTGGGTTGACTCGGGTCTTTTTTTATTATTTTTTTTCATTTTATTTTATTCAGTTTTCCCTTTAAATTGGGTTATCAGAAATTTAAGCTTTATTGTTTCACTCAATTTTCTTTTTACAAGGTTATCATAGTCTCATAACCATGTCATGTATTTGAAAAGTTGGCTCGAGTTGGTTTTTTATCCTTTTTAATTTGATTTTTTTTAATTTCTTCCTTCAACATTTGATTTGTTGGAAATTGAGTTTTGATTTTTTTTCATTTTGCTTTCTATGAGGTTATAACGTCCTCATTTAATTTTTGCTTATTTATAAAATATTGAAAGCATATCTTTTCATAATATTAGCAAACGCTCATATTATTGTTATTATCGTTATCTGTTTTTTTAATTATATTATTATATTAAACATGTTTATTAAACCAAGTCAAGTCAATGACTCGAGTCTTATTATTTTTTTCATTTACTTCTTTAAAAACATTAGTATTGCTTTAATATGTTTTTTTTTATGTTGGGAAAAACTCAGCCCACCAATCTAATGTAACTCAAATGGTGAAAAAGTAGTGTTTTATGTTCTTTAGTACATGGGTTATAAAAGGGAATAGTTATATGAAAACTTATTAAAGTATGTAGTCCATGAGCCCACTACTTCAAAGTTCTTGTCTTTGTCACTTTTGAATAGTTCAATGGGGGTGAGATGGGGTGTGTATAAGTTTACAATGTATCATATGTACCTCTATGGAGGAGGCTTGCTAGTGATGATTTTTTTAGAAGTTTGTTGATGAAATAAGGATTGTTCATTTCTTTCCAACATGATGCGACTGAAACATTCAAGTTATTTGACTGGTTGTCTACTTAGAATATCGGTTGTTGTCTCTGCTGGGAACAACATATCCTTCGACGATATCGTTGGTTTTTTTAGAAGAATCAAATGGCAAACCTCTAGTCTTTTATAAATTAGGAAATTAGAAAAGTAATGACTAGCGAGTTTTAAATCCATGGTTATGAAACATGTTAGGTGCAACGAGTCAATCTAGTAACCGAGGCTTGGATTAAGTTTTATTTCAAATTAATTTGAACTTTAATCGAGTCAAATCTAACTAACCTGATTTACATCTAATCGAGTCAATTTCAAATTTTTTTAATTTGTCTAAAGTGATATTATTATGAAAAAAGTCGAAATAATATATTTTTAGTTAACCCAGTGAATTTACAACCTGAACCTTAGATCCGGTGAGAACTATACCAGGATATGACAACTATGATTAAAAAAATTATGAAAGTAAAAGTTTCTTTAGAAATGAAAGACAAATCTTTATTTCTTTAATTTCTTTTTTTCTTTTTGACATGGTCTATGTCAAATTTGGTTTATTCAATGAATTGTTGGGTCAATTACAAATTGGTCCTTATACAAAAGTTTTCTATTCATTATATTTTATAAGAAAAATAGCTTAGTCCTTTTAATATCACTCTCGATCATATAATGAAGTGCTTGAAACGTAATAACTCAATTATAAATGTAATGATCCATTACAACCAAACATAGGAAGGTAACGAAATATTAAATTAAATGATTCATTATGTCCAATTAAAAATACTTGTGCTCTCTATTTTTGTTGTTTATGAAGTAATTCAAAAGTAAATGAGCAGGCAAGAAGCATTAAAAATATAGAGAAATGCCAAGTCATTGTTCTTTGGCTTCCTCGAGTTGTTTAGCTTCCTCTTGTGGCATGGACCTGAAACAGAACCCAATCATTAAAAGTTAAGGCCAATATCAATCACAACAGATTGGGTAGAGAAAGAGCTGGACAAGATTAGTTATAATATGATTAAGAAATTCCAATCCACAAATAGGTTAATATGTTTGTTATTTTTGGAACTTCAACTTTCTTAACAACATCATTTTACTAGCAGGATCAATGAGCAAATAGTGAATCATCATTCCAATAAATACAAATTTACTTGAGGTTCTTACTTTTTCCAACATATTTATGGATAAAAATTTTTTTTCTCAGTCATATCAAATCAATTCTCCTTTTTTTTAGCCAAGTGAGTACCGGTTTCTTAACTATGAAATACAGAGATGTCCTCATTAATTGCCTTTATAAAACTGCCTTTAATTTGTTGAAGTGTAAGTTAATGATTATGTCAAGAACTAATTATGAATAAACCAAACCTAAAAACACAGGATAATTGTTGCCTACCGATGAGCCTTTATCCAACGTGAGAGCTGATAAAGCTGCAGTGTCTCATTTGTGATATGACATGCAAGAAGGTGCAAGTTGCGTGGTTGTACCATCCATGAAAACCTCATAAACATTGCTGAATAAACACACATAGCTACACCAACAATCACAAATTCCATCTATATATAAGCTTAAGCTTAATTGCTATAAATAAATGTTATAGGCAAACACGTAAAAAGAGCTAATTCTTGTAGTATTTATTTCAAACATGTAAAAAAAAAAAACCTGTAACCATGTTGCCTGATATCAATTCTGGGGGTTTCTTTGTATCTACAAACGCCTGTCAAAACTGAACTAGTCAGATCGGAAATCATTGTATATATACATATTAGTAGTAAAAAAGCTTAATGAGCACAAACGAAAACAAAGAGATAGTATGAGTATTTTTTACTATATATTTTTTTGCTTTAGAAACATCCAAATCCATAAATGGAGTGTTAGTCCAATCAAATGTGGGTCTGACATCCTACCATATCTAACATACTTGGGTTCAACCATGAACCGAGCTTAAGTTATTATGGGTAGCAAGACACTAAACCCATTTCCTTTAAGTTTGACCACACAACAGACCTAGTTGGACTTAGAGATCCATATTAGGACCATAGAGTTTTGTCTTCAGGTTATTTACATGAACTATTCATGTCAAATGTAATCATGTCTCTATATCTATAGATGTATAAAAGGTCTCTTAAGCGACTTATCATATTTTTCATCTCATTAATGATGTGTAAGATATTTGTCCCTCATTAATACATCGATATGTAAGGAATATTTATTTTTCATTGATGTCATCAAAAGAAAAGGACTTTCCAGTTTTTTCTTTTCCTAAAGATGACAAGATTCAGAGGTGATAAGTACCCCCCGAACCACCCAGATAAAGGTTCACCTTTTCTATTCTAAAAGCTTATATATTTCAGAGCATTAATCATAAAATACCAAAAACAAATATCATTGTTCTTGGAATCAAAAGCTCTTTCTTTCATTTATTTTCATATCCATTTAAAGACTTTATCATTGAAGGGTCTTTAAGCCCCCTAACAAGGATTGTTTTTGTAGATATCAGCACTAGTATCATCAATTTTTGCACTTCCTGGGCTAAGGAGAAGGAAATAAGTACATGAACATTTGATTAACCACTATCCAAACAATAAAGAACATATTGGATTTTTGAGACATCATCATTGACATCGTCTATGAGAATCTTTCAAAAAACCATTAATTACTCTAAAAGTTTATTAAAATCCTTACTCATCATCATAATAGTAAATAATCAAGACACTTCGGGGATAAAACATGTAACTGATCTCCTTGCCACGTTAGATACTCCTACACAACTAACCATTCAACAACCTATTGATCAAGTGTAACTCCTCACCCAAGTAGTGTTGGTAAATCAACAAGCACAAGAAAATACACCATAACATGTTTCGATGCCACCTCAACAAGATGTTATATCCTCCCTACCACTTTCATAACAACACGCAACACCTAGTGTCTGTAGATGGTTACATTACCCAAAGGAATGTGGGCAGAATGAGTCTATGAGAGGTTTTCAACCTTAAAGATCATCCAACCATTCTAAAGAACATGCACGCCCTCACGACACTTGAACACATAGCAAATACTAAAGTCATCCATCTGACCATCATGGAAATGAGGCAACCTTTAAATCTTGTCATTCCACAATAGAAACCTCGAGTTCCCTAAAACCCTATAGGTGTAGAAGTGAAAAATAGCCCAAATAGGAATACATACAAGAGGATTCCTTCACCCCTCATCAGATTCGGGATTATCCTCTATCTAGATAAATGTTATATACTTGTATACCTAAGAACTATATTTCTACTAAAATGACTTTAGACAACTATGATGGTCATGTAAGCCTAAGAAAGCATGTTCAGAATGCGAGGAGCAACCTTGAAATGGTCATCTATGATGGTTATGCCATGTGCAAGATTCTTCTAACAACCTTTAATGAATAAGTGCATACAAGATAAAATAACTTGAAGTCAGGTTCCATTACAAGCTTCAATTACCTTTATACCAAGTTGGTAGCATGATTCAACACAAGTATCTTGCCAAGAAAGAGTTTCACAAAACTCTTTGGGATCAATCAGGTAGATAATGAGTCCATACGAGCATACCTAAAAAGGTTTAATAAGAAAATGCTCAAGGTTAAGGAATTGATTAAGCTTATGGCTTTTGAAGCCTTAATGGGTGGAGTAAAGGGGAGAGCTTTGTGGAAGGAATTGTATGCTTTACTGAACATGAGCTTTTTGAAAGTAAAGCAATCCATGATGAACCACATTCGGGTAGAGAAGGCAAGTATGCTGTGTCATGGTCCTCCCTATTTCTCTAAGAAAAGCTACTAAAAAGTCTTATAAATAAGATCGTTCTTCTAGAAAAGATAATAACCCTAGAAAGAGTCTGAAGAGGCCAATTAGAAAACACTTGGGCTACCTTAAAATGCATATCACTCTATTGAACACTACCCTTATAGAGGTCCTCATTGTCATCTAGGGTAAGGAGTTTGTTCGCTACCTTTCACCCATAAAATCTCTACCTAATACTTATACATCTAAGAAATATTGTTTGTTTCAAAAGGATAAGGGACATGACACAGATAATTGTTATATTTTAAAGAAGAAAGTAGAAAGGTTGATAGCTAAAGACTATTTTTGCCAATTTTTTAAGAAGGACTCTCATCTTGAGTAAATAAAGGAAGAAATCCATCATCTTAGGTAGCACCTCTACAAGAGGTGATTCCAACACAGGGAAAAGAAAGTATGGAAAACAGGTCTTTACAGCTGCTCATCTCAAGAACTAATGTCTCAAGCCTATTTTCTTTACCCTAAAATATGGAAAAGGAATAACTTTCCCACATGAAGATGCCCTGGTCATCTTTATAAGCCTTTCCAATCATCGAGTACACCGAGTGTTGGTAGATGATGGAAGTGCAGTTAACATCCTCTCATAAAAAGTAATGGAATAGGTGAGAATTTCCCCCTCAAAACTAATCCTAGTGAAAACTTCCTTTATTGGGATAGAAGGCTCAGATGTACCAATAAAAGGCGTCTTGGAGATATTAGTCACCATTAGCACTTCCTTTAAGTGTGTCTTCCTCCATTAAACTTTCATGGTTATTGACATGTCTTTGGTTTACAACACCATTTTAGGTAGGCTTTTCATGTATCAGATTAATGTAATTATTAGCACCGGGTACTTGACACTAGAATTCCTAACTAAAAAAGAAGTGGCCATGGTGCGAAGGAATCAAGTAACCTTGAGGCAATGCATCTTTACATGTCTAAAGGAAAAAAAAAAAAGCCCTAGTATTGGACCAACAAAGGTCATTGAAAGAAAGAGTGGAGGTTAGAACTAAGGTTGCTGAAGAATCAAAGTATGTCCTTTTAAGAGAAAATGAGTAGCCACCATAAAAATGGATTCCACCCTAACACCAACACAATATCAGTCACTAATAGAGCTCTTTCATATCCAAAGGTCTAATTTTGCAATAGGTACTTCTAACATGCCAAGAATCAATCCTGAAATTATAACTTATCAATTGAAAATAGACCCAACTATCCATCTAGTCTGTCTAAAGAAGAAGAATTTTAGGGGTGAAAGATAGAAAACAATAAAATATGAAAGGTGGATAAACTCTTGGCTATTTTTTTTTTAATTAGGGAAGTGATGTACCCTGTTTGGTTAGTGAATATTGTGATGGTTAGGAATAGCAATGGTAAGTAACGAATGTGTGTGGACTTCACATATTTAAACAAAACTTGTCCAAAAGATAGTTATTATCTATCTAAGTTTGATCGTTTGGTTGACTCCATCATAGGTTTTGAGTACTTGAGCTTTTTGAATGTCAATTATAGATATCATCAGATCCTCATGCACCTAGATGACGATGATGAAAAATAGCTTTCATAATTAATGAGGGAATATTTTATTATAGAGTCATGCCTTTTGGGTTTAAGAATGATAGAGCTACTTACTAATAATTGGTGAATAAAATATTCAAGAATTAGCCTGAGAGGATTATGGAGGAATATGTTAACAACATGCTAGTAAAGAGCATGACCTTTGAGCAACACCTCTTGGACCTATAAAAAATCTTTTATGTGTTGAACCACCACTAGATGAAAACTCAACGCTTCTAAGTGTGTCTTTATCATAAAAAAGAAGAAGAAGAAGGTAAGTTTATGGGTTTCCTAGTAAGCAATAAGAGAATTGAGCGTAACCTAGAAAAGGTTCAAGTTATATTAAGCATTACTCATTTTCAGTTAGTGAAGGAAGTTCAGTGTCTTATAGAGATATTGATTGCTCTCAATTGGTTCATAGCTCGTTTGGAGAAGCACACCCTACCATTTTTCAAGGCCTTGAAAAACATAACCAACTTTGAGTGGACTTTAGATTGCCAAAAGGCTTTTAAGGAGCTAAAAATTCATATTTCATCTCTTAAGATCTTGTCTTAATCAAAAGAGAATGAAAACCTTTTTCTTTATCTAGGGGTGGTAGATTCAGCTGTAAACTCTATTATGGTAAAAGAGGATGGAGGAATACAATGTCCATTTTATTACTTTAGCCGCACTCTTCATGATGTTGAAACAATATATCTGGAAAGTGGATAAAGTAGCCCTTGCTTTGGTAAACGCCTCTAGAAAGTTGAAACCATACTTCTAAACTCATTAAGTCATTTCTTTAACATATCAACCTTTGCAACATATCCTCTATAAGCCAGAGATGTCTGAGCATCTAGTTAAATAAGCTATTAAATTAGGAGTTTGACCTTCAATACATACCCCGACCAACTATAAATGGTCAGGCCTTGAAAAACTTTATTGTTGAATATTATTTTAAAGGTCCCATATAGATATTTGAATCTCCACCTTTAACCACAACTTCTTTTGTTGAACTAGAGGCCCCGGTAGAATAACATCTAATGATACCTACTTGGAAAATATATGCTAATGGCTTTTCCAATATCAATAAGAGTGAAGTTGGAATAGTGTTTATCAGTCCTAAAGAATAAGTAATTGAATATAGAGTTTGTTTTGAGTTCCTAGTTATGAATAATATATCATAGTATGAAGTTTTTCTAGCAAAATCATGCCCTGCAGAAGCCTTGAATGCATTCATACTTTGAGTTCACGATGACTCATAATTGGCGGTTGGTCAATGCCAAGAGATGTATGATGCTAGATAGCCAACCATGTAATAATATCTTAAGAATGGTCAACCCTATATGAAAGTTGGAGATAAAAGTAAGTCAATCAACTGTATTCCAAGGGAAGACAATTATCAGGTAGACCTCATATCTAAGTTAGCAAGTTCAAAACCTGTTGACTTCCCTACAAATGTCTGGGTTGAAGTTCTAGAGAAACCAAATGTGGGTGAAGAAGAGTTAGTGGCTTTTCCCATTAACATTAAGAAAGATTACAGGACCCCAATTATGCATTATTTTCTTATTGATGAGTTACCCTCAAACAAAAACAAAGTCATGCATCTGACTAAGCGAGGAGTGAGGTATTGCATAATTGACAACATCTTGTACCAAAGATATGTCTCAACTCCACTCCTAAAATGTTTATCCCCGTAATAAAAAGCACGTATGTTTTGAAAAAGATACATGATGGTATATGAGGTCTACACATAGGCTCTAGAGACCTTACTGCTTAAGTCACACGAGCAGGTTTTTATTGGCTAACTATACTCCACAATACCATAGATTTAGTGAATTATTGTTAAAGGTTTGCCTCAGTCTCCTGTCAACTATTTACAAAAATGACCATCATAACCTCTACCTCCTCATGGCCTTTTGTATAATGGGGGAAGGAAGGCCACAAAAAAAAATATTTTGTCCTAGTAGTTATTGATTATTTTATTAAATGAGTTGAATTAAAAGCCTTAGTATAGATAACCACCAACAAAGTACTTTCATTCTTATCATATGCTGATTTGGGCTCCCTAAAATCTTGATTACAAATAATGAAACACGATTTGAAAACCACAAAATGAGAAATCATTATCAAATACTTCATATTGATCTTTGTTTCTTCTTTATATCATATCCTTATATCAATGGTTAAGCTGAATTAACTAATAAAATCTTGCTTAATGGACTCAAGAAAAAAGATAAAAGAAGCTGAATTAGAATAGGTAGAGCTTATGAATAAAATCTTATAGGCTACAGAATAACTCAGAAGATGTCCACTAATGATACTCTTTTTGTCCTCACATATAGGACTGAAGTCATGATCCCCACTGAGATTGGATGTCCAAGCGATCGGGTGGCTCACTATACCTTAAAAGGCAATGAACAAGGTTTTAGGACCAATCTTAACTTCTTAGAATAATATCGCATGATTGTTGCAGTTAGAAATAAAGCTTACAATCTCAACACTACCTGGTATCACAATGCTAAAATCAAGAATAGAAGATTCAAGTATATAAGAAATAGAGAAAGTAGAGGCAAGTTAGCCCCAAAATAGGAAGGTCCTTTCAGAGTCATAAGAATAATTAAGGTGAATACTTATCATTTACAAGATATGAAAGAAAAGAATCTCCCTTACGCCCGACATTCAGGCCACTTAAAATTGTATCATTGTGAATAAAAATATAGATTTTCATCCATGAATGTCTCATCTTTTTTTCCTATATTTCTCAAAAGGGATTGGTATGTGGTCTCTCTAATGGCAGTAATCCCTATAACCTCCAGTGTTGTCCCCACCTAAAGATATAAGTCCACATCATGGCTAGTCAGACTAGAAGACTCATGAGTGTACCTACCACTAAGAATTCCTCTCTATCCTAGGCAGTGACAACATTACATAACCAAAGCCAGACAACTTTATCACCAACCTCACCGATATAATATGGTTGTTGAACCCAAAAAGTTTGTAATTGGAAATATCTCATGAGCATGGACACTGGATATGTTTCAAGTATGGGTATATGACCCTTACAAAACTAAAACTCATTTGTAATTTCCTTTCAAAAATATTTTCTAACTATAGGTATTAGGCTTATACAACTTATTTTCTAAGTCTAAGCGTTTGATTTATACAAAATATTTTCTAAGAATAGGTGTTGGACTCATACAAAAAATTTTCTAAGTATGGACATTGGATCCATACATAATATTTTCTAAGTATGGGTATTGGACCCATGCTAGTTACTTAAAAAGGCATACCAAAAGACTTAGAAAATATAATAATTTAAAAGACTTGAAAAATATAGTAATTCAAAACAAATAACAAATATCTAAAGGCCTCATGGCCAAATTCAAGGTTTGAGAACCAAGATATTTTTTACAAATTAAACAAACAAAGGAAAATTACATATCCATCCCAGACTACACCTTTTCTTTTGTTGAGGGGGCCCTGGTAGGGAAGACGTCCTTTAAGTTAGGAGCATGACCATTAAGGAAGGACTCACTGAAGTCCACTTGTATTTCTTTTATAAGGTTAAAGAAATACAAGTTAGATGTGAGTAATAATAGTTTATCTCATATTACCTCTGTTAGATAGACAGACTCTCCAAACTCAGTATAGAACTTCTCATAAGAGTCTAGCTTTCTCCTTAGCCATTGTTAACTCCCTTTCAAAGCCTTCTTAGACTCTTTGAGCTCCCTTTCAAGGCCTTCTTAGACTCTTTGAGCTCAACCACCTCCTTCTTCAAAGAATTTATTCGGTTATACACCTCTCTAAGTTCCTCCTAAGTGAACTCTAGAATGAAGGTTTGTGCTTTGAGCTCCCTTTGCAGTTGAGCATAAATAGGCTTCAGGGCTTTCATCTTAGCATCTTGGGTGACTTTCTCATCCGTCAGCCTTTGCACCCTTGTCTTGTTGGTATGATATTATTCTATTGTTTTTTTCATTTTCCTCATTTCCTTAGCCTATTAAATTTTCAAGTAGACACACATCATGAAGGTTTAAACAATAAAAAAAAGATTAAATAAGTTCACATCTTTAAAACTACTTAATGCATTAAAATAATGAAAAAACTTAAGGATTTCTTATACTTGGAAATTCATGTGCCGAGTGATGGCTAGATGGCACTGGTAGCTGGAGTCAATCAATGTGCCCATTTTAAAAGGAAATGTGAAGAGATTGTCTAAGGTGTCCATCACTTTCAATCCTCTAGGCCTAAAAGTGGACCTTCCCTATAGAATGGTCTCTATTATTCCCATCTTTTCCTCACTTGGTATGGGGAAGCAAATAGGGGTACGACCTAAGTTGAGCCTGGAAAAGAAATCCCCAACCACAGTGGATTGAGGTGCCTAGCTGGAGGACCTAGAAAGCATGCTGATAGAGCTCGTTGGAGCATGAGCACTGGCTGGTGGAGGGATCACCTCTACGTTAGAATATGAGTTAACCGTGACCTTTATTCTTTTCCATTATGAAGTAGCCTCCAGGATAACTAAAGTTGGGGTTGGCATCCTAGGACCCCCCTCCCGATATGGGAGAACGACTTCCCGCTGCCATTTTTTGATGCACCTCCTTAGAGAAGGGATAATTGTTAGGATCTCTTCAATATGGACAACTAATGAGGTCTCCTTAAAGTCCATGAGAACTGCTTCTTTAAACCTTTTCCATGTATCAAAAGCAAGTTGTCTTGAGAGGAGAAAGCACGACTGAGTAAAGGTATGGTCATTTTATAGAGCATGGACAACGTGGACTCGCTGGCTTCAAATCGAGTTTCCCTTGGCAAGGATCTTGCATAAGGAAAAATTCAGAAGATGAATAACACAAGAAAAAAAATAACACATGATATTAAAATTACTAGAAGCGCCATAAAACCTTTATGCCATGCAAATAACCTTGTACTCAGTGTGGAGATCACATAATATATTTCATATCCTCTTTTCCTCCTCATAGAGAAAGGTTTATCATTGACCCTAGTAAAGGATGCTCTCTAGAAATAGGTATAATTCTATATGGCATTGTACCCATCCTGAGGTCTAGTTGTGCCTTTATGCTTCACTATCACTCATCTTTCTCTCCATTTCTTTGACCGAGAGGGCTTCCCATTGAAAGTGTCTTTAATAGGCCCTCTTGGCCTATAAAGAAATTAGAGAACTAAAAGATAGAAGATCCTTATTCATCACCACTGATCAAGGTGTAACAATACCTAGACACCTCGATCATAGGTTCCTCCCCTAAGCCCTTATCAACTTGTCAAAAGCAGACAAGTTAGTCCACCCATTGGGATAGAGCTAAGCAAGGCTTATGTTGTAGTAACAGAGAATATCCTTTACAAATAGGCTTACTGGTGACCTAGATAACATGGTCACTAGCTTTCGATATCAAAACCATGTAACTCCCTGGCTATTTAGAATTGGCCAAAGACACTTGGTCAAAAGACACAATGTTTTTAGCCTTATATGGAGGTGTCCTTGACAACCTTTCTTGTCCACTAAGGTTTGAAACCTCTTGAAGACTTTTATTTCTCCCCCTTCTAGTCGAAAAAGGTTTAGCAACGTTGATTTTAGATCTTGGGCCAATTCTAATGGTCGTAGATCCTTGGTGAACACCATTAATTTCAGGTCTAAAACTAAAATCTCCTTTAAGAGACATGATTTTTTTGCCTTTTTTAGACACCACTCTTAAAAAAAATTGAAAAAGCAAGAAAGAAAGAGAAGATGAGTTATTATTTTCAACTCAATATTCTTGTGCTTTGTAAAAGTCCAAATCTATAAATAAGATGTTAGCGCAATCGAATATGGGTCTGACATCCTGTCACACCCAATATACTTGGGTTCACCCATAAACTGGGCCCAAGTCATCGTGGGTCTAGTAAGATGTCAAACGTAATATACTCGGGTTCGACTAGAAGCTAAGCCCAATGTACTCGAGTTCAACCATAAGCTGAGCCCAAGTCACCGTGGGTCTGACAGGACGCCGGATCCATTTCCTTTAGGTTTGGCTACACTCTAGACCTAGTTGGACTTAGAGATCTATGTTAGGACCATATGGTTTTATCTTCAGGTTATATGTATGAACTATTTATATCAAAGGTAATAATGTCCTTACATTTATAGATATATAAAAAGTCTCTCAAGAGGCCTATCATTTTCATCTCATTAATGATGTATAAGAGATATTTATCCTTCATTAATGTCATAGAAAACAAAAGACTTTCCAGTCTTTCATTTTTCTAAAGACGACAAGGTCCAGAGATTATAAATATCACCTAGACCACTCAGGTAAAACTTATATATCTCATAACATTAATTACAAAATATCAAGAACAAACACTCTTGTTCTTAAAATTAAAGGCTTTTTTTATTTATTATAATCTCCATTAAAAATTACTGATTTTATCATTGGAGAGTTTTTAAATCCCACTGACAATGATTTTTTTTTGCAAGTACCAAGACTAATATCATTAATTTTTGCACTTTTTAGGCTAAGAAAAACCGAAATAAATACATGAATATTTGTTTAATCACTATTCAAACATCAAAAAACTTGTTCTTTAAACATGTTGAATTTTTTGGATATCATCAAGATATATGTCGACTTAGGTGAAGCAATAAATAAGTAGCACTAGAATTGAAATTCAAGAAATAGAACCGTAGATCGGAGGAGCATACCGCAATAGGAAGGCTCCAGTTGAAAACAGGACCCCAAAAATGAGTTGTTCTGGGACCGATAGGACTATTCCAAAAAGTCCGGAGGAATTTCATTTTACAAGCTGATCGATGGCAACTTGGAATCCTGCATATGTAAAGAGAAGAATGAGAATCAGCCGGACTTGTCCAATCACACTCACATGAAGAGAGAGATCCAAAATCATTTTAGAATTTCTTACCAAGAGAATGGGAATGATTAGACTTCGGATGGATTATGAAGTCTCGGAATGAAATAGTGCAGAAGTTCGGAATCTCCCAAGGGATCTCTGCCAAGTGCGAATTACCAGAACGTCAAGCAGGACAGATAAAGAGAATAGATCATCCAACCCAATAGAATATTAACCTGTTCGTGTTTTTCAATGGGTGAAAATGATGTCCCGACTCCTGACAACTGAACAAGCTTGCTATTGGCACGTTAATTGAATCGAACGTGGCAAGATCATATAGTATTATGTTTGTGGTCATCATTTTTCAATCAAGATTGTGATGTTTGAGTTTATCATATTGTTAACAACTTGCCATTATCCCCACCTCTCTCTCTCTCTCTCTCTCTCTCTCTCTCTCTCTCTCTCTCTCTCTCTCTCTCTCTCTCTCTCTCACACACACACACACACACACACACACACACACAATGTTTAATACTTTTGAGGGGGGAAAATCCCACTTTTCAATTAAAAACATGCATTAAATTAATCTGCCAGCAATTCATATACTATACTTGGAAAGAAAAGGGTACGTATTTTACAAACTGAATTTTTACAAGATAAAGGCTCCACATTTTCTACAGATATATATAGCAATAGCATGACGTGGCGACAAGCTATTTAAAAAAGATAAAGTTCTTATGCTGGTTTGTGTTTGTGTTATAATTTGTTTTTTTAATTTTTTTATTTAAAAAAGATAAAAATTGATTTTTTATTAATTTTTAGATAGTTTTGATGTGCTAATATTAAAAAAAAACATATTATTTTTATGTATTTTTAAATAAAAATTATTTAAAAAAACACCCCGTAATACTTATTTATATATATATATATATATCATCAATTGGTATTATTAAACTAACAGGAGTCATGTGCACATGAGATTCTTTGACAGTAATCAACTTGATTCGATCACTATATTAATTTTAATATTGTGTTTTCTTTCAAGTTTTTTTTTAATTTTTAATTTAACATGGGTATTCGGGCCAACTTGCACGTACCTTAACTAATCCCACAAACTCTAAAATTAACAACTATATAAACCTCATTAACCATCATATAAATAACCACAAGATTTAAATCTAAAACCATAAAAAAACAAACCACTTAGTCCAAGTTTATTTTCAGTTTTCCAGAGAGTAGAGAAGGGGACAGACGTTGTGTCAAGGCCAGGAGTTGGATACTAGCTAGCATTCAAGGAAGATGACAGCATTTCCACGTGTCAAAGGAGCAGAAAATGACAAAAAAAAAACTTCTTCCATACTAATGGTATGGAAAGACAAATAGTGCAAGGGTTAAATTAAAGATAAAGACTTCATTAAGAAAAAATCGATAATAAGCAAACCATCTCTTGTATAAACAAGAAGACGAAGAAGAAGAAGAAGAAGCAGCTTACCTTTTAATCATATACATAACAGCTTTCTTCCATCTTGGAATGAGGATTTAAATTATATTTGAGCATATTGCGTGTTATTATAAATTGTACTGTTGGTATCTTTTTTTTAATTGTTGT
>Ga0325404_1001567_pt1 | contig 24195 bp, 13 predicted proteins | sample PopdelMetagenome_18_FD_205664 | JGI IMG/M metagenome (GOLD analysis project Ga0325404, IMG submission 205664) | Populus deltoides microbial communities from Bellville, Georgia, United States - Xylem-Control-R1 | ecosystem: Host-associated > Plants > Phyllosphere > Stem > Wood/Secondary xylem...
AAGCACAACTTGTCGCAAAAGGCTACAATCAAAGACCTAGTTTGGATTACAAGGAAACATTTAGCCCACTATTAATAAAGAGAAAAGTTGATGGGTTAGTAGAGTAGATAGGTTCAAAGCACAACTTGTCGCAAAAGGCTACAATCAAAGACCTAGTTTGGATTATAAGGAAACATTTAGCCCACTATTATGGTTATTATTGTTATGAATGGATAGAAGTTGAGGCAAATGGATGTTCATAATGTTTTTTAAATGGGGAATTAAGTGAAACAGTTTATATGGTGCACCCCTGAGGTTTAAAAATTTGTCAAAACTTAACAATGTCTATAAATTGTGAAAAACCATCTATGGGCTTAAACAAGCTCCACGGGCTTAGTATATAGCTCTCAAAAATGCCTTTCTTCAGCTTAGTTTTCACAATTCCAAAGCAGACTCCTCATTGTTTATCTAAAATCAAGACTTTATCACTTGCTATTTCCTGGTTTACGTTGATGATCTTGTGATGCAGGCAATGATTCTACTTTTGTGACCTTTATTATCAAGCAACTAAGTGCCAGTGACCCTCATTTTTTCTTTGGTGTTGAAGTCATACCTACTCGAGCAAGCTATTCTTATCAACATAAATATGTTTGTGATCTCTTTTCCAATACTAATATGGATGGTGCGAAAGATATCTCTACTCCGCTGTCAACAAGTCAATCTCTTAAATTGGTTGCTGGCACTGCTTCTATGGACAGTTCAGAATTTCATCAAATTATTGGAAGTCTTCAGTATCTTTTCTCGACGCATCCAGATATCTTTTTTATAATGAACAAGCTCTCTCAATTTATGCACAAGCCAACACAAATTCACTAAGAAGCAACCAAAAAGCTTCTTCGTTATTTGAAACAAATTGTTTTTCATGATATACAGATTACAAAAGTTGGTGCACCTATTTTAAAAACCATCTCTGATGCTGACGAGGCTAGCAACAGTGATGATCAGAATTTCATTTCTACATGCATTTGCTTTCTAGGATCAACTTTAATATCCTGGAGTTCAAAGAAACAAAGAGTTGTTGCACAATCTTTCACGGAGGTTGTATACCGAGTACTTGCAAATGCAACCTTCGAAACCATGTGGCTTCTCAATCTCTTCACTGAACTTGGCTTAATACTCAAAACAACACCACAGCTTTTGTGACAATCTTGGTGCTACACATCTAAGCTTCAATCTAGTGAATCATTCTTGTATGAAACATATTCAAATTGATCTTTATTTGGTACAAGATTTAGTACACAAGTCCGCCATGTTCATACACAAGATCAATTGGTTGACCTGCTGACTAAGCCATTGTCTAGAGAGCATACAAAAATATTACGTAACAAGAGTGGTCTTGCTGATGAAAGTGCAATCTTGCAGGGGCATATAAAGGAAGATTGTATGGTTCAGAATCAAACTTCAACAAAGCACATCTAGCCTGTGCCTAAAATCATGTTGTATCTTCTGTTATTATCTTGCAATCTATAATGCTACATAATATCCATCCAAGTAGTTGTCCTATGTTACTATAGCATAGATTTAGCCTAAACAACCATACCCTACCTAAATTAGGATTCTAGAATTTGTGTATATAAACTTGATTTCCTATCAATAAAGAGTGCAAAATTATTCATTGAAATCCCAGCAGTGACTATTATCTTATATTGCAGGGACACACAAAAAAGGTGAATGACATGTGAATATACCTTGTCAAGGCCATGGCTGCAGATTTCAGAACAGGAATCCCATTTCCTTCACCTGGTGTTAGAACAGATCGGCAAAGGAACACAATACATCTGGAAGGTACAGGACTCAGTGACCTATGTATGCAGTTTTGAAGATGGAGACTCCAAGGATCCTGTCGCTAAACATGCAAATCACACAAATTCGATGGTATCAGACTCTGCTTTCACAATAAATAAAACTCATCATAAATGAAAATGCGATGCATAGTGACTTAGTGAGAAAAAAATGGTAGCACCAATAATCTTCATGGGCAGAACGAGATCACAAATGTAAGAAGAAGAAAAAAACACCATGCACAAAGACTAGTAATTGTGAGGCATTGCTTCTACGAACGTGATAAGTATAACAGATAAACTTTTCAAATCCATATGAGCACATACCAGAAATTGAGAAGAAAGATTTACATTAATCAACTGTACTCTGTTCCTTCTGATTGCACTCTGTGAAAAACAGGGAAATATAAAATGGAAAACAGACCGTGTAAAGTTCAGTTTTGCATTTGCTTATTTGACTTCATATTGAAATGTTTAAAAAAATAATAATAATGATAATTACTTACAGTGTCTTGATTACTGCATCCATGACTATTGTGAACCCTTAACTCATGAGAAAATTGTATAGAACTAACACGAATCATACTCAAATTCAAAGTTGAAGTTGCCACAGCAAGTTGCTCAGTATTTTCAAACTCTTTTACCTTAGAAACCCTAACCTAGACTGTGTTTAACAGTTGTGTACAGAGATCAAATAGGTATCACTGTACAAAACAAACAATTATTGACACCTGCCAGGATCAAAACAAGCTCAAACTTTCAGTGCATGAACAAAACAGAAGCTATCTCAGAAATTACAAACATGAAAATTGGATCTAACAGATTTAGTTGCTAAACAATTGAAATATAACTCAACTTTAAACCTAATGTAACAGGAATTGAATTACTGCTTATTATTTTAAGAGAGGCTTCAATTTTCCTTCTTTCCACTACTTTCTCTGCAGCCAAGCACAAAAAGAAAAGCATAAAAAAATCTACAACCTAATCAAAATCCAACCTACAACTTTGTGTTCTTTTACCAGGAAACAAACAATAACATTTTCCGGGAGAATTTAGTAGAAAAGTAAGGAGAAGGGTAGAGGAATTGGAAACCTTATTGAAGCAACCAGTTATTAAGTTTCTCTGCACTTTCTGTGAGAAGAAAAGGATGAACTGAAACTACTTCTATGTGAGGGAGATTTTTGGAGTTTGCTAAAATGGTTGGAATTCCGCTAACGTGCCGACGTGGTCCAATGGTGTTGTCCGTTTCTGGATTTTGTGGAATTCTTTATTGGGGACTCTAATTTTTTAATCTTTTACAGTTTACTACGCAGATTTATGTGGCGCTTTGCCGCCGGCCTCATCCTTTGCTAACGCGCGCGACATGCGTGTTGTGTTTCGCTGGGCGACGACTCAACTGCTGTAATACGCGCCTAATTGGGGATGAGTAGACACTATAACGAAGTCTTTGCAACGGCAAGCATTTTATGTCCCGTTACTTAAAACTACATGTTTGACTGATGCAGTTAATTAAGTAAAAATTTTCTTCAATATAAAAAAATTATTTAAATATTATTAATGCTTTTTTCCCTAGAAAAAAAAAATCATATAAAAAATTTACTCAGTGTAATTTAGTTGATTTTACTAATTCAAAACTCATACAATTCATGAAAACAATACTTGACTAAATAAAATTTCAAAATGATTTTTTTTTTAATATTAAAATAATAATATATTGAATTGACTTTGAATAACATGAGTTAACATGTCAAATTCATGACCCGGGTTCTAAGACTATAATAACCCTATAGAAAACAAATGAAGATAAATTATAAAGTCTAATTCTCAATCAACTCAATATTAAGTAATGAAATTAAAAAAGAATCTAAAAACCAACCCTATTTAATATGTCAAACTTGCAACCCGGGTCATTAGACCGAGATAACCCCATGAAAAACAAATCAAAACAAATTATTAATTTCAATCTTCAATTAGCTCAATATTGAAAAATGAGATTAAAAAAATTAATTAAAAAAATAATATAAAAAACAATATAAATTAATCCATCAAACTCATGACCCGGGTCATCAAATCGAGATAACATTATAGAAAAAATAAAAAAAATAACCTAATTTTACCCGCGTTAACCTGTCAAATATGTAACTTTGATTTTAAGACTGAAATAACCTCATAGAGAGAAAGTCAAAACAAATTATAAAGCTCAATTCGCAATTTTCCCTATTAGACCAAATGTTGAACAATGAAATTTGTAAAAATTTTAATTAAAAAATAACATAAAAAATAAGTCAAGTCAACCCGAGTTAACTTTTAAGCACTACTGAGTCATGAAACCAGGATAACCTAATGAAAAACAAATTGAAACAAATTATCAAACCTAATTTTCAATCAAACATAATATTAATTAAAAAAATTAAAAAAAATCAATTAAAAAAGAGAGAAAAAATGAGTCAATTTGATTAACCTGTTAAACTCGCGACTCGATTTATCAGACGGGGACAACTCAATAAAAAACAAGTTCAATGTTGAAAGACTTGTAATCTAGGTGATGAGACCAATATAACCTTTTTAAAAAAAATGACATGGTTTAACAATGATTAAAATGCCAAAACTCTTGACTATAATCTTAAGACTAAGATATTTTCATAAAAAGCAAATCAAAACAGATTATAAAACTCAATTCCCAACCAACCCAATGTTGAATGATAAAATTAAAAAAAAAACTAATTAAATAAAAGACATAGAAAACAAACCGAGGTAACTCAGAATAACTTGTTAAACACTATTTTCAAATCATAAGATCAAGATAACCTAATGAAAAGTAAACAAAATAAATTATAAAATTTAATTCTCAATCAAATCAATATTAAAAGAAGAAATTGAAAAAAAAATTAAAAACAAATGAGCTAACCAGGTTAACCCATCAAATCAGGTTAACCTGTCAAATTTAGGATCCGTGTCATAAGAGTGTGATAATTAAATAAAAAAAATCTAATATTAAAAGATGAAATTAAATTAAAAAAATTAATTAAAAAAATTCAAAGAAAAAAAATAGTAAAGCAAATCACTATTCTAATAAATAGTAATTTATGAGATGAAATACAGTAAAACTCCCTTCATTTTCAGTTTACAGTTAATTTATGGGATCATATTATTACATTACAGGACTAGCTAATTGCAATTCCCGTGCACCTATCCTTCCCAAAACTTTATGATTTTTAAAATATTCACTTCAGTTGCTCTTATGAATTTCAGGGCTGTACTTTTATTCTTATAATATAAAATTTAGTATTCATGAATTATATTTATACTAGATATTTAACTTGTGTTTTGTTATGGGTAAAATTACTTTTTTATAAAAAAAAAATTACATATATAATTTATATATATATATATATATATTTTTGTGGTTAAAAATATTCTAAGTTATAATAAAAAAAAGTTTATGCATATATATATAATCAAATAAATTGAGAACTATTTATGTTAATAAATAAAAAAATTATAAATAATAATTAGAAATAAAACTAGAAAAATCGGGAGATAAGTATTTGCTAAATGTAAAACCTCTAGGCGAAAAATTATAAATTGAATAGTTTTATGTAAAACAAAAGGAAAAAAATATGTAACTCTCGATCAGGTTATCTGAAAATTTGCGTGGAGCCTTCTAATATGATTTCTTAACTTGGGTTAAAATTTCAGATTTTTTAGAGAAATTCGGCAATTTGATGAAAAATCACAATTTGATTAGTTTTACGTTATTGGACGTAATTTTAAATCCGACCATCAGATTGAGCTGAAATTTTATGAGGAACCTTAAAATATATTAAATAAAATCTAATTAAAATTTTATGATGAACGGAGCTCGGTAGTGCTATCAAAGAATAAGGACTATTAAATGGAAGCAAAAAGACTCATTAAAGGTAAAAGGGTAATTTGCCATTAAAAATAAAACAAGGCAGTCCCTTTTCTGTTATGAACTGCCGACTGGGCAGTAACAAATGTGGAAAGAAAAAAAGAAAGAAAATAAGAGAAGAACCTGAGAAGTTAAGAGAAAAACAAGAAAAAGTGAGAGAGAGCTTGAAAACTTGTAAGATTAAAAGACTTGGAACATTAAATTAAAGAAGAACCAAGTGAAGGAAGATATAAGAAAGGTGAGGAGGGCTAGCCACACTAGGAGAAGAAGAAAAGTTGGGAGAACTTAGATTGATAAGCATGAAAAGTTTAGATTCTTACTTGAATGAAGTGTTTTTGGGTTTATTTAAGTTGTCAAACAATGACAATTAAATTTGATTTAATTTCTCATAATCTTGATTTTTTTAAATTAGGGTTCTTATGAGAATTTGGGGATTTTGAGAAAAATAGTAAGCATGATGGAATTAAGGTAGAATAGTATAGAAATAGTGAATGTAAGTAGTAATTAAGAAAGAAATTGAATAATTTTGAAGAAAAGAACTTGTAATTAAGGATGAGGAAATATAAGAATGAGGTTTTGATTGTTTTATGTTTAAGAAATGATGTTCTTTATCTTATTTGAAATATTCAAAATATGAACAAGTGAAGAAACATCATAAGAATGTGAAAAAAAGGAATAAATAAATGGTAGGAAAAGTTCATGGGAGAATTCTTTAAGTGAGTTAAAAGAAGAAGGTTGACTAAAACTACGTGTTGAAAATGAGGTGACAAATGAATGAAAATTTTGGTGTAAACCCCAATTAAATAAAAGATATTGCGTGCTTCAAATTTAGGCACGTGGGAGAAATGATAATGGATTAATAATGTAATGCAATCTGATTGGTTCAGGAGTTGTACCAGGAGCAGGGCATCAGGCAGGAGGAGTCGGGCCATCACGAGCAGACGGTAAGTGATTCATCACTTTCTTTTAAAATTCAAAGTTTCATTATTAATTATGAGTTGTTTATGACATGTTGATATGGAAGAAGTAGATGAAGAAATTGTTGGTATTATTAGTATGAATTACCGGTTTGTATGAAATTATCGGTTGGTTAGTAGGAATTACCGGTTAGTTGGTATGAATTACCGGTTAGTATGAATTATCGATTAGTATAGAATTACCGATTAGTATGAATTGCCAGTTGGTATGGAATTACCGGTTGGTTAGTATAGAATTACCGGTTGGTTAGTATAGAATTACCGGTTGGTATGCAAATTACCGGTTGGTTAGTAGGAATTACCGGTTAGTATAGAATTACCGGTTGATATGGAATTACCGGTTGGATAGTGTAGAATTACCGGTTGTATTGGCTATTTATAGAGAATAACCGGATGTTGAGTAATTCGTATGGAATTACCGGTTATATTGGCTATAGAGAATAACCGGATGTTGGGTAATTCATATGGGATTACCGGTTGTATTGGCTACTGATAGAGAATAGTCGGATGTTGGCTATATAAAAGGGTTAGCCGGGTTTGAGATAAAATTTGTGAATTACCAAATTAAAATTAAGCAATAAGTGTTGGTTACAGAGGTCCTATAAATATATGATTAATAAATTATTAATGGGTTATTAATTTTGATATATAGTAAGTTGGTGATGAAAGATAATTTAATATATTTTGAAGACTTGTGAACATAATAGCTTTATTATCTTTAATGTGTTATCTTCCTTATTTCTTATTAATGTTATGTATACATGTTTTTCACGAGGTAATACAGAGGGTTAAATATGGGCTTTGTGTTTTAATCTGTTTATTTTGTGAAATGTAATATATTTGCTTTATATGTAATTTGTATTATATCTAAATTGTAATATATGTATCATGAAGATGTTTTGCTTTTGGTACTTATACATTTAAAATGTACGAGTAAGGAATTAATATTATTAAACTATTCAAAAAGAATATTTAGTAATTATAATCATGCATGTTTAAAAGATGAATGCATGTTAATGTAATAATTAGTTTAACATGAATCTTTTGAGTTTATAATTGTTTGTAGTTAATGTGTTATTTGTTAATGATGTAAGGTTGAGAAAATACAATGAAGTATAGTTATGTGAAATATTATTTGATGAGATGGGATATGATCCAGGATGGTTGGATCAAAGTGGAAGATTTGATTATTTGTGATTGAATGAAGTTTAGTCGATAACTTGGTAGCATCACAAAACAAAGGAAACTCGGCCGAAATTTCAAAAAACAAATATTATAATCTTAGACATACTATTCAATACTTGACATTAGTAAAGAAATGTTTGAGATTTCATGACATTATAATTTGAGGGTGTTACACTAAATTTGTTTATTAAAATAATTTTTTAATCAATCAAACAATAATAAAAATAAACATACACAATAAATTGATTGAATAAAATAAAAGGAAAAAATTATTATACAAGGATGCACATATTATAAATATTATTTGGAAATAAAAATTTTATTTTGATATATAAAGTTCATCTATATAAAATATTAAAAAAAAATATATACATGAATTAGAAAAATCCCTTCAAAAATTAAATACTTACAAAATAATTAAAAAAATAATTTTCATTTAAAAGAGGCTATATAAACAAAATAAAAGAGAGAATGGGTATTAATTTAAATATAAATAAAAAATTTTGAAAAAAATATAAGAAAATGCATCAATTTGTTTTTTAAAAAAAGGTCAGGCAATTATCGGGCCTATACATGGCCTCAGAAAACCTAAAAAATTATCTCAAAACTCAAAATCAACCTAAAACCAAGGTTGTCAATCCCATTATGTTCTGTCTGGAATGATCAATATATCTTGTTCTAGTTAAAAAAAAAGACCAAAATAGATTTCATCTCTCTCAAAATCTCAGCCCATTCCAAAAGTTCTATCCAAGTTCTGACCGGAACGTTCTGATTCCATTCTAACCAAATAAGGTTTTTTTAATCTTTTAAAAAAAATCTATGTTTTTCTCTAATTCCATCCTCCAACACTTGGTATATTGGATATTGAACTTCATAATTATTATGATTTGATTTTTTATAGTTATCTAAGTCTCATGATGCATGTCGCAAGTTTTACGGATTAACGTAGTTGACTTGAGTTTTTTTTCTATTTTTTTTATTTTTTTCATCTCACCATTCAACATCTTCAACATTTGGATTATTATGAATTAATCCTTGTCATTTTTTTGGTTTTTTTCTATGAAATTATATTATTCTCATAACCTAAATCACGAGTTTTGCAAGTTAACCCGAAATGACCTAGGCCATTTTATTGTGTCTTTTTTTTGTATTGATTTTTTTTTAATTTCATCATTCAATAATGGATTTATTAGGAATTGAGTTTCATAATTTATCTTGATTTGTTTTATTTTGAGTTATCATGATTTCATGACCTAGGTTGCAGATTTGGAAGGTAACCCAGGTTGACCCATGTCGATCCAATATGTTGTCAACTCAATATTTTTTTAAAAAAAATATGATCTTGAATTTATTTTTAGTCAAATTATATTTTTATCAGTTGTCTAGGTTGTTTTTGGACTCGTCATGTCGATCAGGTCATATCGGTTCAACTCCTACTTTTTTGCTTGTGTTTTAAATTTGAATTGCATAATTTCAAGTTAATTTATCTTTGGGTTTGAATTAAAATTATGATCGTTGAATTAATATTTTGAACTATATATATATATAGTACAACCTCAAAACAACACGCTGAAATGTTCTGAAACCAAAACATATTGTTTCAATTGAAAAAACATAATGCCAACCTGAACAAAATTGACAACCTTTCTCAAAACCAAAAATATTCAAATCTATTTTTTAGGCACTTTCAAGGTTAAAAAAAAAATAAAAAGCATCTATTATGAACTCTTTTCATCAAATGGAATCATTTGACACAAAAATCGATCGTTTTTATGGTTGAAATTGGTGTCAAAGATATTTTCCTCTCTCTATTGCTGGAATCTAACGATCTCTCTCTCCCCTTTCCCAGAAAATGAACTAGAAAATAACAAAAATGAACTTTTGCACCCAAATTAAATTGAAAAAATATTGAGGGACCATATATGTATAATTTTTAAAGTGTGAGGACAAAATTAAATTTTTTGTGTGAACTTTAAAACCATCATCCATGTATGCCGTCTTTTCTATTTTAACCCTCTGTCATTTAATTTTATTCTTTGTGAATAAATTTAATTTAATTGCCCTTGAATTTGGTTAAAAAAGAATGCAATTACGCAAAAAAAAACTTAAGAACCAATTTGAAAAAAATGCAAAATTTTGAACAATAGATCCACCATAAAATGAGAGAGGATCAATAGAGATGTGTATCTTTGGATTTGAATTGAAATTATATTTATTAAATTAATACTTTGAAGTTTATATATATATATATAGTACAACCTCGAAACAACACAATGAAATGCTCTGAAACTAAACATACTGTTTCAATTGAAAAACCAGAATGCCAACCTGAACAAAATTGATAAGTTTTCCTAAAACCAAAAATATTTATGAGTTCAAATCTATTTTTTATGCACTTTCAAGATGAAAAACAAAAAAATACCTAATATAAATTCTCTTCATCAAATGAAATCATTTGACACAAAGATCGATTGTTTTGGTGGTTGAAATTGGTGTCAATGACATCTTTTTTTCTCTATCGCTGGAATCTAATGACCTCTCTCTCCCATCTTCCAAATAGGGACTAGAAAATAACAAAAATAAACTTTTGTAACCAAATTAAATTGAAAAAAATATTGAGGGATCAAAAATGTATAATTTTTAAAGTGTGAGGACAAAATTAATTTTTTTGTATGAACTTTGAAACCATCATTCATGGATGCCACCTTTCTTACTTTGGTCCCCTGTCATTTAATTTTATCATTTGTGAAAAAATTTGATTTAATTGCCCTTGAATTTGGTCCAAAAAAATGCAATTGCACAAAAAAAAAGTTTAAGAACCAATTTGAAAAAAAAAAGCAAAATTTTGAACAATAGATCCACCGTAAAATGTGAGAGGATTAACAGTGATATGTGCACAATGAAATACCCACACACTTTAGTGTTTTGCTATCTATTTAACTCGCACTCTGCCATAGGTCAGATTTTTAAAAAATAAATATGCAAGCTTTTTAAACGTGTTATTTTATATAAAAAAACAAAAGTGAAAATCGAGAAACTCATGTATACATCTAATAAAACAAATTGAGAACCATGCGTGTTAATAATAAATAAATAAAAAGTCAGTGATGATAAATAAAGAAGAAAATTTTTTAAAAAATAAGACTTAGATATAAACCAAGATATTCGAATTCGCAACTTGAATCTTTGACTTGCTTCTTTAATGACTTTGCTCACAAAGATTGATTTTTTATTTAATTAAATGATAGTACAAATAAACATACATGAAATTGACTAATAAAACAAAGGGCAAAAAAAAAAAATATTATGTAAGATTACACATATTAAAAATATTATCCAAAAATAAATATTTTTAATTTTTTAAAATAAATTTCATTTATGTAAAATATAAAAAATATAGATAAATTAGAACATTCTCTCAAAATATTAAATGCATACAAAATAGCTATAGAACAATCGATATTTAAAAGAGTCTAGATAAACCAAATAAAAGAAAGAAGGATATTAAATTACAGATAAATTTAAAAATTATTTTTTAAAAATACATATTAAAAAGTAATTAATAAAACAAAGGAAAAGATCAAGCACTGCTAGGCTTGACAAACCAAGCCAATGTGCTCGATCCATAAAAAGAATTTTTTTTATGGGATAGATGACATGTTGTTCATCCTAATTTTTTTTTTAAATAAGTCAAAAAACGCGTCGTCTAGCATTATCTAGTTTTTGACCACATTTTAATAAACTCATTCATAGCCTAAAGAAACACAAAAGAACCATCGTAAAATTAAAATCAACCTGAAATCAAAAATCTTATCGAGCTCAAATATGTCTTTTTAGGCATTTTCAAGATTAAAAAAAAAACATTGAATGTGACTCTCTTCATCAAACGAAATAATTTGACACTAATATCAATCGTGTTTGTGACCAAAATTGATGCAAACATAAATATTCTGTCTCTAACACTGGATTTTGGTGACTTTCTCTCATCTCTTTCAAATCAGGGGCTAAAAAATAAGGAAAATGAAGTTTGAGGCTAAAATTGATTTTGCCTTTAAATTTTGGAAATTGAAGGGACCTAATATTTATAATTTGGAAAGTATGAGAACTAAAATAAAAATTTCATCCAAAATTTTTAAAGCCACCTATTCCTTCTATGTTTTTTTAGTTTGGTCCCCCATCTTTCAATTCTACAATTCCACAACAAATTGGCTTATAATTTGGTCCAATAGGGGCCAAGTTAAAAAAACAAGGAAACAAAAGGCATTATAAACAGTCCGTCCATAATACCATGTTAGGGGATCTATAATACATTTTGCACAGTTAATTCTCCAAGCGTTTTAGATTTACTAGTTATTTGACCCACACTTTATAGCGAGTCAAATTTATTTTTCATAAAATATGAATATACAGGTTTTTTCAACGCTTTTTTTTAATAAAAAAAATAAAAAAACTTACATATATATATATATATAATATAATAAATTAAGAACTATATTTGTTAATAAATAAATAAAAAGTCATTAACAATAAATGAATATGAAAGTTAAAAAAAATAAGAGTTAGATATAGATCAAGATATTCGGTCTCATAATTCATATGTTTGAGATGGTTGTGTGTTAATGACTTTGTTCATTAAAATTATTTTTTTTATTTAATTAAATGATAATAAAAATAGAAACACTTGAAATTGATTAAATAAAATAAAAGTAAAAAAAAAATATTATGTAAGGTTACACATATTAAAAATATTACCCAAAAGAGTCTAGATAAACAAAATAAAAGAGAGAATAAATATTAATTTACATATAGATTTTAACATAAATTTGAAAGTATAAATATAAAAAAGGCATTAATTAAAAAAAAAGTCAGTCACTGCTAGGCTTGGTAAGCTAGGCCAACGCATCTGACTCATCTAGTAAGGGCCCACATGTGGGCTTGCAAGAGTAGGCTCACATTCTTAGGACATTAATGTTTTTTTTTTTATCATTTTTATGGAATAGACAGCACGTCGTCTTACCTAGTTTTTTTGCCACCATAATGGCTGGATAAACGGGGCATATGTTTTTTCAACCCAAAAACCAAATTTTCAACTTATGTTTGACCCAAAACACCTAGAAAACATAATAGAAAACCTGATATGCCCATTCATGGCCTTAAAAAACCATCCTAAAACTCGAAATCAACTTGGAACAAAAATTCTTACTGAGCTCAGATATGTTTTTCTAAGTTTTAAGGTAAAAAAAAATTTAATGCGATCTTCCCTTATCAAATTAAACAATTTGACACTAAAATTGATTGTTTTTGTGGCTTTTTCCCTCATCTCTCAAACCAGTAGCCTAAAAAAAAAATAAAGTTTAAGACCAAAATTAATTTTGTCCTTAAATTTTGGAAACTGAAGGGACTAATATTTATAATTTAAAATGTATGGGGACTATAATAAACATTTAACCCAAAATTTATTAAAGTCATTTATTTTCTTCGTGGTTTTTACTTTGATCCCTTTCTTTCAATTTCAATGTTCCCCAACAAATTGACCTATAAATTAGTATAATGAAAGTCAAATTAAAATAAATGAATAAAAAAGCATTATGAACAGTTTGTTCATAGTGCTCTATGAGAGATTCACATTGCATTTTGCATAATAAATTTAAATTCTCTTTGGATTTTAGATTTATAGTTGATATAAATATAATTGGAGAGAAGTATTTTAAATTTTATAATATTCATTATTTATCTATGATATCTATGACGTGCATGTAAAGCTACAAACCATCATGCATAGCATAACTATTGCAAAAACTTTTCATCAGGTATTATTATAATTTATTTTTTGAGAATCTTAATTTGGATTGATTGATTAGAAGAACCATGATACTATGAAGACATAAAAGATTTTTTTAAAAAGTTGGGTAAACTTAAGGGGGGAAAAAAGCAATAGTTAATTTTTTGTTGTTTTGTGAACATGATGTGTAGCATTAGTCATCCTGAAATTTTATGGAACAAATTTGGACAATAGATGGCAACCCGCACTTATCCACTGACCATAGCCTTGAAGGAAAAACAGACTTGGGCAAAAACACGTGTGTGGAACACTTCGATGGCTTTTATCAGATGGACAACTGCTGTCATCACATGAAGAAGATGACTCCACTCTTCGTGTGGGGCTTCTCTCATTAACGATCAAATACTTCCAATCTTAAAGAAGAAAGCCACATCATATTCACTCGGAGACTATGAACTTGTTTAGCTACGCGGCTGCAGCTGTGGCTGCGTTTTAATTAAAACGCAGTTTGCAGCCGTTTGATAAAAGAAAATATACACTTTACTGTACATGGGGCCTACATATTTTAGCGTTTGATAGAAGAAAAAGCAGCAAAATGCTGTTTCTTCCTTACTGTACATGCTAATTGCACTGTTCTGAACAGTGCAATTAGCATGCACAGTATATATTGAACACTGTTAATGAAAACAGTGCAAGAGAATTGCAATGTTCACTTAAAAAGTAATGAACAGTGCAATTCTCTTTGCACTGTTCACGTGCGAATTGTACTATTCACGTTCACGTGACTTCTTTTTTTTTTTAGTGTGTTAATTTTTTTAACTGTTTTTTTATAAAAAAAATATTATAAAGTGAATTAAATTCATTCGCACTGTAATATCAATTTTATACTTGATAATATTTTATCTACGCTCAAAAAATTATGGAAACTGTAGTTTTTGTCGGATGTATTTCGTACGTAATAGAATTATAAATGGTTTCATGGAATAATAAAAAATATTTTATATAAAATATTTTTTATTTCATGATATAATAGCAATAGTTAAATCCACAATATTTAAATTTAAAACTATCAATATTAATATATATATTTTTAAATTATTTTATAACCTCAATTTCAAAAGCATTCTTAACCAAACACATTAAATTATTTTTTCTTCAACCTCAATTTCAACCACAGTTTTAACCAAACACCTATTTTTTCAAACCAACCTCAACTAAAAGTACTTTTTATAAAACAATTTTTTTCAAACCACAATCACAACAGCTACCGCAATACCAAACACACTCTATAACATGTAATTATTTGTTTATAGATATGACATAGGTTGGGAGGGTGGTGATACTGGTTTATAAAAACAAAGTTATTGCAGTACAAGAATCATAAAAATATATATATTTTTATTTTTAAAAAATTATTTTTGACATCAGCGCATTAAAATAATTAAAAAACACTAAAAATATTAATTTAAAATAAAAAAATTTAAAATTTTTAATTTTTTTCAAAAGCACTTTTGATACACAAAAACAAACAGAGGAGCTGCATGTCTTGTAAGTTTTGAATTTTAGAATTTTTCATTATTTATTTGATACCCAAAAAATGAAACAATTCATCATAAAGCTATTTGATATAATAACCATGTAACAAAATAAAAGATAATTTTTGTTTTAACCCATTTTCCTCGTAAAACAAACTTTATTATCATTGAAAACAAAATTTAACTAAATATTTTTCTCATACTACACATGTCATAGTTATTAAAATCCAGGTTATCCTAGCAGGTTAACCCAAAACTTAATTTAGGTTATTAACTATTTCAGATATTGACCTAACCAAATTATATGACGAGGAGTTGGTCTATAATCTGCTTGACTTAATCGAACATGATTGAGACCTGAACTAGCCAACTCTAAAGAATAAAAAAAACTAAAATGATGTTGTTTTGAATAAATAATTGTTCTAAGTTAACTCGAGTTTTAAACGAGTTAAACCCTAGATTGAATCTAATAACTATGATTTTATATCTATTAAAATTCAAAATATATTTTGATATTTCCAAAATTTTGATTTTTTTCATGTATTTTATTAATTTAATTTATTCCAAAAATCACGTTACATTTTTTCTTGTTCTAGATTTTTTTAAGTGTTTCCAAATATTATTCTCCAATTTAATTAAGTATTTAAAAAGATTAAATGAAAAATCAAATGAAAATGTAGACTTCTAAATATATATTGTTTTTTATTTGAATTTGAATTTTAAAAATTAAAAAATAATATTTCAATAAAATAAGATTTGTTTGAAAAAAACTTCATAGTTATAATAAAGATAAAATGTAATGTAGTCATTTAAAAACATTTGTAATAAATTAATATAAGATGTGATTAATAAATTATGAAGAATACCACCCTTCACATTATTAGATGCTTTTCTTAAAAGTATTTGTGTTGATATTTATAAATAAAAATTTAAATTTTAGTAGTGATAAAATTATTAAAATCATGATTTCACTAGTAAAATTTCACACATACATGCACGCGCAAGATTTTAACAATCTTATAACCACTAAGATTTGGATTTAATATTGGATTATTTTCTTAAAAGTATATGTGTTGATATTTATGGATAAAAATTGAAATCTTAGTGGTGATAAAATTATTAAAATCATGATTTAACTAGTATATAAAATGATATTGAAAACATAAATTTGGTACTAAAATTAGTAAAATTATAATTTTAGCATTAAGTTTACGTTTTCATTTGAAATATAAATATTGTAGTGGATTCGTAGCCTCTTTTAATCTCTTTCTTTCCGCCATTCCACAACCAACCACCACCCTTCTCTTTACCAAAATCCGAAATTGATCTTCTCCTAGACCACCAAACATAGTAGTATGAAACACACCTAGAAACAACCAATTGTTTTCATTTGTGACATGCTGGTAAGTTCAAAGGATGCCCTCAAGATCATTAGTTGTTTTTATTGGATTGAATTATTTTGAGATAACAATATGTTGACGAAATTCTTTCGGCTGGGAGAAGCTATTAGCTTCATGCAAATAGCTTCTTCGTGGTTTCCTAAGAAGAACAAGAAGCAGTTGTCCATCGATTATCCTTGCTTATTAATTAATTGACTCAGTCGTGCCTGAACTTATCGATTCAAGTGATTATTGTCCTTACCTTTTCAATTATTGCTTTACCTTTTCAATTGGCTTGCTTCTGTTATTTTAGCCACTAAGATAGTTCTCAAACTGGATCTTTTTTTTTAATTGTGATCTTTTTGATGATTTTTGGTTAAATTTACTTTGTAAAGGGATGGGTTGCTTTCTGTTGTTGGAAGTTAGTCTTTGTGAACTTGGGGGTTGGTTTATTTTTGGTTTGATTTGAAGCCTGTATTGGTGGAATCTTATTTTCTTAGAATGATTTGAAGCCTCCACAAGCATGTAGATAATTCTTCATTTCCTTGCATTTTCATTTCTTGATGAAAAAAAACATAGATTTCATTATTATAAATAAAAAGTTTGCCTCCCTTTTCTTTTGAATTAAGCATCTATTTCTCTTTCCCTACTTTTTTTCTTCTCCTTCAACTGATCTTATCTCCATTTCACATTTTTCTTATTAGTTTTTGTTTAAGCCGAGATCGTTAAAAAGAGTGGATGGAGAGCTTTTTGTGGCCTGCAATGAGTGGGCACTTCCTTATTTGTAGAACTTGTTACAAGTATGAGCGTAGAGAAGGAAATCAAGTTTGCCCTCAATACAAGACTAGATTCAAGTGTCTCAAAAGATGTGTGAGAATGTGTGAGAGTCCATGGGATAAAAAAGAACATGACATTAATGATTTGGAAAATGAGTTCAATTTTGACGAAAAGAATATGAACATACCATCAAAAGAAATACCTACACATTTAATGCCAGGAATTCTTTGCCTATTTATTCTTTCCTTTATTGGGATATACTTGATTAGTACTTAAAAGTGCATTTTTATTAATGTTTTATATCATTATTTTGCACTTGAAGTATCAATAACTCCTTAACTAGAGCATGTTTTATAATAACAAGTCTGATAATATAAGATACCTTTAATTTATGGTAAATATTCATTTTAAATACAGGCCTATCACATAAATCAAAGGATTGATTGATGAGTTTAACTACTGAAATTGAGAAGACCTGGGCTAAGCTTAGAAAAGAGATGCTAGTTGAATTCAAATTGAAATACCATTTGGTTATTGGATCATAACCGGAGCTGTAAAACTTGGATTTAGGTCTGGTTTATATGGATAGAAAAATAAGACATAGGCCTAAAACTTTCATGGGAGTCCAAGATTCAAAAGGACCGTTTTCAAGTTCAAATTGTAGCAACAATAGAGAAGTCAGAATATGTCCTGCAGCTCAGACACTATTCAGTGGTTAGCCCATATCTCGAGTTCTAAAAGTCCAAATGACCTCATTCTTGTTTTGTTGGAAAGATGAGACAATTTCTCAGAACTTTCATGATCTATTCAAATTCTGATGTTAGCAATGATATTTTCTACAGACAAGAAGATAAGGATTGTTACTAAGTCAAGAGGTGGCCACGCACTAAACAATTAGTCATCAAATCAATAGTTTCGAATTTCAGCCTATAAAAGGAGGCATTTACCATGCATTTAGGCATCTTGGTGTTCAGATTAAGATCACTCTCTTTCTTTATATTTTGTAATGTTCAAGTTTTATTCCATGTTATATTTTCCTTAATCTCCTGTTTATACTTTTCATTTCCTTTACTATACTTGTATAATTATGTTCTTATCTTGTTTATTTATGTTTCTCTTATTCATAATGTTCAACTAAGTTTATTATGTCAAGGTGAAAAGGCTACACTAATGGTGTAAGAATAAATATAGTATAAACTCAACATGGACTTTAATGTTTGATACTGACATGTTTTGTATTTATTATCTTACTCACTCTTAATACCTTACTTGTTAAATGGTTAATTTAGATTTGTGTTGAACAACCCTTGGTATAACAAATACTTGACACTTTCATAGCTCAACTGTATGGTATAACCGACACCTTTGCTATGAAAGAAACTTGATTTGTTGTTAACAAAAGTTATTACCTTGAATACCTGACAACATTTACAAGTATTGGCATTACTCAAATAAGATAATTGATTTAATAATGTTAATAAATTATAATCTGATTGGAACCTCCTTTATGTGTAGTTTCCAGTTGAATAATAAAAAGAGTTTATATTATACTTATTTGAAATACCATTTGTGGATCCTCTAATCTTGACAACTGTTTTTATCATTGTTTAATCCTCACATTAATCTTTTTATCATTATCATATCTTAAAGATCTCTTTACCTCTTTGTTAAATTATATATATTATTTATAATTTATATAGTTCACCTCCCTGTGGTTCGACCTCGGTCTTGCCGGGTTATTTATTACTTTGACACTCCTGCACTTGGGATAAGACATCAATCTTTTGATCATGTCAATACTTGCTGTAGGTTAGCTATTTTTAAGGGCTAAAGACCAGCCTGGATTATTTCCTGTATCAGCCTGTATAATTTCCTGATGTATTCTTTCCTTTCTTAGCTTGTAAATTCTACCTATATAATAGGCAATTCTCAATGAAAAGACACACAATTTTATTCAAAAGACTCTAAACTATCATGATATCAGAGCTACAACTCTGAATTATTATTTGTTATCAAGTTTCTTAGTCTCGGTTATTCTTGATCAAAGTTCTTTTGACCTCATGTCTTCAGATAAGTCTAATGTTTCTATGATTCATTTCAATGGAAAGAACTACTCTGCTTGGGCATTTCATTTTAGGATTTTTGTCAAAGGTAAGGAGCTATGGGGTGTGTTGATAGAAGTAACCCAGCTCCTGACAAAATCAAAGACATAAACCAGCACACCAAGTGGGAAGTCAAGGACGCTCAAGTTATGGCTTGGATCTTAGGATCTATCGAACCTAACATCATCTTGAATCTTTGATCCTCTCAGACTGCAGCTCAGATGTGGACTTACTTGAAGAAAATCTACAGCCAACAAAACACTACTCGTCAGTTTCAGCTTGAACATGAATTGGGCACTCTTCAACAAGATAGTCTTTCTATCTCTGATTTTTACTCTAGATTCACTAATCTTTGGACTAAATACACTGATATAATTTATCTTGGCTTACCATTCGAAGGTCTTATCTCTGTTTAATTTGTTCATGAAACTACTCAACGGGATCAGTTTCTAATGAAACTGAGACCTGAATTTGAAGGCACCAGATCCAACTTGATGAACCGAGAATTTGTTCCTCCTTGGATACATACCTCGGTGACCTCCTTCACAAAGAACAATGACGATCTACATCTATTATTGTGCCTATGCAGCACATGGTAAGCCAAGAGGCAAGGATATGAGCACTATTCAATTCTTTTGTTGTAAGGGATTTGGCTATTATGCTGCAAAATGTCCCCGAAAAGTCTGCAACTACTGTAAAAAAATGGCCATATCATCAAAGAATGCCCTACTCGACCTCCCAAGAAAACAGAGACAACATATACTGTCTCAATTGGCTCTTCACCTCTGACACAAGGTGCTCCTACTCCTGTCCAATCCGTGACTCCTGCCATGATTCAACAAATGATCATTTCTTCATTTTTAGCTTAGGGACTCTCAGGTAAAAAATTTTCTACATCATCTCCTTGGTATTTTGATTTCGCTACTTCCAATCATATGACAAACAATGTTGCTTCTCTTACCAATGTCAATGAATATTTTGGAAATCTCAAAATTCATACTGCTGATGGCAGTCATTTACCTATCACGGCCACTAGTGATGTTTCTTCCTCTCTCACTGATGTTTTTGTATCACTTGGTCTTACCACCAATCTTGTGTCTGTCGGTCAGTTGGTTGAAAATGATTGTAAACTGAAATTTTTCAAATCTGATCATGTTGTGCAGGATCAATAGTCAGGGAGGATGATCGCGAAGGGGCCTAAAGTGGGATGTCTTTTCCCTCTTCAATTTCCTTTGTCTCCTTTTTCTTTGCCCTATGTCACTTGTAATTCTGCTCATGTTGATTGCCGAGTGTGGCATAAATGTCTCGGACATCCAAACTCTAATGTTCTTCATGATTTATTGAAATCTGGTTTTCTTGGAAATAAAGATTCACCATCTCTTAGTGTTGTTCAGTTTAATTGCAATTCTTGTAGTCTTGGCAAAAGTAAAACTCTGCCCTTTCCTATGAATACACACTACACGTAGTCCAACCTTTTGATTTGATATATAGTGATGTGTGGGGTATGACACCAATCACTTCTCATGCTAATTACAAATACTTTGTACTTTTATTAACGACTATATTCGTTTCACATGGATTTATTTCCTTCATTCTAAAGATGAAGTATTTCCTGTTTTTAAGATTTTTCATGTACATATCCAGACCCAATTTCAGCCCAAATCAAAATCCTTCGTTCTGACAATGAGGGTGAGTATATATCTCATTTGTTTTAGGACTTCTTACAGCATCATGACATCATTTCTCAATGGTTTTGCCCTTCAACACCTTAATAAAATAGGATGGCTGAAAGAAAGAATCATCATCTTCTTGATGTTGTTCGTACTTTCTTGTTAGAGTCGTCTACACCTTCTCGTTTTTTGTGTGAAGCTCTCTCCACTACTGTCCACCTCATCAATAGATTGTCTTCCCCTACATTGAACCATGACACTCTTTTCATCAGGTTGTTTGGTCATCCTCCACCTTATTCCAACCTCCGAGCCTTTGGTTGTATCTGTTATGTTCATCTTCCTGCATATGAACGCATAAAACTCACGGCTCAGTCAATTCAATGTGCTTTCCTAGGATATTCAATACATCAAAAGGGTTTTCTTTGCTATGACCCAAATCTGTGTCGCATTTGAATTTCTAGAAATGTGATCTTTCTAAAAAACTAATATTTCTTTTTCATGCATCAGGATCATGTTCCTCCTTTATTTTCTGTTTTGCCTATGTTTACTAACTCTTCTGCAGCTCCAGTCCTTTTTAAGCCTCTCTTAGTATATCAAAGACGCTCATCTGCTACTTCGCACCAGCCTTCAGACCCTCCCAAGCCCCCTTAAGTTCCTTCCCCGACTGTTGCTCTTGTTCCAGCAACTGCAACTCCCTCTCATCGACAAAGTACTCGGGTTCGTAGACCCTCCGATATGTATCGTTACTCTCCTCCCTCATCCTTTATAACCATCTTGTCTTCTACTTTTCTTCCTTTATCTTATAAACAGGCAATGAAGCATAAGTGTTAGCGAAAAACTATTGAAACTAAACTTCTCGCACTTGAAGAAAACCAAACTTGGGATGTTATTCCATGTCCCTCATCTGTGAATCTCTTTGGCAGTAAATTTGTGTTTTTTATCAAGCATCGTTCTGATGGGTTCATAAGGCTTGGTTAGTGGCACTTGGCAACAAATAGAAATATGGTCTCAACTATGATGAGACCTTTGCACCAGTCGCCAAAATGATCACTGTCTGAACTATACTCGCCCTTGCTGCATCTCAATCCTGACCCTTACATCAAATGGATGTCAAGAACGCCTTCTTTCATGGTGATCTCAAGGAAGATGTTTACCTAAAACTTCCTTATAGTATATCCATTTCCCCATCTAATGATGTTTGCAAACTGAAACGTTCTTTGTATGGTTTGAAGCAAGCATCGAGAGTATGGTTTGACAAGTTTCGATCCACGTTGTTGGGTTTCTCCTTCACTCAAAGTCAATATGATTCCTTTCTCTTTCTACAAAAAACATCCATGGGTATCGTTGTCCTCCTTGTTTATGTGGACGATATCGTCATCACTGGCTCTGACTTGGAGGCAATCTCTGCGATTCAGACTTTGTTGCATTCTACATTCCACATGAAAGACTTTGGCCAGCTCACCTATTTCTTGGGCTTAGAAGTGCATCATTAGCCTCACGGTCTCTTCCCACATCAACACAAGTATAGTCAGGAACTAGTTCAGTTAGCCGGCCTCACCAACACTACTTCGATTGACACTCTCATGGAACTTAATGTGAAATATCATCGTGCATTGAATGCGTCAATGAGTAAGCTGCTTTACAATGTTTAAGCAACATGAGCAACGACTTATGACGACCATAAATGACCTTTCTTGGTGTTTTTTTCGATTCGTTATGGTAAGGCCTACCTCTCTAAATAGCATCAGTGGTGTAATTCCCTCCGGTTTGACATTGGTTTTCTTTTCTCTCTCCTCCTAAGTTCCAGTGGCTGACTTCCCAAACTTCATTACAACCCTTCCTTCAAATTTGGTTCATGTTCTTTTAATTGATATTTTTATTTAAATTATTTTATAAAATTAAGATTCTTTGGATTTCATCATTTTTTAATATGCAGATTTGGTCTTTTTTTATTACTATTTATTTTACTTAAGATCATTTTTAAAATTGATTTTTTTAATGATTTCACCTCTTTCATTTTTTATTAATATTTTTTTACTTTGATTTTTTTAAAAATTTATATTTTTTTTCTAATTGCATCATTCAACATTGAATGAAACTTCTTGATAGAGCTCGGGTCTATGATTTAATGGGTTGTAAATTTGAGAGATTAACCCTGGTTTAAGAGATTTGTTCGGTTTCATTTATTATTTTTTCTTTTTTTTAAGATCAATTTTTTATAATTTCATCATTCTACATTTGATTTAATTGAAGGTTGTGGTTCATTAGTTTTTTTTATTTGCTTTCTATATGATTTTTTTACTAATTTTAAAAATGACCAGGGTTATGTCGAGTCTTTTTATTTGTTGTTCTTTATTAACTTTAGCTTTTTTAAAAAAGAAATTTTGGTTTTGATTTAAATTAAACCTATTGCTTAAATATAAGCATTTAATTCTTACTTCATTATATTTTTATTTACTTAAATATAGCTTTTTTGGGTCTTTTTAATTATATATATTTTCTACCTTCAATATTTGGTTGATAAGAAATAGACTCCATATTTTGATTTGATTTAGGTTCTATATGGTTATCACGGTCCCATGATTGGTTCAGGTTGAACCAATATGTTATTGTCTCGATAGTTTTTTTTTATAAAAACATATATTGTCTAATATATACTATTTTAATAACTTAAAAGTGTTGTATTCAATATGCATCGAATTTTTACTTTTTAATATTTTTATAAATTTTTTAAGGTTAGAAAAAAAAAGATTTGACTTGCATAGTAAAATGGAACAATAATCTAGTCATCTATCTATACAATGTTGATTTCATGACTAAAAAACATGATAATAGCAAAACATTAAGATACTTATTTGACTTGATGAATAAAAAGTGTGTTATACTGTATGCAAATTAGTTATTCTCTCATTCTTTTAAAAAGAAAGTTATTCTTAGTTGTACTTTTTAATTTTGAGTTGATATTGATGTGTATGTTTTTTAAAACAAGGATGCTTTTTTTATAGAAAAATATTAGCTTCGATTTATACTGGAGCGATTTATACAAGTGATCCTA
>Ga0325404_1001569_pt1:0-5000 | contig 24180 bp, 21 predicted proteins | sample PopdelMetagenome_18_FD_205664 | JGI IMG/M metagenome (GOLD analysis project Ga0325404, IMG submission 205664) | Populus deltoides microbial communities from Bellville, Georgia, United States - Xylem-Control-R1 | ecosystem: Host-associated > Plants > Phyllosphere > Stem > Wood/Secondary...
AGAAATAGCCTTGCATGAAATCTTCAAGCTCTGACTTAGAGGAGCTAAATTGCTGATATAAAAACTTGGATGTCGGTTTAGATGCTTCGGAATGTAATTTGGACTTGTTTCTTCACGAAACCTGTTGCTGGCAGAATTCAGTTGTCATCTTTGAAAAATCATATCTCCCTCATATGACATCTTTTTTAGCTGAACTTTGGAGTGTGGATAGGTCTTTGAATTAGGAATCCACAAAAATTGAGTTTGCATCAATTGGACTTCTGTAGCTCCAGATATTAAATTTTGAATGGCCAAAGGTCAACACTGGCAGAATGCGAGATTTCCATGATCTTTCTCTTTTTATTTTTCTTGCATTGTATTTCCAGAAAGTTATGGATGTTAGCTTTTTAGTGCCACTGGAATCACTTCATTTCGATCTCTAGAACTCACGCTCTGCACAAAACATCGACTGAAGGTCAAATCTGCCAATTACCTCCAATTTACTCCTTTTTGCATCTTTCATCCAAAAGTGCCTTCAAAACATAAAACAAAGAATATCAAGGCATTTTATATATAAAACATAGGCAAAACACTAGTTAAATGTGGGTGAAATTATCAAATAATATGGTTGCATCAGATGTACAAGTGCAGCCAAAGAACAAATTCCCATGACTCTCCTCTTCCTGCCTACAAAAGATGTAGAATGTGTCAGTGAGAATGAACCACAGCCGATCTCTAGTTTGGAGCTTCCCAAGCATAGCTAGCCATAATATGAAATTGCATCTAGGCAGGGATCATTGCTCCCAAACTATCTTCTCCCAGGAAACAGCTGAACTTTGAGGTCTGAGTGAGGCATAAGCATTAGAAGTGAACCCACCTCCTTTCCGTTCCCAGTCTGTCATCAAATCAATAACTTGTAGATGTCCCCCATAGTTCTCGACAAGTTGGTTCTTGAGAAGAATGATGGATTTCCACAATAGTGATGAAGTCTTTTGAATCTGAACATTCCAAATAGAGAAAGTGTTTAAGTAGTAGTGATGTATCCATCGGATCCATATGGAATCCTGCTTCAGGTGGATGTTCCAGAGTTGTTTGGCAAGAAAGCTGTTGTTATTGGCTTGGATATCAAGTAAACCCAATCCTCCTTCATGTTTTGGTAGATATACAATTTTCCATACCACAAGAGCAGACTTACTTCGGCAGAAATCTCCTGTCCACAAGAAGTTTCGACAGATACAGGTAATTTTTTTTATAACAGCTCGCAGCATAGGAAAAATGCTAACCCAAAATTACACCATACCATATAAAACTGACTTAATAAGCTCCAGCCTACCAGCATAGGTAAGATGTTTGCCCACCCATCCTTGGATAACTGTTTCTAACTTGTGAAGAAGCGGTGAAAACTAACTTGCTAGGAGCTTGTGAGGGTTTAGAGGAACACCAAGATACCTGAAAGGGAAGGTGCTTTCAGAGAAACTAGTGTCTAGTAAAATGGCTTTCTTCAAACTCTCATCGACACCACCAAAATAAATTGATGATTTGAAAGTATTAATTTCCACGCCAGATGTTTGCCCAAAGAGCATCAATTGCTGGAGGAGCATTTGAACTGAACTCATATCCCCACGGCATAGTAGGATGACATCATCAGCGAAAGAAAGGTGAGAAATACCAAGTGGCTTGCATTTTGGGTGAAACTGAAAGGAAGGATTCTGGGATGCTAAGCTGAGCATTCTAGAAAAATATTCCATGCAAGTGATGAATAGATATGGCGATAGAGGATCCCATTGCCGCACACCACATCGACCAGGGAAAAACCCAAAAAGTTCCCCATTAACAGCCATTGAGTATGAAATTGTTTCAACACAAGTCATCACAAGATGAACAAATCTATCAGGGAAGCCAAAGAGGAGAAGCAGATGTCGTAAAAATATCCATTGGACTGAGTCAAAGGCTTTCCTAAAATCAATTTTTATAAGGCATCTAGGGGAGGCTCTTTTCCTTCCATATTGCCTGAGAAGCTCCTGTAAAAGATTAATATTATCAGCCATGTGGCGACCACCCAGGAAGGCATTTTGCATGGGGCTGATGATGCCATCAAGAGCATGCCGATCCGGTCAGCTAGGATTTTTTAAATAATCTTGTAAACTACGTTACAACAAGAAATGGGCCTGAAGTCACTGGCAGTAGTAACATGAGCAGATTTCAGCACCAATGCTATGATAGAATGATATATCTGATTTAGAAGTTGCCCTAATTGGAAAAAATTTTGCACTGTAGCACATAGATCCTACCCAACCACATCCCAATATTTCTTGAAAAAGAAGGAGGAGTACCCGTTAGGGCCAGGGGATTTATCATCACCAATGCTGAAAAGAGCCTTTTCGATATCATCATTTGAAATAGCAACTGATAAAGAAGCTTGCGAGGTGGAATCAAGTCAAGGACCACAGCAGACAACGGTCTCATCCAGAGGAAGTGTGGCTCGCGAAGTACCTAAGAGCTGCTGGTAGTAGCTGACCAAGACATCCCCCACCTCAGTCATGGAGGTCGTGAGTGATCCACTACTGCACCGAATAGCAGGAATGAAGTTCTTCTTGTGTCTGTGATTCATCAAGGTATGGAAAAAACTAGTCCCTCTATCACAGCCCTTAAATAAGTTGCATTTCAATTTCTAGGTGTAAAAGATTTTCTCTGCTGATTTAAGGTCGACAAGGTCCAAGCGAAGCTTGTTATCCCGAGCCAACAAATGTTCATTGTCCTTGTCATTATGCGAAAGAGATTGGTGTTGTTCCAGGTCAGCTTTAGCTCTATGGACTCTCTCTGAAATGTGACCAAAATGAAGCTTGTTGAGTTGCTTCAGAGGTGCCATCAGAAGCTTGAGCCGCCTGCATAAAACATACATTGGAGAGCCGTGGACCGCTGCATGCCATTGCTCTAAGAGGAGAGGCTTATAATCTTGATGTTCAACCCACATGTTGAAGAACTTGAAGCTAGAATGACTTCTTTAATATAGAGGGCCAATGCGGACTGATATGGGAGAATGATCTGAAAAGGCACCTGGGGTGCTGAAGTGCACATGAACGTATCTTTGAAGACCCGACCAGTAGGGATTCACCAAGACCCTGTCAATTTTGCTCCATATCTTCCCATTTGTCTAGGTGAATTGACTTCCTGTAAAGTTTAGGTCAAAAAGACCTAACACAGAGCAACAGGTTCTAAAGTCAGAAACTTCATATGAGGATACATGCTCTTCATTGTGTTTATCCTCTTAAGATAAGAGTGAGTTAAAATCGCCCAGAATAATCCAGGGAGAATTTGAGCTCCATTTCTGCAAGTCTTCCCAGAGAGCTCTGCGAGCAATAACAGTGTTATAGCCATGGACAAAAGTTGCAATAAAGGTATATTGATTCACTAAGTGGTGGTGCATGGTCGTTCTTAGTTGGTGGAGCGATTTGTCTGGTTAATTTCGTTAACGAACAAGACCTCAGCCTGCTAACTAGCTATGCGAAGGTGACCCACCACGGCCAGCTTTTTAGAGGGACTATAGCCTTCTAGGCCAAGGAAGTTTGAGGCAATAACAGGTCTGTGATGCCCTTAGATGTTCTGGGCCGCACACGCACTACATTGATGTATTCAGCGAGTCTATAGCCTTGGCCGACAGGCCCGCGTAATCTTTAAAATTTCATCGTGATGGGGATAGATCATTGCAATTGTTGGTCTTCAACGAGGAAAGCGCAAGTCATCAACTCGCGTTGACTACATCTATGCCCTTTGTACACACCGCCCATCGCTCCTACCAATTGAATGGTCCGGTGAAGTGTTCGGATCGCGGCGATGTGGGCGGTTCGCTGCCGGCGACGTCGAGAGAAGTCCACTGAACCTTATCCTTTAGAGGAAAAAGAAGTCATAACAAGGTTTCTGTAGGTGAACCTGTGAAAGGATCATTGTCGAAACCTCCCTAGCAGAACAACCCGCGAACCCATGGCATGACAAGTGCTCAACTGTTTTTTATGATCGGCTTGTTTTAACTCGCAAGTGCATGAGTGTGCAATGTAGCAATTAACTCGGTAAGATCGAGGTCATATCCATAGAGAGCTAGATCTGGAAATTAAGCTAGGTAACAAACAAAACTTAAAAGAAATTAAATTAACAATAATTTGGTTGAAAATAATTAATGGATTTGTTTTCAAAGATGAAAGAGTGTAAATGGATTTTAAATGACAAGAAAAAGTAAGTCTTGGTTCCAAATCAATTTTAATGGTGATGTATTGGTAATTCCTTCAATATATATAAGATAACTCAACCTAATATCAATGATGGTGATATTAGATCGGAAGATATTACAATGAAGTTTAAAAAGATGAAGATTGATTATTGCTTAAGAATGGAGTACTTTCATATTAAGTAGGACATTGAATCAAGCAATCTTTATACCAAAACTAAGGTTTGTGCATAAAAATTCAAGATTATAATATTACCTAAATGATTTCTAAAATTTATTTGCAATAATAAAACATTCATGAAGAGAATGAGAAGATAAACATTAAGATTCATTCATATCTTAAAGAACTCACCTCAATTACCATCATCCTTGATTTGGATCCAAGAAAGAGATTAGCCAACCATGATTATATATAAGAACATTTTAATAAACATGAAATAACTTGAATCAAACTGAAATAATAAGTTTTACAAACTAAAGAACTGAAATCTACAAAGAAGAACACAACACAATTTCGGTAAAAATTCTAACACAAATATGATGCTAACTTTGGACAGCAATTCGACCCTCTTAGAAGCCTTCTCTGGAGATGGCTATTAGAGACATATTTATAGGTCATTCTGTTAGCTTTCCATATCATTAAAGAACAGCTCATTTGAACATCTGATTCAAAAGTTATGGGTACAACACTGAAAGATCTGGAAAATCAAATCAGGCCAGCTTGGAGAACACTTTGGTGCACCTTTTTCTTCCTCCTTTATGAGCTGTCTCTTTCCTTTTTTTGACCCAAAATAATGTA
>Ga0325404_1001569_pt1:10000-24180 | contig 24180 bp, 21 predicted proteins | sample PopdelMetagenome_18_FD_205664 | JGI IMG/M metagenome (GOLD analysis project Ga0325404, IMG submission 205664) | Populus deltoides microbial communities from Bellville, Georgia, United States - Xylem-Control-R1 | ecosystem: Host-associated > Plants > Phyllosphere > Stem >...
CCTTTCCGGTATCGGCAAAGGCTGCAATAACCCTGCTTCCTTCTGCCTCAACACCTTGTCCTACTAACAAACCAAGCAAGTTTTGACATAAAGTTCCACTTCAAACTCCATCTTCGACCAGTAATAGGTTTCAGCCAAGAGAGCCAACATACGCTCTCGTCTTGGATGACCTGCTTACTGCGGGTCATGTGTTTCGGCCAGCAAGTGTTTCCTCAACTTTGCAATTGAAACATAAATTCAGACCCTTTTTGCATAGAGAAGGCCATTATCCAGCCAATATCTTCACACGGTCCCACCTCATATGAGATCAACTAACTTAATGTAAGTTACATCTTCCACGACAGCCTGCCTCAACCTATCCAGCATATCGGATTCCACATGATCTATAGCTCGCCTCTAGAATACACCGACGAACACAAACCATATGTGTTTCCCTCAATGGTATTGACAGTGAACAGTTCTAAAAGGAGGGGAACATTACCTCTCGCCTTTGGAATACAATGACAGACACAAACCGTTGATGTTTCCCTCGATGTTCCCCAGGGGAGAGGGAAAGTACAGAACAGTACCCCTTGCCTCTGGAATACACCGATGGACACAAACCATTGGTGGTTCCCTCGGTGTTTCCCAAACAATACCCCTCGCATCTGGAATACACCAACGGACACAAATCATTGGTGTTTCCCTTGGTGGTGTTGACAATGAACAGTTCTATGGGAGGGGAACAGTAACCCTCGCCTCTTGAATACACCGTCGGTGTTTCCCTCAATGGTGTGTACAGTAAATGATAGATTGCATTTGCATTCCCTGTTTATCCATCCTGCAAGTGCTTAAATTGAAAGTTGCACGCACAATACAATAACATCAGTTCACATAACAATTATAAAATAAATACTTCTTTGTTGAGAATTTCATTGATAACTATATATTACATTATCGTTTGTGGCGTTACAGTACTTTCATGTTTTTATAGTTAGTTAGAATTGTCTTCTTCTTCTTCAATTGACTCGTCGTTAACTCCAACACAATCTTCTACATTGATATCATTGTTATCATCATCTTCATCGACTTGTGCTTGTCCACTGGAGCTTAGAACAACATTCAATTCCTCAACGTCAACATCAACAAAAATATTATTGAAGATATGAAATTTTGAATTTTCTTCCAAGTCAATCGATGGAGCAACTCGATATGGTTCAACCAACTCACTTACTTGAAAGACATCATCTCCAACATTTGAGTCATCGTTCTCATCCTGAACAACCTCGACTCGACCCCTAGGTTTGGTTTTCAATACAGATAACCAATCAACTCTTGAACGATCCTTTCTAAAGGAAGGGGTGCATGTGTAATAAACTTGTTGGCATTGCTTGGTGAAAACAAAGACATCGTTGATGTTGCGGAGTCTAGCTTTTGAGTTAATTTTGACCAAACCATGATGGAGATCGACTCTAATTCTTCTGTTAATGGTGTCATACCAATAGCATTTGAATAAAAATACTTTATTCTGCTCACTATGATATTGCAATTCAATTACCTCTTATAATTTCTCATAATAGTCAACTTCAAACTTATTAAAAGTCAATCCCTTAACACAAACCTCATTATTATATGTCTTTCTATCCTACCCATATTCTTCAGTATGAAACACGTACCCATTAACAAAATACTCGTTATAGCACTTCACTTTTCTTTCACGACCCGGACTTAGTAGAGACAATGTAGCGCTAACATTCCTTCTCATTTTATAAATCTGGTATATCAAGTACAACAATGAATAGTGATCGAGAATTTTGTAATGAAATTAAGTATCCTGGTATATAATGAGTTTGTGATAGTACTTACATGTGTTCTGAACCACGTCACAAATTGTTCATCTTGTAACCGAAAGATTTGAGATTCGGTCAACTGTGAGTTATTAAAAAGTAAATATTGACGATGTTGCCTACGAGGTATTCAACAATGTATGAGTTTGTGATATTACATGAGAGAAATAGTCCATTAATAACAAAGTTTAAGTAGTATACTTACTGAATAAAATGTCTTAGTTCATCGCAGTTAAACAACATATAATTATATGCTTGTCGGAATTCTATTTCCGACAAATATCTTCCCCTAACAGCATTTTTAAGTATGGGTCGTCCAGGATTAGAGAATACTGACAAGTTCCCACCCGAAGGCACTTCACCACTATCATCATGCCTTTGTACGTGATTGATTCTTGTTCTTAAATGAGGCTCGAAATAGTATGAGATAAATGTTAAGATCTCATCAACAATTTAGGCCTCACATATTAATACCTCAACATACATCTTGTTTTTTACCTTTTTCTTAAGGTAAAACAAGTACTTGCATGGAATAAAATGAATATTTTCAATTAACAAAAACAATGAAAATAATATCGAAGATTACATTGCATATGTAATTTTTAACCTCTCGAATGGATACATTCATCTATACTGAACCAAGCCTCCAACTTTTGCCTCATACAGTAAATGCATGGATAAATGCTCCATAGAGTCAAAAAAGGATGGAGGGAATATCATCTCAAGTTTGCATATTATGTCGACGATATTCATTTAAAGTCTCTCAATGTGTTGTGTCTGCAACTTGTTGGAGCATATATCTCTAAAGAAATGATCGATCTCCATGAGTGCATCTCATATCTCCTTTAGCAATAAATCACAATAAGCTAATGGAATGAGTGTTTGCATAAACACATGGCCGTCATGGCTCTTTATTCCATATAATCTACAATCCTCCAAATTAACCAACCTTGATATGTTTGAGGCATGTCATCGGGAAAACGCAGACTCTTCAGCCATTGGTACATCAATAGTTGTGCATTCTTATCTAAGGCGAAGCTTTCTTTGGGCTTTGTGACCCGTGTCCCAGCATAAACCAACTTCATATTTTTACGGTGACAAAACAATGTTATATCCATTCTAGCTTTGATGTTGTCATTTGTCTTCCCCTTCATGTCCATGACCGTGTTGAAAATGTTCTCAAACACATTCTTTTATATGTGCACGATGTTAAGGTTATGGCGAAGGAGATTGGTCTTCCAATAAGGAAGCTCCTAGAAAATACTTCACTTTACCTAGTTGTGGGTCAAACCAAAACCAGGAAACTTCGCTTTACCTAGTATGGACATGCTAGTTTTCCATACGTGCTCTAACCAAAAACCATTTCATAAGCCGGGAAATCATTGATAGTTCACATCAAAGTTGTCCTTATAAGAAAATTATGTTTCATCGATACATCATAAGTCAACGCGTCGGAGGACCACAACTGTGTCAACTCATCAATCAATGGTCGAAGACAAACATTTATATTTCGGCTCAGACTATTAGGATCGGGTATGACTGTAAATAAAAACATGAACTTCGGCCTCACACACATCTTTGGTGGCAAGTTATAAACCGTTAGTATAACATGCCAACAAGAATATGGAGCAGCAAATGACCCGAATGGATTGAATTTGTTTGTACATAGCCCAAGACAAACATTCCTTGATTTAGTTGAAAAGTGAGGATGTACACTATTAAAGTGTTTTCATGCTTCACTATTGGAAGGGTACACCATCACTCCATCAACCGCATCATGTGATTGGTGTCATGTCATATACTCAGTAGTCTTTGGTGACATGAATAGCCTCTACAGTCTAGGTGTGATTGGGAAGTATCTAAGTTTTTTATGTGCTACAAGAGTCTTTCCCCTGCCAATTCTGGGTTTATAATGGGAATGCTCACATGTCCTACACTCGTCAGCATGCAGAAGTTTGGACACATGTTAATTTTTTGGTATCCTAGATCGAGGGGTTTCATTATGGACTTAGCAGCATAGAAGTTCTCTTTCAACCTGTTCCCTTCAGGTAAAATGCTTCTCGTCTATTCAACAATTATGTCATAACCAGCATCACTTAACCCATAATTGTACTTGACGGTAAACACTTGTGCAACAACCAATAATTTACTGTGATTTATGCAGTTATCGCATAATGATTGGTCAGAATCTTTTAAAAAATCTTGTCGTATCTATATTAGGTTTTTCATCTACAATTGGACATTGAATGACATGACCCTGATTCATTCTTATCGCATCCATAATCATAGTCCTATAAGGATTATTGTTGTCAATTTTAACTCCATGCACGTAGCTAGCACTAGAAGTTGACCCAACCATCCTTTCTACCATGGTCTTGTGAGGAACAAATTGTTTTTCGTGTGCTTACCAACACAGGTATTCCTTCATGAACTCTTTGTGTAGAAGATGCTTCGTTACAACATCTGGATTAAGAAACTTATTATTTTGACACCTCCTGCATGGATACCTAATACCGCCTCCACTAATATTTCTCGGAATAGATGTTGCATATTTAATAAAACCCTGAATCCCATTACAGTAATTCATCCTTCACCATCCTTTGGGTGAATCCTTGTACATCCATGAACGATTCTCCATGACTTATATTGGACCTATATATCAAATAATGATAACAACAATATGTATTAATTAACTATGTTAAGTAAATAATCAACCTACTTTCATACTTCTCTTAATTCATTATCAATTATCTACGTACATATAAATTTGTACACATTAATTTATGAAAATTACAACTCAACAATAAAATTGACAAAATATAAAACAAGCTCGTTAAACAAGCCACTATTTATATCATCACAACATACCTAAGTCGATAATTCGATATAAGTTTCAACAATTTACAAACAAATGCAATTTTAGAAAATCTAAAACAAATCATAACATGTACAAAATTATGTATCCATACAACAAGTTTGTTAGAGGAAAAAAAAACAAGTGAACTCCCAAACAAAATAAATATACTACAAAAATATGCAATAAAAAATTAACATTTTAAAATTGTGTTTAAATTTTAAAAATGGTAGATTTACTTACTTAAAATGAAAAAACTGCAATAAAATTGTTGTTGTGACTGGAAAAGTCGAGGAAGGATGAGTTGTATTGAGATGGGGGGTGATGTAGGGGGGAGAGGGGGGGTTGTTAGTTGCAGATTTGGGGGGGGGGGGTTGTTTAATTGCAGAGGGGAAGAATGAGATATGGGGGAGGAGAGGGTCGACCAGGTCATATATTAACTATTATCGATGGAATTATCGACAGAATTTTTTCGTCTATCAATCCCTCAACAATTTTATTGGTATAAGTGACACGTCACTATACGACTTTTTCTGTTTGAATCCAACTGTAATTACGTCAGTAAAAGCGTCCACAAAAATTACACTTCATCGTGCTTTTTGGTTTTTTTTAAATCCTTTTATTCCGATTAGGATTCCCTCGATATTTACCAGCAGATATTGTCCGTCGGTAAATACCGAAAGAAACGGCGATAGGAACAATTCAATCGGTAAATACCACGCCAAAATACCGACGGAATATTTCTGTCAATGAGTTCATTTGTATTTGTAGATTTTCTGGTAGGAGTCATTATTGGTTTGACTTAACCTTTCAGTGACCGATTTCTCCGTGTAATTAATATCCTTTCATCAATAATATTATAATTTAATATTTAAGCATGGAGTATATTTGTCATGTTAATTCATATTTATTCTTACATAATAGTCATTGATCATTTGAATAAGATTTGAAACTCTTTTCAAATCTAATTTCATTTTGGCTAAGGATTTCTCATTCAATACTATTTGAGAACAGATGAAATATTTTTTCTAATTCACCTAGGGTGATGAATCCTCTCTTGATCATTCAAGTACCTTCATATAGTTCATTCTACACCAATGTCTACTCTTTCATTTCATCGATTAAGATAACATGTAACAAGATCAAAGCATAACATTCTCTATATAAGATAACTTAATGATCTTAAGTCTAATGATCATTTACACAACTGTCACGTGAGCAGTTCCATAGACATAGATGATTTCTCCATATGAAACTCTCATGTGGGTCAGTTTAGTGTACATGTTTTATGACAAACACTTACATATTAGTTCTAGGTATCTCTTATACCTCAGCTTATAAAGAAGAATTGATTCCTTACATAAATGTAAGAACATAATATGTAACAATCTCTATCGCTCTAATAAATGTTCAATATTTAAAAGAGTACCGACCATCATATTTTAGGAACAATGCTTTGATGCAACATGAATCTTATAATTATAACAACTTTATAATTTCCTTTGCAAAGTATTTTTGTAACATTCTTCGTTCCGAGATAAAAACAACAATCTCATGTCAACAAAAAAACAAAGTAGTTAAATTTTTTTTCCTATATCTATTTATGGTGTTCGTATTAAAGTCTACCGAAATTTCGACGGAGTCTCCCCTATACCATAAGGTCCCAAGTTATCGACATTTAACCTATTTACACTTCTAATAACCCGCATCTCCTAACTCAATCCCGACCCAATCATCTTGGGTCTCAATCTCACAAACATCATCATACATATCAACCACAATATTTATGATATACATTATATAACAAATATCATTATGGATGGATAAAAATATAAATACGCATACATGGAACGTGGTTATATAAACTACAGGGTTAAGTTCATTTAATCAAATTTAAACATTAATTATACAAATTAGGTTTCATCCCTAGCTCTTTATAAGTTAAGGGATCAAGAACTACAAAGTCGTTGACATCTTTATCCTGATTTGCCTAAACCATATAGGCAACTTAATCTTCCACATATCTGAAGAATTTTATTATTATTTTATTACCATTATATAACACTTATCAATACAACAATTTTTTTTTTCCATTACCTCTTGCATCTTTTGCATTTCATAAACCCACTGAACCTTATCCAGTAGCTCTGATACCAACTGTAACAGCACGGCTTTTACAAGCCCAAAACAACAGTAAATTTTTTTTTTTTTATACTTGACACACATCGTGTCGGTAATCGGCGAACATGTTCCCTTCACATCATCAATATATAATCCATACATCAACAAAAATCAACATTTCATTTAAAAGTGAATCTTACATAAACTTATAATATTATGTTTGCATGATTAGAAGTTCGCATTTAAAATATACATGCATAGTCATGAGTTTGTATTCTATCCTACAAATAGTCATCACGAATTTAATCTAAAAGGATCTAATAATAGTTATACATTCAGTACATTGATTCATATAAAATACATCATGATTTAGAATGCAACTACATGATTCCTTGCAAAAGTAGGTTCCCATGTATCGGGTTTCCTAGGCACCTTGTTGGTATGACGTCCCTACTACAGTACAAAACATTTATAAGAATGCAATTACTTAATAATAATAACAACAACAATAAGAAAATGGTCTGGCAGTTTAACGAAGCATTAACATTATCTCATGTTTGAAGCGTGACATTTGTAGTTCCTTCATGTTCTTGGTATACATAACTTGCAGTATATATATATACACCAATTCTTGCAATCAACTATAATCTTAAATCCGGCCATTCTTTTAAGACATCATTTGTCGAGGTTAACTATTCACTCACCCCGGCCATCCCCTTCGAATTCCATCAGCCAAAACTAATCAACCGTTTGTCCTGGTCATCACTTTGGATGCCATTAGCCGAAGCTAATCGTTCATTTATTCCGGTCATCCATTCGGATGCTATTAGCCGAAGCTAATCAATTGTTTGTCCCGGTCATCCTTTCAGATGCCATTAACCAAAGCTAATCATTCATTTGTCCTAGTCATCCATTCGGATGCCATTAGTCGAAGCTAATCAATCGTTTGTCCCGGTCATCCCTTCGGATGCCATTAGCCGAAGCTAATCAATCGTTTGTCCCGGTCATCCCTTCGGATGCCATTAGCCGAAGCTAATCAATCGTTTGTCACCGAAGCTAATTAATTGTTTATCCCGGTTATCCCTTCGGATGCCATTAGCCAAAGCCAATCATTCGTTTGTCCCGGTCATCCCTTCGGATGCCATTAGACGAAGCTAATCAATCATTTGTCCCGGTCATCCATTCGGATGCCATTAGCCGAAGCTAATCAATCATTTGTCAACATTTAAGCATTTGGCAATCTGATATCTGAATTAACACAATACGACAACGTTCATGATAAGGTATTTCAATGTTCAAGGTCATCTCTTCAGATGCCTTTAGCTGAAGCTAATCGTTCATTTGTTAACATTTAAGCATTTGATAGTCTGGTATCTAAATTAACACAATATGGCAACGTTCATGATAAGGTATTTCAATGTTCAAGGTCATCTCTTCAGATGCCTTTAGCTGAAGCTAATCGTTCATTTGTTAACATTTAAGCATTTGATAGTCTGGTATCTGAATTAACACAATACAGTAATATTCATGATAAAGTATTTTCATTATTCAACATTATTTAAAAGGAAGGTGAAAGTCACCTACCTGCAGTAGAAGCTCTACTTGTGCTCCCCTGTTGCTGCTGTTGCACCACACCGGTGGTCCCTCCTACAGTCATAGACTCATCTCATAAATTTTCTTCATTCAAGGATATGTTTTATAATAATCATATCAATAGCTAATAAATCTTTCTTTCAATCATTTCTTTCTTTATATCTTACGTTTTTCTCATTACACCCATTAATGTTGTCATCCTTTATCCAACAATAGTTATCATTCCTTGAGGCCGATATTATAGAGAATTCATATTCATCCATTACTCATATGTTACTTTCTTATGCATGTTCATTTCCTCATAATAACATACATACATATATCATGTATATTTTCAGAGTTAGTATCTCAATGTGCAAGTGTTCGTATGACTCAATTCCTTTATATAGTATTCACGTGAAAGTCTACTGTTACTGTCTAACTTTGAACTGTTGCTGTCCACTTTCCAACTGTTACTGTCTAACTTTGAGCTGTTACTGTCCAATTTTCAACTGTTACTGTCTAACTTTGAGATGTTATTGTTTGACTTTGAACTGTTACTGTTTGACTTTTCCAACTGTTACTGTCTGACTTTGAACTGTTACTGTTTGACTTTTCCAATCGTTACTGTTTGACTTTGAACTGTTACTGTTTGACTTTTCCAACCATTACTGTTTTACTTTTCCAACCGTTACTGTTTGACTTTGAACCGTTACTGTTTGATTTTTCCAACCGTTACTGTTTGACTTTTCCAATCATTACTGTTTGACTTTGAACTGTTACTGTTTAGACATTTGAACTGTTACTGTTTAGACATTTGAACTGTTACTGTCTACACTTTGAACTGTTACTGTCTAGACATTTGAATTGTTACTGTCTACACTTTGAACTGTTACTGTCCAACTATTATTATCTAGACATTGAACTGTTACTGTCTGAACATTAATCAGATTTTTAACTATATCTAGACTTATAGAACTCTGTTTCAAGCAAGATTAGTCTCGTTGGAAAGCTAATACACGAGGCTACAAGTTCTTTGAAGGAAGGAGAGCCCAGTTCTGCCTTTGAGATAGTCAACAAACACTACCCTACAGGGTCTGTCAAGACCCAATCTCAGTTGATGACCCATAGCTGGGGTTCTACAGCTCCATATTGAGCAAGACCAATTTCTTAGTTAGCTAACATCTAAAACTACAATTACTATGAGAAACTTGATCTTAATTCTCTCATCCTTCTACTCGAATTCTCTCCAAATGTTAGGAGACGAATCTGTCCAGATTCATCAACCTTTCCATTTACACACAGCATCCACAATTTAACTCTTTCTCTATCATCTCAACCCCTAGTCATATCACATATCGTTTAAGACTGTAAAAAAGAATATCTTTATAAGAGCTAATTTATCTTATTTATTTCAATCTTCCCTCTTAACGTCAAAATAAAACATTCTTGTCGATTTTACAAACTTTCCGAACAATATTCTTCTAAACACAATCCTTGACACAGTTCCTATAAACCATAAATAACAAACGAATAATATTCCAAACAATCTATACTGTCAAGTTATAATGCATTATTATGAGTATAACATATCCAAATATTAACTTCATCAAATGGTGAAATTTCCAGAAATATGGGTTTAACCGAACTGACCTCAAACTTGCAAACCTACTGTGCGAGATAACACAACTTCTATACCAAATGTTTGTTTCAGATCTCCACCGTTCAGAATCTAGAAAACATCAGGAAGAACAACATATCCAAGTTATAGCCTAATCCAACAGTGGCCGAAGGAGAAAACAGACAGCAAAGAAGACTGTCCAGAAGTGTATTTTCCCAAATATTTTCCTCCCTCGATATCTCTCAAACGGGGACTGATATAGAACATCCCTACGGTGACAATGTACATGACATGGATGAGAACAACATATCCGAATATCGTGCTGATCCAACGGTGGAAGGTGGATTTATAGCTGTCGGTTGATTTACCATCAATATATCTTCTCTCCAGCCTCTCTCTAAACTCTCTCCTACTCTTGCCAGTCACTCCAAGAGAGAAAATAGAATGATATTTATATTTCTAACATCTTGTTAATTGCACATTTATCCCCACCTCTTTTTATCATTTATACATAAACTCCCAATCTTCTGTTATTTGAATATTGAGCTCTCTTGATCTTACGTATTCATTTTATCCTCACAAATGTTTTTCTTTTCAATGATTTAGTACTATATTCACTTTTCATTTCGTTAATTTCACTATTTTTATCTTGATTAGGTTTCTTTAATTTAATTTAACCCATTTTACTATTGGTTTAATTTCTCATCTTTTAAATACTCAGAAAAATTATAACCGAGGGTTTACATTCTTCCCTCCTTATAAAATTTCGTCCTCGAAATTTAAAATTCATACCTATCCATGAAGCAATTTCTGCATTCTTTTTCATCATTTTAGACTTCCGTATCCAAGTTTCTTTTGCAATATGGGAACTTATCCATAATTTTATTATCATTATTATTATTATTATTTCGGAAACACTCATGACACCAACCATCATGTTTAATCTTGTTTCCACTTTCAAATTTCTCATCCTTTACTACCGTAACTCAACATGCAGCATAAACAAATAATATTTTAGAATGCATTAAACCCTTCAAAATATAAAGAGGTGAGGTCGTAAACACCTACCTACTTCTCTTAGTGGTCCCGTTCTGCTAGCTTGAGGTCCCACAGTCGATGTCTCTCTTACTCCACACAAGACCAACATTTAATATCATTTACTCCCCTTTTCAATGTTCTCTTATCAACTAGCAAGCATCATTATATGATTTCATGTAAGATTTCCATATCTAAATTAAATCATTATTTCATGACATAGCCACCTGTTAACTCGAATCGTGTAAATTTATATTTTTTTTTCCAACTAATTTCTTACTCAACTTACCTCATCTTAATCATTTTATATGGGACTATAATTTCCCATCATTATTATATTTATTTATTTATTTATTTTATTGTTATTTCCAAGAACTGTCTTGTTCTTTAATTCCTTTACATGTCGATCAAAATTCTCACTGGTGGCACTTCCACGTCAAATCATCTCAGATCTCAATAGGAACTTATTTCAACATCTATGTGGAAACTAACCCAAATTCCACCCTAATCCTAATATATTAATCTTACATGACACATACATAGAAATTTAAAGCAACCCATTCTCAACCGTTCAAATCAATCTCCACACATGCTCATCAAATACCCACACTAACTTTCAGCAAATCATTTTAGTTACCAATCCATCTATTCTATATATTCATTGGTCAGTTCTCTTAGTCACTACTTTAATCACTAACTAACTTATCTCCCCCAAGTATCGTATCCACCTCATGCATATAACTTGCATTTAATTATTCCTTACTTAAATATTTTACATTTCTAAGACATATCAATAATGGTTCAACTATCACTATTCAATTGTATCTTTATTCTTTCATTTAACATCAGACACACATTTTATTTTTTTATCCATCCTTCCTTAAGGGATGTGTGCGTGGGTGTGTATAAAATCATTTTCTCAAAATATAAAAATGATCCCTCACATCTTAAATCAATTTATATAATTTCCAATACATAACTTCAACTAAAAATGTAAACTGTAACATCTCCCACTTCTTCCCAACATAAAGGGGTACGACACTTTTAGCCATACAATACTTCAAAAGAGGTCATACCTATGGTGGCCTGATAACTATTATTATACGCGAATTTCACCAGAGGTTAGTTTTCTTCCTAACTACCCCCGAAGTCTAATATACATGTCATCAACAAATTCTCTAAAGTCTGAATGGTCCTCTAAGTCTGCCCGTTTGTCTATGGATGGAATGCAGTGCTCAACCTCAATTTTATCCCTACAACATTTTAAATTCTTGACCATGAGCTAGATGTGAACCTTGGGTCACAGTCACACCTAATAGATATCGGCACCCCATGCAACCTTACAGCCTTTTTTAACATACAATTTGACCAATTTATCTGATGAATCAGTCATCTTTAGTGGTAGGAGAAGGGTTGACTTAGTTAAATGGTCCATAACCACCCATATTGCATCATTCTCCCCTACTTCTTTTTTTCCAACCTTTATGGTTTTACCTTTACACTGTAAGGAACTAGTTTAAATTGTTCCATTATGTATTGTCTAACAGTAACCTTTTATGTTAAATCCCACCATTAAAACTATTACCTTCTGTATACCATTATATTAGCAAAATTTAGCCACCATTCTTACACCATCAAGATGTTGTTATAACCTTTAATCGTGTATCATTTAGTTATCTAGCATGACCTTTGTTTGTCCGTAACTTATTTATCAAAACAACAACTTCATCTCCCCCTTTAGGGCCTTCACTTTAGTTCTCATTCATGAGATTTTATCCTACTTTCACCACCCTTGATTCTTCAGACTTATATAAATTTTAAATTCATCTACGTTCCCCTCACTTTCATTGTACTGTGATTTTCTTAGTTTTATTTGTATGAATTATCTTAAACCATTCTCATCACGTGGCTTCTAGGTGTACTTCATCATCCTCATTGACCATATCACATGATATGTATCATCTTGTGCTACATAAGCAACATCCATTTCTATGCACAACTTTCATTTATCCCAAACATTTTTGGTAAGAATACTATTGGGTATAATACATCATGTGAGTTTTTGCTAAAAATGGTTCAGCCTTCATCATTTCTTTGTAATAAAATGTTCAAAACAAGTACAAAGCGAGCATTTCATTAGAATTCATGTGCAAAACCCCATTTCACCACTTCCTCCTTTTATTTTCTATTTAACTAGATTTTCCATTCAAGAAAATCATACAAAATCCCTTAAATTTTCTTATCAACTTTCTACACATTTACATAGAGTCAACACACATTTTAAACCTTTTCAAAACACGACTTCCAGAATTCTCCATACTATGGATAGTCATTTTCTGTATATTTCCTAGCTAATTTCTACAAATTCAAGAGAATCAAGGGTATAAACAACTTTCCTATCCTTTTGGAACCATTTGGAAAAGGATTATGCATTTTCTCCTCGCCTTTTTCTTCACTCTCTCATGGGTTCTTTCAATTTGTTACCGGCAATTCTGTTCATTATTTTACTAATATAAAATCATACGTGTCATCATGATGTTGGTCACATAACTGTTCAACATTCAAAACGGATCCATCCTTTGTTGATTCATATATCTCCTTAAAGTTCTCCTTATAATCCATCTAAATCGTAAGGTTTCATCCCTAGCTCTTTATAAGTTAAGGGATCAAGAACCACAAAGTCGTTGACATCTTTATCCTGATTTGCCTAAATCATATAGGCAACTTAATCTCCCACATATCTGAAGAATTTTATTATTATTTTATTACCATCATATAACACTTATCAATACAACAATTTTTTTTTTTTTGCGTTACCTCTTGCATCTTTTGCATTTCATAAACCCACTGAACCTTATCCAGTAGCTCTGATACCACCTGTAACAGCTCGGCTTTTACAAGACCAAAACAACAGTAAATTTTTTTTTGTACTTGACACACATCGTGTCGGTAATCGGCGAACATGTTCCCTTCACATCATCAATATATAAACTTATAATATTATGTTTGCATGATTAGAAGTTTGCATTTAAAATATACATGCATAGTCATGAGTTTGTATTCTATCCTACAAATAGTCATCACGAATTTAATCTAAAAGGATCTAAATATAGTTATACATTCATTACATTGATTCATATAAAATACATCA
>Ga0325404_1001571_pt1 | contig 24179 bp, 25 predicted proteins | sample PopdelMetagenome_18_FD_205664 | JGI IMG/M metagenome (GOLD analysis project Ga0325404, IMG submission 205664) | Populus deltoides microbial communities from Bellville, Georgia, United States - Xylem-Control-R1 | ecosystem: Host-associated > Plants > Phyllosphere > Stem > Wood/Secondary xylem...
GCACGCACTTGCCCTTCATTGTTTCAGTAATCCATCACACTCTCCCCCCAACTAATTTGCAATTGAAGCTCAGTGCTTGTTGTATCACATCCTCTCTCTCTCTCTCAATAAAGTATGTCATAAATAAGAGTTGATATTTCAATTGTCTATCACATTCTTTAATTGCAAAAGATTTCAGTATCTTTAACAGGGAAAAAAAAAGAACAAAGAAAATTTTCTCCCATGGATCTTCCTAACAGCACTCTACACCAATACATCAAATATTACCCCATGTGTCACTTTCCATAACATATTTCCATAACCTCAACAAATTGGTGTGACAGGATTTCATTCCTAAAAAAACCTTCACCAACATGTCCCACGTAAAGTCCAGTGATTATTGAGTGATGTATATGACGCAGATCATTAGAATTCCACTTCCCCCTATATTTCTAAATGATAACCATCTCTCAAAGCATTCCTTCTTTCTAGAATGCTCAAGTGACATGTTACAGTCTAAACCTGAAGAGCGCTCATATGCCTTGTTATTATATACATTAATTAAAATTAAAGGATATAAATATAGTGCTTGAGATAGAAATTCTTGAACCATGATAGAGCTCTCAGATTAACCATGATGAGAATTTCCCTATGCACATCAGCATCAAAAGTATCCTACAAAGTATAAATTTACAATTTAAAAATTCGTTTTATTTTAAGAAAGCTAACCAATTAACTATCTTAAATAAACAAAATCATTAAAAAAATTCAAAGGATTCATCTATTCTTAATAATCATGCATCAACAATCTAGAAGCACCAGGATTTACACTTGAGCTACCATATAAAATCATCAAACATGATAATACCCTGCATATGGTCAGAGGTAGTGCTAAGAAATATCAAGTGAATACTAACAAGAACTAATATCCACTTGCGTTATCGAATTCCAAGTTTTTTTTTTTTCAATTTTAAGTATGGTAGGCAAAACAGAACACTTTGCATCTCCCTCAATGTAAATGATGGTGCAAAAAGCAAAATGGAATGGAAATTGACCGCAGCATCAGACTAGATTAGAACACTACCGAAAAATTTGTCAACAAGTCAGTAAAAGAATGAAAAAAACAACAATATACATATATACATGAACTCACACTTTCAATCTCATGCCAAGATCCTGCAAAAACGTGCAATATGATTTCCGTAGATATGTCTCTTTCTTCAAGTCAATATTATCTCTTCTTGATGGGGAATTCTCTTCTATTTCTTTCCTTGAAAAATACCAACGATCCCCTTCCTCTGGCCTTTCTTGAGAACTCCTGGACGGCCCGCCCTCGGAATTCCCATAATGTGAAGATTCCCCAGGTAACAATAATCCAGCCATAGTTTTCCAATATCAGGATAAGACAAACAAGATTCGACTACTATGTCGAGAACTAGTCTTCTATCACTTCATCACCAGCAAGCATTTTATAATTAAACCCTTCACAAAAATTAAATCAGTTCCAACCCCATTAACCAGTTACACAACCAATACCAAAAAAAAATTGAAACTTTTCTTGAGCTAAGCTACGTAAATAAATGGCACTTAATAAACCATATAAAAATGCCTCATATCGTATTTGTGGAAATTTTATGTCTTCTATCCTTCTACTTTCTCTTCCATTTAACCTGTTGAGAATTCCATGTGTAATAACAAAAGGAGAAATTTTGCAGGCGATTTGTATTCTTACTTCTTTTTTTATCAATTAATTCAACATACATTGTGACAGAGACAACAGATTGAAAAAGGCAATGTCGCTTATAAACAGTGTAATTATTCTTACTTCTTTTTTGATCCATTCATTCAGCGGGTTGTGACAGAGACAGAAGATTGAAAAGCACAATTTCGCTAATAAACAGTGTAATAGACACATAGCAACGCCAAAACCTAAAAATTGAATATTTTATTGAGTTTAGCTAAGTAGACAAGTGACACTTGATGAAACAAATAACAGCGACCCAATATGAGCTTTAATAGCAAGAGATTTCATAGCTGATCCAAGTTAGGGTTTGTTGATCCATTTTAGGTGAACCTTAAAAATTTCAACAGATTTGAACTCAACACTTCATTTTGCAAAACGTAATCGTAATTTCTTCAAAAAAAAAATAAGACGAGGCAAATCAAGATTGAACTTATAATTTCTAGGGTTTGAAGAAGGAGAGAAGAAAAGGGAAATAAATAAATAAGATACAGAAATCCGACTGACCTGCGAGAGGGAGAGGGAGGAGAAAAGAAAGCCTTGCTTGCTGGAGCGACGTCGCTGGTGGCGTTCTTCGTCTTCCTGGCTTCGCGGCTTAGGCTTTTGTGAGGGTTTGCTTGTGTTGTGTGTGCGCGTCTAGTACTGTAAAACGTGGGAGAGCTTGGGGGGAGCTAAATGATGGGATTTTTTTATTTTGGGATATGGATCTAAGTGCATTTGTTTATTTTCATTTTAGTCCCTATACTTGTTTTTCTTTCCAAAAAAGGAGGTTTGTTGTTTCCATTATAGTCCTTGTAGTTTTTCCTTATAAAAATACATGCTCTGTTCCTTTTTTACCGGATCATCATATCGACAGTGGCTTTACTGATACAGTAGCAGTGATGCATCTTTTAGCATTCTTTTAAGCTTTTTTTTCTGGTTGAAAATACTTTTTTATGTTCAAGATAATATTAGTTTTTTTTTCTCTGAGAAAAAAACTACACCCAACTCATCTTCGCAGTTCTGATTAAATACAAACGAGGATTCAAATCATTTTTTAGAAAATGATTTTCAACGATTGAAGATATTAGTAACCAATAAATCACTTACAAATAACGGGCTGAGAGAATGATTACAATAACATATTGTTTAGAAATAAATAAAAAACAAAATATTTATAGTTTTTCAAATTTCGTGAATTTAAAGGCAGGGCAAAGAAAAAGAATCTGCTTTCAGATTTTATCAACGCGTCAAGGACAAATGCATTTTAGTGTAATAATATCTATTTTTAAAAGTATTTTTTATTTGAAAATATATTAAAAAAATATTTTTTAAAAAAATTAATTTTAGCATTTAAACATTAAAACGATTCATAAACATAAAAAGTTACAAATGCGTTCCAAGACCTCTTCAAAGGCCTTCCAATTCCAAAGGCAGGGTAACAGTAAGCACACTTGAAAATATGAATACAGTGGACAACCGTGAGATGTAATTCAATGGAATTTCTCAAACTTCAAAACAATCTCGGCTCTAGCCAGCAGGCAGATAAGAGGAGATCAGTTAAAAAATATAGTGACACCAACAAAGTACACGAAGAGCAATTTATTACAACAAGGTTAACCAAACCACTCATTTTCTGAAAATTGGAGACCACCTACCTTTAACTACCAGGGAGTCTATATAGAGCTCTCCATTAGGCAAACTACAAATGAGCTTCATCATTACCTACTTCCTTTACCAGGAACGAGGTTTTGTAGTTCAAAGAGCATGTTCCTCCTATACGAGAAAGCTCCCCGCTCCTCAACCCAAAATGAAGGGAGAAGAAAAGGAGCAGCTGCAATGACATCTGTGTCTCAAGTCAGTAAGTATGACTGTCAAGAACAGACACCACCTTCGTAAACCATCTTTCTATTCTGATACACAAAAACCATTTCTAGATTAGCGTGTCACAAGCCAACCTGGCTTGATCAGTGGATCTCGCTTGAAGTCATGACCTGTGACAGAAGTGGACTCTCCCAGTCGACGAAAACACTGCAAATGTAGCATGTAGATTATAGGTTATGTTAGCTTGCTTCCAAAGCCCCCATGGAGTTTTTGTTAACGAAAAATATATCAATGACCAACCTTGTAACAAACAACAGTGTCATCTGGGTACATTGCAAACAGTTTGGTTCCTAACCGGGCATGACAAGAATCACAAAGGCTCTCATCATTTATCTGTACATGCCGCGATCTTTCCTCCAATCTTGCAAGTTTTGCGTCAACATTTAGAGCACGGGACAGATTATGAACAATCTGAAAAGTTAAAGAGAAGTTTAGACAATATAGGCAATGGAATGTAGAACAAACCACAAAACGTTGTTCTATTCTTTTCTGAGACATGTTCTAAAGGGGGGTTCAGTAGAATATAACACAGTGCGGTATGCTATCGTGCTATTTGACTCTCTGCGTGACTATGAGCATTACATGTTTTCAGATGGGAGTGGTTCAACCAAGCTAATAGATCCAATAAAGCAACTAAGAGAGAGAGAAAAAAAGCCTGAAGGCTCATGTTGGAAAAGGCTATTTGAATAGGTTTTTCAGTAACTTTAAGTAAAAAAATCTTACTTGTCCTTGGCGATGATGGTGAAGCCGAGCCCTCAACATTCTTAGTATTGTATCTGAGGCAAGTTGGAGGGGCATATCTGGGGACAATGTCTGCAACAAAAATTAATCTCTCAACAAGAAACAACAATGAAACAAGAACTTTACAATCAATCCTACAATTCCAGCCAAGGAAATTGGTATCACATAATGCCAAGTTGCAGCATCTCTCCATAAAAGGGAATAATATCAGTAGATCCAGATGAGTATTGATTATGATTTTATTGTGGATCAATAGGTCTTTAGTTAACACAGGCTTGGAGACCAGAGGAGGTCAGAGAGACAACCCAACAGGAGCAACTATATTAGTATGACAACAAATTAGAATTCACTTTTGTTATTTTAAATATATACAGACTAGGTATCATTCATTCCCGCATTTAATGGTAGCTGAACATTATATATATATAGCTCTGATAGAATTCTTACACGTGGAGGCAAATAACAGATATAAAATATAAGAAAATGTGAACATCTCAAGTATAATGTTGGCTTTTCTCCCTGCTAGAGTTTCAAAATATTGAGAATAGCTTGCTTAAATTTTTAAACTCAAACGCAAGCCATTAAGTAAAAGTTGTCCTAGAATGCATGTGCTGCAAGAGAAAGGAATGAGGATAGGTGGATTTTCTACCTCTAGAACTTGCAAAGGATCCAGTAATTCTCCATGATTATGCAGAAGTCGAACAGCAGCGTTAAACATGGGCTCTTTACCATTTTGTGGATCCAAATACATATCAAGTAACCTGAAGAGATCACATCACAGAAAGTGAAAGGCCAGTAGTAAGAATATTTATGTGTATCTGTTGGTGAAAGAGGAGAAAATAAGGAAAAAAGAGGAGCAAAAAGAAACTAACTGCATATAGGCATCTGGTCTTCCAATCTCTGCACAATATTGTTCAGCAGCTTCACTGTCCTCCAGCTTCCTGAGAGGGCAATGAACGTTATTTAAAATACACACAATTTACGATCAACCAAAGCAGCAAGGAGACAGAGAGAGGTATCTGTGAAACAACAGCCTCTTTAATTCAATTTAGTAATGAGCGGCTAATAACCAACAAAAACCACGAGAACCATGATATATATTACACATTTTTCTTGCACAAGAATATTTGAATAGTAGAGAAATATATAATGAAACCACTATTAGTGAATGGAATGAAGAAGTTTTCTCAAAGCCAATACATATATGTCAGCTGAAAACCCTCTGATTCTTCCCTGGCCACATAAATTAAGATTTGAAAAGGCTGGCAAACAGTTCCTGCCAGTAATATTCAGAGAGTAATGTGCAGGCTTACAAGGCCAAAATTTGCAGCACCAAAGTCTCTTGCCCTAATTTTCTGTATAGAATCGCCTGTCAAAAAAAATCAAAACTTAAATCGGCAACTGATAAGCAAAACTTGCTCTTTCTGCCATATAAAAGCATTGGTGCCATTCATTCCTTTTTGGCAGAAAGATATAAATGGCACAAATACTTGTTGGGGGGAGGGGGCCTTGATAATGATCAATTAAGTACAATTAAAAACCATGTGACAAAAGATATCCAACGACCTTTTCCAGCCAAAGCTCTGATCCCTCAATCAAGTCAAGAACCTCTTCCGGATCATACAAGTCTGATGACTGTAAGAATATCTGCAACCTTTCTCGTACAGGACTTTGAAAGATTGAGTTTCCTCCAGGATCAGAAATTTTTGTTTCCTCCGGCCTTCCATCATCAGGTTCCTGGGACGTACTTTGCACTTCAAAGGTTTCAACTGCTGACTTTGCAAGTGAGAGCGCGTATAGCGTGTGGAACTGCGTGTCACAAGAGTCTTGATCTTCAATCAACCATTGGAGATACCTGCAGAACGCAATCCAAAGGCAATTGCAGGTCATATGACCTACCAAAAACCAATCATTTGCATAGCTCTGGAGCTGTAATTTATGGAGTATGTGGTGGGCATACCTTTGGAGAATTTCAACCTTTTTTGGATCAATGGCAGCAATTATTTCATCTGCAATGAAAGAATTGAAAGGGCGGATTCACTTTAGGAAATATAAAACAAAAAAAATAGTAACTATCATGAACTTTCTTGGCAGCATAAAACTTATCAGCTTCATATCAAGTTAAATGGCATAATATACACTGATCCATGCCATTGCAAATTTACAAGATGTTAAATCTATTCATTTTACAAAATGTTTCACTTATTGCAAGACAGAAAATAAATTGAGTAACATCACAAACTAAGTGGACTGCAAGAGCTACCTAGTATACGAATAAAACCTAGAAATCTGCTAAAATTCAATTAAACTTCAAAGCTTAGAATACATTCATGATGGTAGTAGATTCACCAGTGAGATGCCATAGAGTAAAATAAGCGAAATTCTTAACTAGCTAGTAGTAAAGACCCAAAACTCACAGTGAGAGTATTCTCTGAAAACCAAGGCCTACCTGGTGAAAGCTGATCTACTCTTTTCTCTGATGTCAAAACTTGAACTGTGAGTAATGGGTTAACATCTGCAATCTAATAAGATTTCATCAAATTGTGAATTTAACTGTCAGCTTCAAAATTCTGTAAAAACATAAAAACACCAACTTCAAATGCTACATACCCATCCAAGATGTTGCAAAACCAAATCCTGATCAGACAGCTCCTCAAGAATTTTTGATGCCTCAGTTGCAGCAACCTCTCTGCCAGAAATAACATTTGTATTGCCATCCAGTAACTCATGCTCCCGAGCTGGATCTTTCCATAGACCAGAAGAATAATTTTTTGCCAAAATGCGCCATATGGTAAGAGCCTTTGAGCTCATCCCTTTACTTGCATATAAGAAGGCGAGAGTCCGTAAATGCCCAGATTCATCTAACAGGGTTTCTAACTCCTCCTGCACTGCCCATGGAAGTTGTACGGTCATCCTTCAAGCAAGCTCCTGACAACAGCCCCTCTGTTTTGCAATGCATTGGAATACTAAGATTCCGCAGACTACTATTGACTTGAGGCTTATGAACTATTTAGTTTTGACTTCTAGCTACCAGTTATAGAATTTAAAACCCAAAGCAATTGGCTGGTTTGACTGTTGCCATCAATAGACCTCCTTTTACAAGTTTTATATATTTCCAAAATATCTTCCGTAAAATACACCTTCAGTGTAATCTATAAAAATCAACCAACATTGACAAAAACAAGACATGAGACTGTCTACTTTGAGAGATGAATTACACCTGACTTCATCTAACAAGTAAACTTCAGAACAAAGAAAAGATGCAAATATTTTCTTACTTAACATTTTGTTAAAAGGATCAACATTGAACTGCATTGAGGAGACATACATGATCCAACCAGCTAACTGGAACTGATGCTTATTTGAGTTTAAATGAATTCAGCTGAGAGATAGGCCATGCGTAAAGAGAATAGAGGGAAAATAGAGTAAAGATGAATGGATCCCGTGCAACTACATAAAGCTTTTTTTTAAGATTCTTAATATCGATTCAAATTATGACTTCTTCTACCTTAATTATACATCATAGGAGTAACCGCGAACCTTAAAGCCAAGTGGTAACTCTCTACATTGATTTAAAATTTGGTTTATGCACATGACAGTAACTGATTCATCTGATAATCTAAAAAACCCATTACCAGTATAAAAAAAAAAGTAAAAACTTTGTAGGGCAAAATTATTTTATCAACTCCAGCAAAGAGAAAGTGGAGCATACCACGATACAGCTGTTTCCAGAAGATGCAAGCTTTTCCATATCATCAATGCGGTTTAGGGCTCTATAGAGGTACATTAGAAGTGTGTCAACTCCCTCTTTCACTGACAAAGTCAATTCTTTTTCCCGAGAAACCTCAAGATATCTGTAGTTACAATAGGAGGGAGCAGAAATTGGAAGTTACAAGCTAATGACAGAATGCAAAAGCTATAACATGTAAACCTTTCAAAGCAATGTCGTAAACACCTGCTCATATTTTTTATTGCCAACTCGAGTAAATCAGCTCTAGTTGGTGGATTCAAAAGAAAATCTTCATTGACTGTAGTATCTACACCTGCCTTTTTAAGGAAAATAGCTCTTTGAATAGCCATCAACCCATCATCTACAACATCTTCAAGAGGAGCAGGGGGGGGATGCAAACCCCAGTATCGGTTCCTAGGAACCTGAAAGGGTGAGTTCAATGTTATGATTTCAAAAATGCAGACAATTCAACATAAGTTTAACGTACTCTGCTCAAACAAAAACACAATAAAACAGGACATATACACAAATATATAGTCTTAGAATCTATTGCAAATCCATACACAATCTTAGAAACAATTGCTTATTCATTTAATATCACAATCAAATGATAGCATGTCACCATCCTGATCAGGTATACCCAGTCACCAGCTAACCAACAAGTGTATGGTTCCACAAATGCAAACAAATATTGCACCATTTCAAGATTCCACTTCCAATCCTTTTCACTCAGTATGCTATTTCTTTGGCTTTAGAGGTTATGGTATATATGGTTCCTAAATTCAAATTCAGTGAACTACTTAAGGCACAGTTACCATATTACCATCAATATTCATTTTTTGCTTGTGGCTACTCATATAAAAGAGTGGAAGGGAAGAGGACGAAGTTCAAGAGTTTGGCATCTGAAGAATGCATAGTATGCTAAAGGAAATGAAGAAAGATCCCATGGCTGATAAATGATTTATCCTTGGGGCCATGGAAATTAATGAAACTAAAGGTAAGCATACGATCCATCTCTTGTCAAATAAAAAATACTGACAAGGGAATAGGTCTTGCAAAATGAAACTGTAAACACATACCAGCAGCGACCAGCGATTTGGGTCTCGCATTATAAATGGAAAAACTTCAGAAGGTTGCATTGTCTCTGACTGCAGAAAGTGGTTAACAGCCTCCTCGAAATGCAAGTCAAAAAGCAGCAGGAACCCTATTTGAGCATGAACGAAGGATAGCATTTCATTAGATATTTCACCATCGCTCTTAAGCTCCTCCACCAAGGAGACGGCTTCCTTAAAGTTTTTCTTTCTCAACAGATCTTTGATTTGTTCTTCAGTAGGTACTCTCCGGTAGAAAATAACCTGGCAATATTCAAGATGAAAGAGCAAAATCAATAAAATTTCTTTTTAAATAAACCTACATCCAGAGGCATATGGATTGTTCCTAACCAGGACACGAAATCTTAAACAAGTATTTTATGCCACCAATTTCATAAATCTCTTAACAATCAGCTTGAAATCTAAACAACTCGCATCTTAAAAATGTACTAGGCATGCAAGAACAACATCGCTTACAAGAAAAGAAAGCCTCGGGGTTACTTTTGAAGATGCTTTCTGTCCTAAGGTCAGAATGATCAGCTAAGCATTTAACTCTGAAACTCAGCTCAACACAATTAATCTATATGAGCACAATGATTAACAGTCCACAATTCAGCTTAAATAATTAACAAGTAAACCTGCCAAAGAACTAAGAAGCAACATGCATAAAACTAAGGTTTGTGTCCAGACATCAATAAAGATGCAGTGATACAATATAATCAAAGAGATAACAAGTTCACACACCTTGGTGGGCGTCGCAACAGCAACAAGTTTCCCATTTCCACTTTCCTCATCCGCAACAATACATGGCCCAAATCCTTCACTACCAAAACTAACAGTCTGTACACAACCACCCAATTTCTTATGATACAACTCCATCTTCCCATCCCTCACAACCATTACATAAGAAGCCAACTCCCCAACAGAATCTGGACCCTTACGAAATACCAAACTCCCTCCAACTGGCTGTCCATGCGCATCAACAACAATCCCAACATTATCCACCAACAACAACACCTTCTTTTCTTTCCACAACAACTTGAGCAATGGCAAACTAGACACATCAGGCAATGTAAAAATCACCCCACTTTGGCCCGTAATGCACGAAAACAAACTATACCCGATGACAGTGCCAACAATTATGGAATCATTGATCCAAACTAATGTCTTAACCCCGTCAATACACTGCATTTCTTTCAAAACCATAAAATCAACTTCCTTGTCATTCTTACCAACTCTAAGCTCTATTAACATCAATTTTTTACCAACCACAGCAGCAAAAACATAATCACCCTCACTTTTTTGCACATAATCTTTAACACCATTAGCTCTAACTCCACCTCCTAATCTGCTCAAAATTCGAGAACTCGTACTCGCACCCTCCAAGCTACTAAAACCGAGTAAATCACTACACTCCGAATCACTACTCTTAACTCTCTTAGTGATAAAAGAAATCCCTTTCAAAAACCCCAGTTTCCTAACGGGTTGAACCAAGCCCGAATCCGTCAAGAACAAAAATCCATCAGAGAGAACAATAACCTTTCCAATCTCATCAAGCAAAAGAACCTTTTCTACAGCCGAGTCACCAACAGAAACGGATTTTATGAACGAAACGTTTCGAGAAGGAACCTCAGAATCCAAAGTCGAATTCGGATCTTTGGTGGAGGGGGTTTTGTCATTTGGGGTATCTGGGTTTATGGAGAGCAAGAGAAGGGAACCCGAAGAAGTGCCTAGGTAAATGAAAGATTGAGAATTCGTTGCAATGGATTTTATAGAAGTATGAGAGTGTAGGGTGGGATCGAAGGTGAGAAGTGGTTCAAGGACAGTTCGGGTGGTCGTAGGATCGGTGTTAGTAGTAGCCATGGAAATGGAGGAGGAGGAGGAGGGACGATCTGTTTTTACATTTACAGAAACGAGTTGATATTCTTACAAGTTTGTTTGGTGACTACCTAGCAAGCACGCCATACCATCCAGGAGACAGAGAGCACGTCTGGTTTAAAGTTTCAAGAAAAAAATTGAAAGAAATTGATTTTTAAAAAAATTATATTTTTTTATTTTTAAATCATTTTAATATATTAATACTAAAAATAATTTTAAAAAATAAAATAATATTATTTTAATATATTTTTAAATAAAAATTATTTTAAAAAATACTATAACACTTACGAGCTTTTTAATTTTTAAAGTGAAATAGTTATTTTTTTATTGGTGTTAATATATCAAAATAATTTAAAAAATAATTTTTAAATTTTTAAAAACACATTTAGATCACAATGTTAAATGATGAGGTGTTTAGCAAAGTTTTATTTTAAAAAAAATATTAAATTAATATTTATATTTATATTTATATTTATATTAAAAGTAAAACAAATAAAAAGACTATTTTTAAAAACATAATGCACCTCAAATCCATACATCTATTGTATTGTTTCCTTGTTTTTTTTTGTCCTGTAGTGCAAAGAGATTTTAAAATTAATTAAAAATATTAATATTTATGTTTTTTAAAAGTTTTTTAGTTAAAAAATAAATTAAAAAAAACTTTTTTTAAAAATGTAACATGAAAATAAACACCCACTTCATCACGATAAACTTCTAAGTTGTTTCCTTATTTTAATTTTATTTTTCCCTTTACAATAAGATATTTTTTTTAAATGAATCAAACATTAGAAATAATAAAATATTTTACAAAATTATTTTTTGATAGAGATGGAGGTAAAATTTAATAGAAAAAAATTCAAGAAAGATGAAATCTGAAAAAAAATCATAAATAAAATAAATAACAATAAAAAAAATTAATATCAAATTTGAAATATTAAAAAAATCATAATGGGTGAAATTGAAAAATATTTATAATTTGATAAATTATTTATAAATTAAAAAATAACAAAGAAGTAAATTAAAAAGTATTTGTAATGTTATAGCTTATTATAAAATAAAAAATAGTAATTGAGATGATAACGACCAAATGTAAAGAAAAAAATTGAAAAGATTGTCATAAAATTTGAGGGACTAACGTAAAATTCAAAAATAAACAGAGAACAAGAAAATAAAAAAATGGTTATTAACATTAAATTATAAATAATCATAGTACATATAACATATTATTGTGTAAAGAATATCGATATTTTACAAACACTACTCTGAAAGGCGATGTTTGGTACTGAAATAACTCAACACACGTTATTAAACAACTCGAAATCCATCCACAATAATATTCTTGCACAACCTTCAAATATACTCTAAAACCAATATAAAATGACCAAGAAGCTTCTATAAAAAAAGGATATTGTTTTTGCCCATGAGAGTATCAGGGTAATTATAATTTTTTGAAAAAAATTAAAAGAACTAAAATTGAAAGACATTAGATTTTTTTATCTTAAGATTAAAATGTTAATTTTACTAGTAAAAAAATAACAAATCTAACACCATACAATATAATAAAGATAATTGTTTAGTAGCAAAAAAACAATCTTGTTTTTGATGCATAGTTAAATATTTTTATTTTTTAATAATAAATATCTATTTATAATATTACAGTGAATAATATTTCGAGTCTTATTGTACACTAATCTTTTAAAGAGAATTATTATTTTTGTTTCTAAATATATCAAAATAATTATACTATTTAAAAAAAATTAGGTATTATATTTTTTTATTTTAAAGCTAGAATAATAATTTTTTTATTCAACCTTGTCCTGTCACGAGTACTTAGTTTTTTTTTTCCAGGGGCAACTATGTATTTATACTATTACAATGAATTACTTCGAGTCTCGTTGCACATTATTTCTCGAGGAGAATTAATTTTTTTTTTAATGTTTTTAATTTTCATTGATAGACACGTAATCTTTTTTTTTTTTTTAACTGGAGAAACGCAGTTGATAAAAAATGAAAGTTAAATTACTCAATTGTAAAAAAAAGACGCTTAAATATTCTTTATCTCAAGTGAAGGAGAAATAGTAAGCAAGAAAGTAAGTACACAGCCAGTCTCTAAAACCCAAACAATAAATACAAGGTACGAATCCCTCTAGCTCTCTCTCAGGATTTCCTTTTTTCTCTCTACACTGAATTGATACTAAGATGCTAAATCCATTCCAATAATCTATTTCTCAGATTCTTAGATTTCCAGGGTTCAGGGAAGATTAGGGTTTGAGCTTGGTGGTTAGAATGGATATAGACTGGTCTGAACTAGGCACGAGCGACGCGAGGAGAGGAATGATGTGGAGGACGAGGATATGGCGGTGAATGGAGTTGAAAAATCGAGTAAGCATTCTAGGAAGAAGAGCAGCAGAGGAGATGAGAGGGAGAGGGATCATAGTTGTAAGACAGATGAACGGTCGAAGAAAACCAGCGGTAATGATGGGAGTAGGGACAGTAAGGCGAAGGATAAAGAACGTGATCGAGAGAAGGCTAGAGATAGGAAATTGCGGGGGAGGGAGAAGGAACGGCAGAGGGAGAAGGAAATGGAAAGAGAAAGAGCGAAGGAGAAGGACAAGTATAAGGATAAAGAGAAGGACAGGGAAAATGATAAAGACAGGGAAAGGGGAAGAGAGAAGACTTAGGAGAGGGAGAGAGATAGGGAAGTGGATCAGGATAAAGAGAGGTCCAGAGAGAAGGTCAGGGCAAACAGAAAGCCATGACGAAGATTATGATAGGAGCAGGGATGACAACGATTATGAACAAGTCTAATTGAGATTAGAGGTAAAGTGTGGAGTGTGGAATGACCCCAATGTTACTTGTCGCTAATTGAGATTTTCCTGGTTTTGCTTTTTTGTTGGTGTCCTCAATTGCTGTATTGGGGTTAAATTGTGTTACATCTTAGCGTTTTGTTGATTTTGATGATGTTCGTCTTATTTTTCTGATATTATTCCATTTATAAGTTCATCCAGCTTCGTGTTATTTTTGTGTCCTATTTATCTTTATAGTTTTTTATTTTTTTGGCTCAGGATGAAGGAAGGAAGAAGAAAGAACAAGGAAGAAGACTGAAGTTGGTTCTGATGTTTTAGCATGGGTCAGTAAGAGTCGTCAGATTGAAGAGAACAAAAATGCTGCAAAGGAGAGGGCCAGTCACTTCCCAAAGATTTTTGAGGAGCAGGTTCCATTCTTTACTGTGTTTCCTGTATTCTCACTGGCTATCATGATTTTTTCCATGCAATTTTGATTGTTAATACTATTATGGTTTAAATTTCCCCGGGACAATATTGGTCAAGGTGATGGTGAAGATGAGGAAGCAGACCAGCATAATGCTTGTATGATCCTATCTGCATATTTTTGTCCTCTATCAATGACTAGTCATTTAAAAACAAGTCTAGATTGGATGATACATTTGTTTCAACTTGGTAGTTTTCATAATCATCAGAGCGAATGAGCTGGTTATGGTCTTAATTGTTCATCAAAAATTTCATTAAGAAATGAGATATTCAAACTCCATCCGAGCTCATTTAACAGCTAGGTTTGTTATTATAACCCACCAGTTTAATTTCTTGGAATTGTAATTGGCAAGTGTAAGGTCATTTTCGTGGAAGCCAAACCGTAATGATTTGTATTTGAAATTTTGGGAGCTATATATTTCTGTTTCTGGCTGATTGAATCAGTTATATTTTAGCAAGGAGTTATGGTTTACACTGTAAGATTGTTTTATTTTTTATGGTGGCGCCTTTTGATAGATGTTCTTGCTGGAATTAAGGTTCTCCATGGCCTTGACAAGGTAATGGGAGGTGGAGCAGTTTTTTCGACACTCAAAGATCAGAATATACTCTCAGATGGTGACCTTAATGAAGGTATAAATAGTTTGGTGTTTCCTTCATATACTTTATGTCCAAGTTTCCTAAAATGACGAAGCTTTTTTGTGTGACAGAGATTTTTGATATGATATGGAGGTAGGCTGGCTCTCTTTATAGAATAGATTCAGAAGATATAAGCGGTGTATGTTAGCATAACTCTGATGAAGTGAACATTCATTTATTTATCTTTTTCTCTTTTGTAATATGTCCAGCTCTGCAGAAGGCCATGAGGTGATTCCACAAGTAATCACTTAGAAGATCTAACTCATCTGGAAAGAATTCATCAGATTACTATACTCATGAAGAGATGCTTCAGTTTAAAAAGCCAAAGAAAAAGAAATCATTGTGAAAGAAGGATAAGCAAGATATAGATGCCCTTGAAGCAGAAGCTGTGTCAGCAGGGTTGGGTATTGGAGATCTTGGTTCTAGGAAAGATGGGAGAAGGCAGGCCTTAGAGAGGAACAAGAGAGATCTGAGGCTGAAATGAGAAACAGTGCTTACCGATCAGCTTATGCTAAAGCAGATGAGGCATCAAAATCACTTCGACTAGAGCAAACTCCTCAAACTAAAGAGGAGGAAGAGGAAAGTCTAGTGTTTGCGGATGATGATGAAGATCTTTATAAGGCATTGGAAAGAACAAGGAAACTAGCTCTTAAAAAGCAAGAGGCAGAAGCATCTGGTCCTCAAGCAATTGCTCTCCTTGCCACCTCCACTTTGTGCAGTCAAATTGCAGATGATCAGAACCCTGATATTGGAGAGTCACTAGAAAAAAACTTGTCTTCACTGAGATGGAAGAGTTTGTCTCAGCTATCCATCTTGCTGAAGGTACTTTTTTTATTATATGTTCTTTTGTTTTATAAAATATTACACAAAAAAGAAAGAGTTCTGATGGGACGGAAACTTGTGTTGCATTCAGATTGCTGATAGCATAATAGTACACGGACCAGAAAATCTTGCATATACTATGTACTATGTTGAGCTGCATGACCATTTCTGACTGTTCAAGGTTTATGCTAGCTCTTGACCTTGTATTATTTGGTAAATCAATTTTTCTAGTTATCATAGTCATGCTAGCATGCTGCTGCTTTAGTCACCTATAATCTCCCATCCATTTTACTGTATTATTGTTAAATGTGAATGTGACCTATTTGATGCTCGAGATCAGCTGGAAATCACACATTTGACCTGCTATGATGCCTGTGATCGGCTGGAAATCCTAGATCTTCTGCTTTAGTATGCACACACACACACTCTATTTGTTACTGATTTTTCAGTCGTCCTTAATTTTCCATACCTAAAAAAATTACCATTGCTTGTGTTGAAAAATTCAAAGCAGTGCTTGTGCTGTTTCAGAAGTTCATAAGACTGACAATGAAGATGTTTTCATGGACGAAGATGAACCGCCAAGAGCTTCTGATGAAGAACAAAAGGACGAGGCTGGTGGATGGATGGAAGTTCAAGACAGTGATAAAGATGAAAAACCTATCAATGAGGATAAGGAGTAGACAGTTCCTGATGAAACCATACATGAGGTTGCTGTTGGGAAAGGATTATCTGGTGCTTTGAAGTTATTCAAAGAGCGAGGTACACTTAAAGAAAGTATTGAACGGGGTGGCAGAAATATGGACAAGAAAAAGATTAAGCTTGTTGGCATCATAGGCAATGATGCTGGTAATAATAATGACAATAAGTTCAAGGATATGCACATCGAGAGGACAGATAAATTTGGGTGAATTGTAAGCACTTCACCTGATCATCCGATTAGTTTGTTTTACTGTTGAGTTAGAATTCCTTAGTTTTTATTGCTTTATTTTTTTTTTTTACCCTTATACACATGGTGTGGAGATGGGACCTCCAATGGAGCAGGTTCGATAAAGGAGAGTTTGGAGGCCAAATTTGTATGCATATTATATCTCTTGATTCATTGCATGCTTGACCATTTTATTAGCCTACTCTGTAGTAATTGGAAGATGTTGGGCCTATGCTGTGGAATTTGTGCTCCACAGTCTGACTTGCCTCTGGATGCTAATCAGTGAGCAGTGGCACTGTTTTGAGGGGTGTTTCATAGCTGCTACTGTGCAGTTGGTGGGTGGGTGTTTATTGTTTTTGTTTGGGAGAGGGGGTGGGGGGGGTTCTTTCTGGACTGCTTGTTTCATAAACTAGGGTCTAGGGTTTGACCTCATGGCAGAATCAAGATTGATTTTTATGTTCTCATCTGTTTAGTGTCCAAAATGAGAAGTGAAAGATTTAGTTATGCATCTGGTTATAAATTAGTGGAAGAGACTGAACTCTGTGATGGCCTTGTACCATTGTGGAGTTTCTCTGAGGTAGCATGCCTCCGACCTACCATGATCTACTTTCTATTTGCGGACATGAGTGGCTGATGTAGCTTGCAGCAAAAGTTTTTATTTGCTGACTGATCTAGCAATTTTTTATATTTTGGGTTGTTTCCTATATTTAACAGATGACTTCGAAGGAAGCCTTATGTATGATTTCTCATAAATTCCATGGGAAGGGACGTGGCAAAATGAAGCAATACCAGGAAGAACTGAAGTTGAAGCAAATGAAAAATTCAGATACACCATCCCTGTCTGTGGAGTGGATGAGGGAGGCTCAAGCTCAGTTAAAGACACCCTACCTTGTTCTCAGCAGTCATGTTAAACCAGGGTAAGATTTTTGTGTCTAATTTATATCTCAAATATAAGGTGTTATTAATTAAAGCCTAGGAAAATAGTTTGAAGTAGAAAAATGTTAATTATCAAGAACGAGTTATTCTCCAAAAAAATCTGTTAAGAGTATTAAAATGTTTTTGTTGATTTATGATGCAGTAGCCATTCATTTGAGTCTTTATGATTATTTTCTAGTGATAAATTCTTAAAGTTGAAAATATTTCTCTCTCTGCAGTTTAAATCAAACTCAACACTGTAATTTTGTTGAAATCTTGGTTCATATCATGCCTTGATACATTTCAAACTATGACCTTACTAGTTTTAGAAAGTGAAGGATTATAGAATATCATTTGTTGTGCATTTATCTTTCTACAATTGGTTTGATCACCCTTTTTCATGAATTTCATTTGCAGGCAAACCAGTGATCCTAGAAGTGGCTTTGCTACTGTTGATAAGGATCTCCCGGAGCTTTAACACCCATGCTTGGCGTTAACGAGGTCAGTTAGATTCTTACAACAGTTTACACTGGCATGGTGATAATGATGCAGAAAGGATGCTTTGTGCACGTTTCATTAGGTTGTGGATGCATCATGCAAGTTGTGAAAACTGACATGATTTCTCGTACAATTCGTGGTGGCTTTTTGATATGAATTCTAAATATTAGTATCTGGTGTATTAGTTTGGAAATTTTCATCAAGTAGATTGTTTCACTTTATAGGAACATTCCCTGTCCTTTCTGGAGCATCATTAGCCTTCTCCCTGATCCTATTGCTATAGTGGCTGCAAAGCAGCAGCCTTTTAGTGCTACTCATTTACCTTTTAGTGCTACTCATTTCTTGCATTATTGTCTCTCTCTCTCTCTCTCTCACCCGCATGCACACACACCGTCACTGAAGAAAATGAAACTGCGTTATGGGACAATAATGAGTATCATGATTTGCTTTAGAAGCATGCATACCTGGAAGGACGCCTTTTCTTCTTCACAACCCCCCTCCCCCTGCCCCACAAAAAATCCATCTGATTCCCCGGTACCATTTCTGCCACTGCTGTGATTACAATCATTTTTAATCCCAAATGTTTTCCTAGCAACCACCAACCCCTAGTATCTTAAAATCATCTATAAATTCCTACATTTTTTTGCTTCCCAGAATCTCCTGACACCAAAATCTTTGACTCCAGCAGTCAAACAGCCGTTGTGACCTCAGCTCATTTACCATGTCGCCAGTGATACTTTGTCCAGACTCCAGGAAGGGTGGATTATTCTTGTGTCAAGGAAAGATTGAACTTTGATAAGAAAGTTGTCAGATCAGGTTCATCACTTTATGTTGAGCGTCTTGTTCAGAATGGTTGTGGATGGCTAGTTGCACTGTTAGGGCCCCTTACAATTCACAAGCCTCACCTATTTGTTCTTTTACCCTCCTCTTAGAGGGAAGGATTTGATGACTTTTAAGACCCTTTTATTTTTATTCCATAATGTATGCCTGCTGATATATTGCTTTGCTTTTTTCCTCCCAGGTTGAGCACTTATTGGGGATAAAGCGGAAGCTTGAGACTGAGAACTCGAGTGCGCACCAAAGAAGCCTAAAATTTGAAGGTGTCGTTGTTATTTTCTGCTGGAGGACGCATGGCTCAAAGAGAGATTCTGAAAATTTGCGAGCACATTATTCAGTTTCTTTGACTCTGAAAGGGACGCATTCAGATGGGTATGGGTATTTTTCCATTTGTTTTGGTACGGTATAAATGAAGATTCTCTCACATTCTCAGGTGTATGGTTAGTTAGAGCACTAGAACGTTGTCTCACTCTACCATGCAGGTGGGATCAAATTTTTTAAAATGTTAAAAAAAAAAGTCCAGGCGTAGTGTTTTTTCAAGCATGCGAGGGTTAATTTAATGTAAGCAGATACATCTGGCTGGTTAAAAATCTATAAAAATATAGTTTGATTAAATAAAAAAAATTAAAATAATTTATTTAAAATATTAAGATGTCAATATATTAAATTAATTTGGATTAATTTGTTGAATTAATGATTATAAAACTGTGATAATTCAATAAAAAAACAAATTAAAATAAATTATAAAGTTATCAATTAATGAAATTTTTAAAAAAATTAATAAAAAAATTAAGTTTACCTTTATTAATTTGATAAATCTATGACTTTTTGGATTATAAAACTGAAATAATTTTATTGAAAATAAATTATATAGTCTAATTAAAGATGAAATTAAAAAAAAAAGAAAAAAAAAACTCAGTTAGCTTTGATTAACCTGTCTGGTTTCATTAAACCAGGATGCCCTGTTTTAACAGTGGTTTTGTACTATTTACCTATTCCAGTTTTCAATGCATGCTGTTTCGTCTCTCATCTATGCATAACATGGAGTTTTCCTGCGCCGATTGTATCATCATTGGTCAGTTAGATTTACAAGTATAATTCACTGATTTGAGACCCAAGCGTGTTGACCTGATGGAGAATCAAACCATGTTGCCCCATATGGTTAGAACTTTGGTAACATTTTGCAAGAGATGTCTCGAGACTTCAACTGGATCAAACTCTCTTGCAAGGAAGGCAAGTTATACTGTTCAAATGAACTGTCGTTGTCGTTGTCGTTGTCGTTGTCGTTGGATTACAAAATCTCGTGCATTCGCAAAAAATAATGTCAAAACAACGTGGTTTTGTTCGACCAAACATAACTTATCCTGTACTCCATTATCCGATTCAAACAAAAACTAACGAAGCAATAAATCATGTACAAATTCCAATCCAATCCACACGATAAACCAAACAACAACAATAATAATGATAAAAAGTTCAAATCCCTAAATTGATTTCATTAACCTACCAGAGAGTTTCTTCCTCATGTTAGTAGTAGATGCAAATCAATGCTGATCATTCAAGCTGGAAGGCTTTGTTAAGTTGTGGGTGCCAAAACTACTCTCTGGGTGCTAAGTTGAGAATCTGTGACTTCAATACCATGCTAGTCATAGATGGTGTTTCATAGCTAGTGGTAAAACTCGTATCTGAGTTCCCACCTTGTGATAGAATTGTTGTGGAGTGACCCCGAGTTGCAGCCCTTTGCCATGAATGAGAACTCATTCCCGAGAGAACATATGCGCGCCCCGACCGTTCATATAACTCCCTAGTTTCCATTCTCTCCCTAGTTTCTTTCAACTCAGCTTCGAGCTGATTACATAGATCATCTCCTGCTTGGGAAGAAGCTGTAGTTAGAAGAGTGGATAGTTGCTTTGCCAGCAGGGCCTGTGCACCCTTTAAATCTCCCGTTTCAGCCATCCTTTGTGTCTTGGCAATAGTTTCTGTCACTAGCAAACGATTTCTTTGCCTATCAACCTCCAGACACAGCACCCGATCAATTGGAGATAAAGTTGGAGGTCGTCGAATCTCAACTCTCTCACCTTCTACCTGGACTGTATCCACTGACACCGAACCTTTGTGGAAGCACGAAACTTCCACCAATGATGTGTTTTCCAATCTTTCCTCACCATCAACAGCTGAGGATACAGGAATTGAGAGGAACACCAAAAATTCCTTCTCCTCTTCTGCATACAAGTCTCCAATATCAATCACAGCCTGGTGTCCTTGGTCAAAAATCTTATTCTTGTGTCTCCCAGAAGGTGTTGACAGAATTTGCACTCCTGGTGATGCTGACCTAACTTTGAGTTGAACGTCCCGAGCCACAATACTTATAAGACCACCAATGCATCTTGCAAAAGCATCTTGTAAAATGTTAATTGACTCAATGAAGGAAAATGTGCCGCGGGATGCATCAGATATAGCATGCATTGCAGCAGAATCATGATCCGATCCAAACCCAAATGTGTAAACTGGGAAAGTTGGCTGCTTAGACTCCTCTCTAGATGTATTATTGCTAGGAAAAATTGAAGTAGGTAAGAACTTTAGATAATCCAATCTATTCTGCGCATTGTGACTTTGTGTATCACAGCCATCAGATAAGAGGATAATGGTTGCAACTGAATTATGTTGACGCCGTTCTTCAAGAACCTGAACCCCTTTCTTGAGCCCTGCAACGATATTAGTTCCACCAATTGCAGAAATAGAGTCGACAACGCTTGTGGCATCTTCACGGCCACTTCCAGACATTCTCCTAAGTGGTAACATTCTTCGAGCTGATGAAGAGAAAGTCACGATCGAAAGTCGATCAGAAGGGCCTAAGTTTTGTATGATAAAGTTGACCGCACGCTTGAGAAGTATCAGCTTGCTTGCCATGCTACCGCTAACATCCAACACGGTTACAACATCAATTGGTGCACGCGCACGGTGATGAGGGAGAGTATTATCAAGTGGTGGTGCGAGAATACGGACAAGAACACCAAACTTGGAGAAGGATTCTGACGCAGAAACAGCAGGATATTCTGTAAAAGTCTTCACAGTTATAGCATGGGGTCGAGACGAAAGGGATTGATCTGGAGAGACATCTGAGAGTACTTCATCATCTGAAAAGTGTTCCGCCTCAATTTGAACTGGTGGAACATTGTAAGGAGATACATGAGCATGCAATGAGCCGGCACGTTGAAAATTGGGGGCATTTCTTGGCGCTTGAAAAGGCACATCTTTCCATTTTGAACGGCAAATAGGACATTTGAGATTTCCATGCTTTGTATTGTCAGCAATGCAATTGAAGTGGAAAGGGTGAGAACACTCAGCATAGAAGATGGCTTGGCCTTGCCCTTTTCTCAGACTCCTCAAGCAAATGGCACATTTTTTCTGTGATAAAATAATAAAAATATTATAGCGAAAAAAAGGTACATTTCAACAACTTTCAATGTAGACCATTAAATCAAATGCATGCCAATTTTTTTCTTCGTCCTCTGCACAAGTTCCTCAACTTCGATGATGTAATATCCAACAAACCAAAGACAATAAACAGATAAGATTTTTCACAATATCTTTCTAGTCTCATCAATTCAAGAATAATGATGGCTATTCAAAGGTGTTCGAAATACAAAGCCAAGCAGGCAACCAAGTTTATGGCATTTCAACACCACAATCAAAACTCGAAAGGCTCTTGAAAACATCCATCTATCAGCCAATATATGGAGACCGTCTTTGCCTAAACTTTGAGATTCAAGTTTCTCACCAATTAATTCATGAACTAAAAGCAACCTAAGCATCTCATCAATTTACTATCACATCAAGAAAAGCAGAAACTTAATCAAGCTACTTTCAATTTTTTTACGGAATAAAAAATCACAATCAGGAATGACATTATTGTGACTTTTCAACTAAAAACTTGCAATTAAAGCTAACACAACATTCCACTAATTCTTTAGTGTATGTTCCCGTTTCCCACAAGAAAAAGACGGTTCCTTTCGAGCTTCAGCAACACAAGAATAGTATTGCCCACAAAAATATGATTCTTTGAAAGTCAAGCCTAACTTCCACACGCGCACACACAAGAAAAGGAGAGGATTTGAATCCCGATACAAACTACAAACCCTAAGGAAACAACCGCATATTTTAACCTTCAAATCCCCACTTGATCCCCTACATTCTACAATAAACAGCAAGACGTCATGTTGTTGGCTACAGCGATGACCCAACATATCATGTGCCTGCTATCCTAATTTTCATGCGAGACCCTCGCAATTGAGAAAACAACAAATTACTTTTTTATTACTTATTGGTTAGATTTATGATCTTAGTAAAAAACGAACAACAACCCGTTAATCAAATCGTTGGACTTCTTGAAGCCTCGTATAGCATAATCAAAATAAATGCAAATTTCAACCACCGCCAACAGCTCTACTTCAATGCTATTCCATTGCTCCATGCATTAAATGCATCGCCTGATCTTTCAAGCAACCTTCACCCACTTTTACCAAAACACCCCTAGTCAAATCAAGAACAAGGAGAACACAACGGCATTTTCGTGATTACAGTCGAACGATGCCGAACTCTCAGAGATACCAAGTCAGGTTTTTACGCGGTAGGTAAAAAATAAATAAAAACTCTGCTCGCCGGGCGGTTACAAAAATAAATCACAGCTATAAACAAAACAATGTAATTAAGATTTAAGAAAACATAAAAAAGAGAGAGGGGGAGTGATTACAGAAGAAGAGTGGAGACTGAAGCTACGAGAGAGACGAGCACTGAACGAAGAAGATGATGATGTTGGGACTGGTGGTGGAGTGGCGGTGGTGAAGCGGGCATTTTCGGTGGTGAAGGTTGTGGGATTGGTGGGGGTGGGGGTCGGGGTACGGGTGGAGTTGGAGAGAAAAGAGAGCTTTGACTTGAGGGCCTTTTTGAGCTTGCGCCATGCACTAGAAGCCATTGCTTTGGATTCAGAAACGAAACGGACAAAAGGGCATAAAAGTTTAGTGGGGAGAGAGAAAATGTTAGGTTTACTAGCATGAAGTCCTTTTTTGTAGGAGGGAGAAAAGATGGGATGCCTCCGAGCGAGATTTTACAAATCAAAAGGGAATTAGTTTTTTACGTGTGGGAGTTTAGTCAAAACCAAACCATGTTCTTTGATACTATTCTCTCTTTTTCTATTTTGGCACCTTTAGGTAATTGAATCCGAGATTGTCTTTGATACTGTGTTAGTCGTTTT
>Ga0325404_1001572_pt1 | contig 24172 bp, 10 predicted proteins | sample PopdelMetagenome_18_FD_205664 | JGI IMG/M metagenome (GOLD analysis project Ga0325404, IMG submission 205664) | Populus deltoides microbial communities from Bellville, Georgia, United States - Xylem-Control-R1 | ecosystem: Host-associated > Plants > Phyllosphere > Stem > Wood/Secondary xylem...
CTAGTTCCTTGGAGAAATAAGGCAGAATGACACGCAAAGGAGTAACACTTGAACTCCTATACTCAAAAGGAGCTACACGCCTTATTCTTACACGAGACGTTCTAAACAATCCAATCGTCATTAGTCTCTATCACCTCACTCTATCAAAAAAGGCTGATGCGTGAGATAACTTCCATAACTCCACATGCTCATAAGCCACATCAAAGTGCTTACCTAAAGTCTTTACTTTTTCATAGAGTGTTACACACTCTACACTCTAAAGATCATGTCTCTAAAAATAACCGGTCTAAATAACTACGAGGGACTCACTAACCTTCAAGATCACATACAAGATATGGAAGGCCTTTTAGAACATGTCACACAAGACATTGTTGTTACATGTAAAGTTCTTCCAATAACTTTTCACGGATTTGTTAGGGTGTGGTATCATACTTAAACCCAGTTCCATTCTAGGTCTTCATGATTTCTGCATGAAACTCATCTCTTATTTCAGTACCAACATTCTTACCAAAAGAAGCATTAAAGAGCTCTTTGTTATCACACAACAAGAAGATGAAAATACGAGGGCCTATCTCTAGAGATTCAACTAGGAAATGTTAAGTGTAGAGGATCTGCTTGAACCTATCGCTACCAAATCCTTGATCAATAAGGTCTACAATTATTATTTATAGGAAAATTTATATATACTTTCTAATAAAAGTCTCCTTACCATCAAACATGCGATGGAAAATCAGATATGGTTTGAAGAAGCTAACAGACTAGACAAGATCACCTACATTTTTACACATAAAAAAAGCCTTCACCACCCCATCAATCTTCAATTAGAACATTAAAAAAAAAGCATAAAGGGGAACATACATGATCGTCTGATATTTTTTAAGCTCATGACCACATCTCTTATAATAATATATGTTGATGTGTTGGATGACATAAAGGGAAAAGGCTTCTTGGCAATACTCATCTCAAATGAAAAATGGTTCAAACACAAGAAATCTTAACAAGTTCTATCTCTTTCATTATAATTATAGACAAGATAGAGAAAAGTATCATGCAATTATAAAAGAAATATAAAGATAGATTTTTAAATGGTACTTTCAAGAACTTGTAAAGAAGGAGATACAATATAAACAAATAGAAAATCATCCTGGTGATGTCATACTACAAATAAGATTTTTTTAAATACTTTTATATATATTTCCAGATATTCTCCAAGCTATTTATTTTTAGGTTTTAAAAAAGATAGGGAGAGAATCCATCTGAATAACACTACACAGAGAACACTCTCAACGAGATAAAAAATACATATCTTTTCTCTACAAAAAAAAAACTATTTTCATCTTTTTGAGATTTTACCTACTTATCAATTGATAAAACAAAATCAAACACTGAATTAAGCATCAAAATATCTCTTGTTCCATGAGAGACTTGTTTAGTGGTGCAAGTTATGTTTATATCTTATTAGCTAAGGAAAATCAACGTTTTTCTATGAATTTTTTCCATGACTTTATTAGTGGAGTCGTTTGTGGGAATCTAAATAAAAATTCAATACATTCTCTTTCACCTTTTTTCCAAAAAACTTTTTAACCAATCCATAATAATGGAGAGTGACTAGTCTTTCCATAGGGACTCTGGCTCTCCTAGGACTCTAACGGATTTGCAACCAAGTTTAGTTACTTAATAATATTGTTGCAGCAATGTAACTACATCTTCACACTCTTTCTCCTACACAACAACAAGCCTCTATATATACACCAAGTATGCATACACAACTCTAGTTCCTTGGAGAAACAAGGCAGAATGACACGCAAACGAGTAACACTTGAACTCCTCCACTCAAAAGAAGCTACACACCTTGTTCTTACACGAGACGCTCCATACAATCCAATCATCATTGGTCTCAATCACCTCACTCTACCAAAAAACAACATTCACGTGAGACAACCTTCATGACTCCACGAGTTCATGAGCCACAATAAAATGCTCACCAAAAGTCTTTACTTTTTGATAAAGTGTTATACATTCAACTCTTTAAAGATCTTGTCTTTACAAAAATCGGTCTAGATAACTAAGAGGGACTCACAAACCTTTAAGATCATATACAAAATGTGAAAGGCCTTTTAAAACATGACACACAAGATATTGATATTATATGTAAAGTTCTTCTAATAACTTTCCTTGGATCTGCTAAAGTATGGTGTTATAGCCTTAAACCCAGTTCCATTTTAGGTCTCTATGATCTCTGTATATAACTCATCTCTTGTTTCAACACCAACATTCTTACCAAAAGAAGCATTATAAAGCTCTTTATTATCACACAACTAGAAAATAAAAACACGAGGGCATATCTCTAAAGATTCAACAAGGAAATGCTAAGTGTGGAGGATCTGATTGAACCCATCACCACTAAAGCCCTAATTAATAGGGTCTACAACTATTCCTTATTGGAAAATTTATACACAGTCTCTAATAAAAGTCTCTTTAGCATCAAACATGTGATAAAAAATCACATATGGGTGGAAGAAGCTAGCGAACTAGATCAGGGCACCTATATTTTCACGTACAAAAAAAGTCTTCACCACCCCCATCAATCTTCAACATGAACATCCAAAAAATAGCACTAAGGGGAACATCCATGATCGTTTAACATTCTTTACGCTTATGACCACACCTCTCACAATAACACATGTCGATGTGTTGGATGCCATAAAGGGAAAATACTTCCTATAATACTCATCTTCAATGAAAAGTGGTTCAAACGCAAAGAACCCCAACAAGTTCTATCTTTTTCATCATGATCATGGACACAACATAGAAAAATATCATACACTCACAAAAGATATAGAAAGATAGATCTCAAAAGGGTACCTTCAAGAACTTATGAAGGAAGAGATATAATATGAACAAACAGGAAATCATCCTAGTGATGTCGTACTCTAGATAAGATAAATCTCTTAAATTGTATATCCTTTATTTTTGAAGATATATAAATATCATCTTTATGTCTCCAAACATAAAGGGTCTCTAGAAAATCCATATAGAGAAGTCTTCAATAGTCTTTATTAGGTCGCCAGGTTCCCACTACCAATTTTCTCCCCCATGACCATTTGTCTTTAGGTCTCAGTGACCACCATCTCCAAGTCTCCATGACCACTTATCTTCAAGTCTTAGTGACCATTGTCTCCAAGTCCCCGTGACAACATGTCTCTAGGTCCTAAAGATCACCGTCTTCAGGTGCTTGTGACTATTATCTTCAAAAAGATCAAGGATATTTCTCCATCAAACATTGATATGATCTCTCATAAATTTGAAAAACATGAAAAACATTCAAAGACATGCTCATAAGGTAACATTTTAATGCAAGCCTATATTATAAGTATTTTTTTCCCACTCTCTAGCTCGTTAAAGTCTTTTAAACATGTATGTTTACAAGAATTTTAGAGGCAAATTATAATACAAAAAAGAACAAGGATGTCGAAACTCGGTTAGATGATAAACCGATTTTCAAATGTGAAGCTAGGTTGGGATGACAGGCTCAGCTTCACCTCAAGCTAGGTTGGGCAGCCTAACTGAGCTTCACCTCAAGCTCGAACCAAGCTTTTATTTTTTTTTGTCTTGGTTGGGCCACAACCCAATCAAACTACCCTCTCACTCTATCTCCCCCCTAATCAGGCTCAACCAAGCTCCACTAAGCTTAATGAGGTCAAGGCCCAACTGAGCTCGAGCTTCGATTTGCCCGAGCTATTTTTAGCTCACCTTGGTTTGCTATTCATGAATAATAATATGCAAGGTACTATTCATGAATAGTATTTTTCATCTGTATTTCTTTGTATATTTTTTTATATATATTTTTCTAGATATTTTCCAGATATTTTAAAGCTATATGTTCTCGGATTTTAAGAGAGATAGGGGGTGCTTCATATAAACAACACTATATAGAGAACACTCTCAACAAGACAAAAAAAACACATAAAAAATGCCATTTTCATCTGCTTAATTTTTTATCTGTTTGTCATTTGATAAAACAAAATCAAATACTAACTTAAGTATAAAAGTGTTCCTTATTTCACGAGGGACTTATTTTCCAAGTACAACTTAGATTTCTCATTAGCTAGGCCCAACTAAGCGCAAGCTCTATTCTGACCAAGCTATTTTTAGCTCACGTCGGTTTACTATTCATGAATAGTAATATGCATGGTACTATTCATGAATAGTATTTCTCCATATATTTTTTTTATATATTTTCTAGATATTTTCCAAATACTTTACAAGCTATATGTTCTTAGATTTTGAGAGAGATAAGGGGAGGATTTATCTGAACAACACTGCACAGAGAACATTTTTAACGAGACAAAAAACACACATTTCTTCTCTACACACACAAAATACCATTTTCATCTTCTTAAATTTTTATCTGCTTGTCACTTGATAAAAAAAAAATAAAATATTAACTTAAGCATCAGAGTGTCTCTTGTTTCATAAAAAACTTGTTTTACAGGTACAACTTAGATTCAGATCTCATCAGCTAGGAAAAGTAAATATTTCTACGTGAAGTTTTTCCATGACTTCTTTGGATATCATTGCATGCGTTTGGCACTAAGTTTTAGTCGAAGCATGATTCAATTGATTCATATTTGAACATTCAAATTCAAAAGAAGAAATGTCCATGCTGTGTGTTTATAAGTGGTTGTGTTCTATTTGCCAGCTTGTGCTTTGAAGCATTTATTCCTCCATCCGAACCATAAATTGGGCGTTATATGAAAAGAGAACATGTGCCATCAAACTGGACTAGTCTGTAAGCTTGTCCAAAATCTCTTTCGTTCTAAGATAAGGCTGCTATTCCTTAAATTCGCAGGCTTTGACCACAACCCTAAACCCAATGTCTGCGTATTTCAAGGTTGAATGTCTTACTATCTTCACTTCACATTAGATTCTGGATTCCCTCTTTTTTTTTTTTTAAGCAATAAAAATTGGGAGAGGATCGTAGTGTTTTGCGTCTAGGATCTCTCATTACAGAGAAAATAATATCACCCTCAATTCTTAGGCAGTCACGCTTGTTGGCGTGTAGACTCTAATTGGTGTCCATTAATTCATCTCTATAATATTGGGTTTGTTTTTGTCTCTGTTGTCTGATAAACATTATAATTTGGATTTTTTCCCCTTTTGAGAAGGTAATGATTTGGATATTTCGTAAATACTATGCTGTACCCCTAAGAAAAGTTATTTTCGAAGGTTTCCAAACAAGTCTGATACTTGAACCATGGAATTTTCATTAGGGGAGAATTCTACGTTCAAGTTTTCAAAAGAGTGATGTGGAGATTCAGAGATTCAGGAAATACTGCCTCGATCTCGTTACGTAACTAACCCAGCTCCAAAACCCGTTGAAAGCTTATCTGGGAAAAGTTGAAGGATGAAATTGCTTCAGTCCAACGCAACAACAAATTGATTTATGTCTCATATTGAACACGTTTTTAATTCGTTCTTGCACACTAACTGATTGAATTGTCAGCAAACGTTTACAGAGGTTTGTCGGCAAATTGTTTACAGGGTTAGGCTGGGAAGAGAAAAGGTAAAACCCATGTGGATTGTTGGCAGACTTTTATTAGGGTTTGATTCTGAGTTCTCCTGGGTTTAAAGTATTTTTTATTTAAAAAAATATTAAAAAAATATTTTTTTAATTTTTAAAAATTATTTTTTATATTGGTATATTAAAATAATCTAAAAATAAAATTTTAAATAAAAAAAATAAAATTTTATAAAACAATATTTGAATTCAAACACGTATGATGAAAAATTAGGAATGCAAAAGGCACGCATATCTTGCTATTATAAATTTATAGCCACTGGACCACCAAAAGAGGGAGAGGACGTGCTATTATAAATTTAGAGCTACTGGACCCCCAAAAGAGGGAGAGGACGTGGAGAGGACGCAATGTTGCTAGCTATGAGCATTTATTATAGAATATTCTAAAAAGGGGAAAATATTGGGAAAAATATTGTAGTTTTTTTCATGCTTTTCACAGATTAGTGTTTTACAGTGAAACTCTTAACTGTTTTTTTTTTTGTTTTTTTCCTATTTTTTTTTTGTTTTTTATGTTTTTATGGGTTTTTTTTCTTTGTGTTTTTTTTTAATGAATTTTTTTTGTTTAATTTAGTTTGTTAATGTGAAAAAAAATTTTATTTAGTTATCATACTTTCATGACATGAATTTCGGGTTTGACAGATTAACCTAGATTGATGAGTTAACCCGAAATTTTTTTTTGTTTTTTTTCCTTTTTAATCAATTTTTTTCGTTTAGTTTAATTTGTTAATTTTTTTTCGTTTAACCCGTCGATTTTTTTTCTATTTAGTTATCAAACTTTCATGAAGTGAATCTCAGGTTTGACGGGTTAACTCAATTGATTCAGATTTTTTTTCTTTTTTCTCATTAGTAAGGCTTATGTCTTTTGTTTGTTTTTGTTTTTTTTATTTTTAATTAATTTTTTTTGTTTAGTTTAGGTTGTTAATGTTCAATTTTTTTCTATTTAGTTATCAAACTTTCATGACACGGATCTCAGGTTTGACAGGTAACCTGGTTTAACGAGTTAGCCTAGTTAATTCTGAGTTAACCCGTCATTTTTTTTTTCTATTTAGTTATCAAACTTTCACGACACGAATCCAAGGTTTGACGGGTTAACCTGACTTAAAAGGTTAACCCAGTTAATTCATATTTTTTTTTCTTTTTCTTCATTAGTTTTTTTTTCTATTGGTTTTTTTAATTTATTTATTTAATTATCACACTTTTATGACACAACCTTGCAGCCAGACCCGTATCCAAGGCTATTGGGTCTGGTATTGCAACTAGACCTACTGGGTCATGCAACTTACAGCCAAACTCAAGATTCTTAGATATAACTTTGCAGAAAGACGTAATATTTTTAGATCTTAGTTTTTTCTTAGTATTTTTTATATATAAAAAATTAACCCGCAGCATCACACGGGTCATTCATTTTCTGTGGACCATTTATAAATTAGCATCAATAGAGGCCTACGTACATAAGATGAAACGTGTTAAAGTCGTTAATTATAAAGCTTAGTACACAGTTCCTGTTTCTTGTTGTCACGTACATTTCATTGTTGACGAAGAACCATAAATGAAATTGTATATACAAGTTTTAAGAATTGTAAATAATTATTTTCTGCAAAACCACCAGTCATAACCACCGGTTTAAATTATACTCATCTGTCCAAATAATTTCTGCAGAATCGTAATTCCTAAACAGCATATAATGAAATTAATGGAGGATAAGATGATAAGAATAGCTTGCAATCTTTCCACCTAAATTTTATTTAAGGATATTAATTGATGGATCAATATATTTTATTTTTTTATCTAAGTTTATATTTTAAAAAATCAAAAATAGGCTGACAATACAATATATCTAAGTTGAGCAAAATACCAAACCTAGATGATATGGGTTTCACTACTTCCAGACCCAATATTTTTTGGTTTAACTCCATGTTGAACTTATGTACATATATATGAGTCTAGTGATTTGTCATACCCAATATTTCTTAGTTCAGCTACATGCTAAATCCAAGTAAATATGGGTCTGACGAGTTGTTAGATCTAATATCTTGGGTCCAGTTATGCGTTGAGCTCAAATGCAAAATGGGTATGGCTAGCTGACAAACACAACCTTCTTGGGTTCAAATGTGTGCTGAGCCTATATACATATGGGTCTGGTGAGTTGTCAGACCCAATATCCTTAGGTTCACCTACACTCTAAGCCCAAGTACATATGGATCTAGCAAGTTGTTAGACCCAACATCCTTGGGTTCAGCTACACTCTGAGTCCAAATACATATCGGTTTGGCGAGCTGCTAGACCCAATGTTTTTGGGATCAACTACGCGCTAAATCCAAACAAATATAGGTCTGGAAAACTGTCAGACCCAATATTATTGGGCTCAACCACGTGTTGAGCCCAAATACATATAAGTATGGTGAATTTGCCAGATTTAATATCATTGGGTTCAGCTACATGCTAAGCCTAAGTATATATGGGTCTGACGAGCTGCCTGATCCAAGATCCTTGGGTTCAGCCACGGGTTGAGCCCGAATGCATGTGGGTCTGGCGAGCTGTCAGACCCAACATCATTTGGTTCAACTACTTGCATAGCCTAAGTATGTAAGGATCTGACGAGCTACCAAACTCAACATCCTTGGATTCAACTACATGCTGGGCCCAAGTACATATAGGTCTAATAAGGTATTAGACCTAACATCCTTGGATTCAACTATGTGCTGAGCCCAAGTACATATAGGTCTGGCAAGGTATTAGACCCAATATCCTTGGGTTTTAAATATGTGCTGAGTCTAAGTACATATAGGTCTGGCGAGCTGCCAGACCCAACATCCTTGTGTTCAGTTATATACTGAGCTCAAGTACATATGGGTCTGGCGAGATGTCAGACCGATCACCCTTAGGTTTTGCATCATTCCAAGTCCAAAAAGGTATGCAACTGATGATCGTTATATGCCTCATATTGGGAAACAAAGTGATATGGTTCAGTCATGGATTTTTTATAAAGGGCCATCGATTTTATGCTTGGGTTTGATAAGGAGGCCATTCAACCAAGATTGTGTTTTTCCTTGGAATTTAGCTTGTGTTAGCCAACCTTGGTTTGTGCATGATGATAGGTTCGGTCCAATCTCTTTGATGGTTTATTCAGCCAAATTAGGTCAACCCATGTGTGGGTTTGATATGGGCAGCAAAGTAGGCTTGTTGGGAGCTTATATATGGTCTGATTTAGGTTAAATTAATAAGTATGGGTTTGGGCCACATGGTGTCCAAAGTTGACTTGGGTTAATTAAAATATTGAGATCCTTTTTATTACAGGGATCAACAAAATATTCTTCTAAAACTGAAAGAGAAATTTGTTCATTATTGTCCCTATTATTTAGGATAATATTTAGCAATAAAGGAGGAAGTTTCCTAGTCATACAAAACAACTAAAAAGGGTCGTCAGATCTGAATTTTAGACTTGAAAGGATTATTTAATGCTAAAAATTTGATTCTTCTAGTCAAGGAAGAAAAGTGATGAGAGACTACAAACGAAATTAATTTCTAAGATTGTTTTTCATGTTCTCAAGGGAAATCCTAGTCCTACAAGGAAAGAAGACTTCAACAATTAAATTTTTTTCAGATCAGATTTCTTAGCATCTAAAGGACTTTAAAAGTTAGCTAAGTAATCCTAGAATATCTAGGAATGTGAATCTCAGCCAAGAGTTATTTAAGCTAGGGAATTAAGATATTTTATGTTATTTTTCTTTCTATTTTATATAGCATCAAGAACCCACTATCAAGACTTGTTGTTTTCATTATTATTTATATGTTTAAGCAAAATTAATACTTTGATTTTCAGTTAAGATCTAAGGCTTATTTGGATCAGGGTTTGAGCTTACTAAAAAGGTGTGGGTCAGTTTTGTAAGTGGATCAATTCCCTAGGGTTAATTTCTTAACTAATAATTATTTAAACACATGTAAAATCTAAATTTCAAAACCTTTGATGAATAATGCTTTTGAACTTTCAGTTTAACGTGCGAGAAAGATTTTTGCATTATTTAGCTCTTCAATGAACTGAATCTGACTTAATGAAGATTAACTAGTTCCATGACACTATTCAACTTCATTCCAATAGTATTGGTGTCCTGGGACAAGTTTTCATTGTATCATACTCCTATCAAACCTCTTAAAACTTTTCGAGATCATATCTCAATTTTGATTATAGGTTGCGTGACCATTTGATCATTAGGCTCATATCACGAGGCCTTGTTTATTTATTCTTATAACTTTTAACATGATATGTTAAAAGTCAATAATAATCATCTCTCTATACCTCTAGGTGTATAAAAGTCTTATAAAGGCCACTATATTTTCATCAACATTAATATTATGTGAGATATATATATATATCACTACTGCTATCAGAAAGAAATAACACTCAAACTCTTTCATTCAAGCAACATGATAAGGTTCATGGGCTATATATACCCTCTAAACCACTTGGATAAATGGTTCATATGATAAGGTTCATGGGCTATATATACCATTTAAACTACTTGGGTAAATGGTTCATAATTTTCATTTTCTAAGTATTTGTACTTTAATTCTTATAGAATTTATCATACAAAATTAAAAACAAACACTCTTGTTCTTAGAATTTAAAGCTTATTCTCTTATTTATTTCAATTTCTTATTAAAATCACTAATTTTATCATCGGATAGTCTCTAAACCCCTACCACAAAGGACTGTTTTATAGGTTTTAGACCTTCTACCACCAACCACCAACTTTGTGAACTCTAGAGAATGAAATATTGATGTGAATGTGTAATTATCTAATGTCTAAACACTTAAAAATACCTCATTCCTGAGCATATTGAGTTTTGGAACATTATTATTAATAATGTTCTTGAGTAGAATAATAGTTGAAATTTGATGAAAACATACCATTAAAACTTGGATTCTTTGAATTTTAAATTGGTATATCAAATTTATATAAAAGGGTTACCAAGTTGTTTTTATCGAGAACTAATCCTTCATTTGTAAAAAGGGCTATAAAAATTATAAACAAATTATGAATGTAGAATTAATCCTTCATTTTCTCATTAATCATTGTGATTCTCTGGTTTTAGTTTTTATTGCCTTTTCTATCTTTACAACATGTATAATACACTAGTTATTTAACTCGGCTTCATCATGACTTTTGATTTTTTTTCAAAAGAAATACAGAGAAAGTAAAATATTTCAATGTGTTTTTTTATATAAAAAAATTCAATTTGTAAATCAAAGATTCTATGCAAATATCTAATTAAATACATAGATAATCATCTATGTAAATAAATGGGAAAAAAAAATTGTTCACAATAACTAAAAGAGAAATTAAAAAAAATAAGAGATGAAAGAAGATCAAGCTATTTAATCACACAAAATGAGTCGTTTATCCAGTTATATTTACTGAACTTGTTTATTTAAATAATTAAAATATAATAGAAACACAAACAAAACCAAAACTAATTGAATAAACTCACACTCTAAAAATATTATACAAGGTCGAACATATCAGAAATATTATTTAAAAATAAATATTTTTTATTTTGAAAAATAAAGTTCATCTGTATAAAGCAAAAGGATCTAAAATAAAATTGTAAGTAAAAGAATAAGGATGAAAAACAAAATAAAAATTAAATTAGAGGGCAAACAAAAATTTTCAATTAGAGGGTTAAATTGAAATGAATATAACTTTAACAAAAGGAAAAATAAATCAAAAGAATGAGGGTCAAATTGAAAAATCAAAACAACATAAACTTTGATTGAATTATTAAATTGAAAACCAATAAAACTTTAACCAAAAAGCCAATGAAAAAAATTAAAATTAAAAGAATAAGGACAGAAATGAAAAAAAAAACATGAGAAATTATAATTGAAGGGAAAACAAACAAAACTCTTATAAAAGGGCTGAAGTTGAAATATCAAAAACAAAGAGGACAGTCATGTATTTTTTTTGATAGGAGAGAGAAAAGATGGGGATAAAGAATAAATGATCATTGGCAACAAACCACACATCATCAGTTGTCACACGCCATATAAGAAGGAATTGGACATTGTGGAACTTCCAAATACACAATGAAAGGTCAAGTTAGTCTACCTGGTGATGTCGCATACGCCACCCAAAAGTAAAAATATCAAAATATCCCTTATAACCCTAGAAATTACATTAAAAAAAAAAAGTCATGTGTGAAAAGACAAAAACATCCTTAAACACATACCTTATTTTTTGTCTTTTTTAATGGAAAATACATACTTTTATTGTATTCTAATAAGGAAAAAAAAACACTTGGTCAATAACTCTACTTTTTTCTACCATATGATAAAGAAGTATTTTGTTGTTTTAAAGTCTTTGAAAATAAGCCTCTGCTCAACAGATCTAAATTTTGTTAATCTTGGGGATAAAAATGTTATTTCACTGTGAAAAAAAATCAGAAAGGACTAACATCCCCTAAACAAACTTTTAATCATGAATGAACCTCTAGAAAATATCACATTACCCCACCACCAAGGCTCCTATTTTCCCACTCAAGGGTAAAATAGTAATTTTAGTGTACTAATCCTTATTGTGTCTAGTGCTATTGTGAAAAACTCATACCCTATATATTTTTTTATCAAATTAGTTAAACACAACTCTTTTTCTTTTTCTCACTTTCTTTCTAAAACTCTTTTTATTTTCCCATTAGCCTAAATCTAAAGGAGATAAAAAAAATGATAGAATCCAAGAAATCTGATAGTATCTTAGGTGCAATATCCTTTTCAACTTTACCTTTAAAGAATTCCTTCTTGTTCTTTATATACTTATAATTGGTTGGCAAGAACCTCTTGTGTCAATAAAAAAAAGAATATGTTTTACCATCATTTGTTAAAGTAAAAACCTTATTGTTTTTCATACAATATGGACAAGCTAATTGCGTGCTCTAACTAGAAACCATCTTACACACAAGAAAATAATTGATAGTCCACATTAAAGTTGTCTTCATCTGAAAATTTTGTTTCGTTAAGTCATCATTCGTCAAAGTTTTGTATGACCACAACTCATTCAACTCATCAATCAATTGTCAATGACAAACATCTATATTACTACCTAGATTATTAGGATTGGGTATGCCTATAGATAATAGCATAAACTTCGACTTCATACATATCTCTGATGGCAACTTGTAAACTATGAGTATTATCGACCAATAAGAATAGGATGCAACAAATGACCTCAATGGATTGAATTCATTTTTACATAACCCAAGATGTATGTTTTATGGTTCCATTAAAAACTGAGGATGCACCCTATTAAACTACCTCTAAGCTTCACCATTGGAAAGGTGTACTATGACTTCATCCATCGTATCATGTGAATGATATCATGTCATGTGCATAGCAGTCTTTAGAGACATAAATAACTTTTGCAATATAGGAGTGATTAAGAAGTATCTCAGTTTTCTATGTACGACAAAAGTCCTTTCCCTACCAGTTTTGTTTTTATACCGATCATGCCTATATGTTTTTCACTCGATAAAATTTATATTTTCATGATAGTACAACATCCAAAAGTTTGGACACATGTTAGTTTTCTAGTATCCTAGACCAAAGGGATTCATAATGGATTTAGCAGCATATAAGTTCTCTTTTAATCTATTCTCTTTAGGTAAAATATTTCTTATCCATTCGATGATTTTGTCCTTATCAATATCACTCACCCCATGATTTGACTTAATGGTGAACACATATGCAACAACCAATAATTTACTGTGATTTGTTCTCATCCCATAATAGTTCGTCGGATTCTTTCAAAAGTTCAAAAAACCTAACTGCATTTACGTTTGGTTCTTCATCTACACTTGAACATTTACTTGTATAACCATGATTCATTCTCATTGCATCCATCATCTACAACTTCGTGCACGTTGCTAGAACTAGAAGTTGAGCTAACTATCCTTTCTACCATGGTATCATAAGGAACATAGGTTCTCCATGTGCAAACTAACACAACTATTTTTTCATAAGCCTTTTTTGTAGAAGATGCATCGTACTAATAGCTGGATCTAGAAACTTTTTATTATTATACCTCTTACATGGATATCTAGCATTGCCTCGACTAATATTCTTCAAATTAGATAGTGCATAATTAATAAAACCCTTAACCCCACTATAATAATTAATCATGCACAACCCTTCAGGTGAAACTTGATACATCCAAGAAAGATGATCAATTACTTATATAAAACCTATATACAATATTGATGACAACATGTATTAATTAATATGTGAACTATACAAATTATCAATACCCAACTACTTAGCTATCATTGGTTCAAATCAAACTTATTCAATCTATTTTAATAGTACCCTTTAGTCATTATCAATTTTCTCCAAAAAAATAAGTTTCTCCAAGTTTATAAAAATAAGTTTCTCCAAGTTTATAAAAATTTTAAAATTTAAAATAAAATTGACAAAATGTGAAACATAACCATTAAATAACTCATTATTTATTTCATTATAGCACACTTAAGTTACAAAATCAAATTCAATTTCATCAAATGACAAACAAATGCAATTTTTCAAAATCTCAAATAAACCCTAACATGTACAAATTATACATTCGTACAACAAATTTCTTTATAAAAAAGCTATAAAATAAGTAAACATGCAAACAAACTACATATACTGTAAAAATAAATACCAAAAAAATAACATAAGAAAAATGAGTTACAAAAAAAAATATAGGTTTGTGTACTTGATGTGGCAAATCTTCAAAAAAAATGAACCAAGACAGGGATACTGATAGACTGAGTATTGGAGTGGCTGAATTTGTGATAATAGGAGCTAGATTTCTAGCAAAATAAGAGAAGAGGGGTGTTGTTATCTACAAAAAGAAAGAAGAAGAAGAAGAAGAAGAAGAAGAAGAAGAAGAAATAGAGAAAATGGAGAGTAGCGGTCATGCTACTGGTTATAACTTTAATATTACTGACGGATTCACCAACGAGAATTAGCTACGGTAAATTATCATATGTAAGTCTGTCGATAATATTGACACATCAGATTTGCTGATGAGATTAACAAGTGAATATCAGTCTAATTTTTTTTTATTTTTTGAATTCCATCGGTTATTCCCTTAGCATTCACCGATGAAAACGGTGACGTGATTTTTTATTGATAAAAATCATTATAATTTACCAACAATAATTTTTTTATTGGTATTTTCGTTTATATTTAATAATTTTATGAAGATGAATGATTCTTAACCGTTGATCAAGTCAGCCTAGGAAAGGCAAAATCTAACTTCACTTTTTTAAAGCCTGATCAAGTCAGCCTCCGTACGAGAGGCAAAATTTAACTTCACTTGTCATTTAACTTCACTACGTAAAAGTCTCGCATTTGAACTCGAAATCTCATGTTTCCATCATGAAAAACTGGTCATTATATTGGGACTACAAATGATAAATAATCACGTGAATATTAGATAAGGTAGAAATTTATATAGGCCTGAAGAAATCATGTCTCAATTACTAGTCAAGAACTGTGCACATAATGAGCATCGAACGTAAACTCAATGACAAGTAAACAGTGTAGATAGTATAAATAGACATGCATGGATCAATGGTGAAATCAACTAATATTCCTCACTAAACTGCCACACAAATTAAGAGCACAACAAACTCAAGCTGAAAATGTTTCCTCCTCAATCAGCAGTCCCATTGAAACCTATACCTGGTAGCTATGGCCTCCCTTTCTTTGGTGCCATCAAAGATCGTCTAGACTATTTCTATAACCAAGGGAAAGATGAGTTCTTCAGCTCCCGTGTTGAAAAATACCAATCCACAGTTATCAAAACCAATATGCCTCCTGGCCCTTTTATTGCTCAAAATCCGAAAGTCATTGCTGTACTTGATGCAATATCATTCCCAATCCTCTTTGACACTTCCAAAATTGAAAAATTTAACGTTCTTGATGGCACTTACTTACCCTCCTTGTCTTTCACTGGAGGATACCGAGTTTGTGCGTATCTTGATCCTTCTGAGCCTAATCACACCTCTCTCAAATCCTTTTTCATGTCTGTCCTCGCATCCAAGCACAAGGACTTCGTCCCCCTTTTTAGGACTTGCTTGTCTCAAATGTTCATCGACATTGAAGATGAAATGGGTTCTAAAAGGACAGCAAATTTCAATGACTCCAGTGATGCAATGTCTTTCAACTTTGTTTTTCGTCTATTTTGCGAAAAAGATCCCTCTGAAACAAAGCTTGGATCGGAAGGACCTGCCATTGTAGATAAATGGGTCGGCTTACAACTTGCTCCACTTGCAACCATAGGATTTCCAAAGTTTTTGAAACATTTTGAAGATCTTTTGATGCACACATTTCCAATACCATTTTTCTTAGTAAGGTCTGATTATAATAAGCTCTATGATGCATTTTATGCGTCTTCGAGTTCGGTTCTAGACAAAGCTGAGAGTTTTGGAATTGACAGAGATGAAGCTTGCCATAACCTAGTGTTTGTTGCTGGTTTTAACGCTTATGGTGGCATGAAAGCTTGGTTTCCTACTTTGATCAAGTGGGTTGGCAAAGCAGGAGAGAAGTTACACAGCCAACTTGCTAATGAAATCAGGACCGTTGTCAAAGAGGAAGGTGGGGTCACCTTTCAAGCCCTGGAAAAGATGACTTTGACCAAATCGGTAGTTTTTGAAGCCTTAAGGATTGAACCCGGGGTCCCATTCCAATACGGGAAGGCTAAGGAGGATATTGTGATCAACAGTCATGATGCTGCTTATGAGATCAAGAAAGGTGAGATGATCTTTGGATACCAGCCGTTCGCTACAAAGGATCCTAAGATTTTTGATAATCCTGAGGAGTTTGTGGGGCATAGGTTTGTGGGAGAAGGAGAGAATCTATTGAAGTATGTTTATTGGTCAAACGGGCGGGAGACGGAGGATCCAACTGTGGGGAACAAGCAATGTCCTGGGAAGGATCTAGTGGTGCTCTTGTCTAGGCTATTGGTGGTGGAGCTTTTCCTCCGATATGACACGTTTACTGTGGAGACGGCTGTGTTACCGTTTGGATCATCAGTGACATTAACTTCATTGATCAAGGCCACAAGCACTTGAACTTGGTGAAGCTAAGTATTGAAATATTTGCCTCTTCTCACAGTATCCTAAATAGTAAAAAAAATAGTTTTTTTTTTTATAAACCCAGTGCTTGTCCTGCACGATTGCTTTAGAGGAAATATAATTTGTTGGTTTGTTAATTTATTTTAATTTTAGTTTCAGTTTCTTAAAATAAAAAAGAGAAGGCATGAATCCACCAATTAAGTTCCAGTTCCATTCCTGAATCTTAATCTCTTGTGCGTAGTGAGGTGTTCGTGATGTAGCCTCCGTTTCTTTGCATGTAGCCTAATTCTTGCCTTTTTTCTTTCTTTTTTTTTTAGAGCTTGTTTGTGATGTTATTCCATGCTTGTTAATTTTATTTTTAAAATTATGTTTTATAATTTTAAAATAAATTATTTAAAAAAATATTATTTTCATAAAATAAAAAAAAATTAAAAAAATCAATTACCGGTGTTTGTTTTGAAAAGCCTATCTAATAGTTGTATGATTGCGATAGCTTTTTAAAGTGTTTTTCATTTGAAAATGTATGAAAATAATATTTTTTTATTTTTTAAAAATTATTTTTCATATCATCATATTAAAATAATTTAAAAATACTAAAAAATATTAATTTAAAGTAAAAATAATAAAAAAAATTAAATTTTTTTAAAAATAGAGCTATATATCCTAAAATAAAAGGCTGTAGCTATAGGCAAGCTAGTCTAAAAGTTTGGCTTGCATTCAAACTCACGATTTATCATGCAACTTCTAGAAGGTATGCTTCGGATTTAGCCTGTCTATTAACAACGCTGAGAGACGCAACATATCATTTACTAGGGTGGGGCTCCACAGTCTTATAATTTTTTTATTTCAAATTAATATTTTTTTATATTTCCATACTATTTTTATATAATAATGTTAAAAATAATTTTTTAAAAATAAAAAATTATTATTTTGATTATTTTTAAGTAAAATACACTTTAAAAAATAATTATAACCACACTTTTAAACTTATATTTAAAAAAAAAAGAAAAACAGCATTTCATTCATAGTGAAGAACGATTTGAGAGGTAGAGAGCTCGTTATATTTCCAACAAAATAGTTTCTTGTAAACTTTTTATTTATTTATTTGTTTGATCTAGTCTTGAATTTTTTATTAAGTGTTGGGCGGCTGGTGAAGAAGAAGGAGAAGAACTTCTTGGGCGGCTGCCGACATGGAGGAACGCAGAAATCAGGTCTCGGTGGGAAGCCTATATTTTATATTGGAGTTTGATAGGACAAGATTTGGATTAAAAAAAAAACATTTTAAAAAGAATTTAATCACATTTCTAACACATTAATTATTTTAGTAAATATTTTTAATTTAAAACACGAATAGTTTAGTGCTTCAATGGAATCATGAACACTCGAAGCAGCCTCCGATCACTCTTGTTGCAAGCGAGGTTGGTTCTTTAATTACTCTCTACGATCGATCTCGAAATAACCAAGAATCAGGTCGGAATTACCTACAATTTAATTTTGATTTTATTAGTTTTGTGGGTTTTGATGAAATACAGGATCGATGAAGAAGATGATCATTGCTTTAACTTATTTGCTAAAAAAACACAACTTAATTTTCAATTTATCCAAATTAAGATTTTTAAGCTCATCTAATTAATTTTAAGAAATTAAATATATACCAGGAATAAGACATGTTGACGATTTGGGTATTTGGATAAATTAAGATATCTAATTAATTCTGATTAATTAGTGACTTGGATGGCTAAATAAACAAATGAAATTAATAAAATATAAAAGATCTAGTAACCACACCCATAAAACACTTGTTTTGAGTTTTTTCTTTTCTTTTTTCTTTTTACGTTTATATATATATATATATATATCATCATCATCATCATCATCATTCTATATTAATTAAATTATTTTGTTTTAAAGATTTTGTCTTGTTTTTTTTTTTTCAATTTCAACCTTCAATATTAAATTAGTTAGAAGTGATGCTTTGTAAATTTTTTTATTTTTTTTATAAACTTTTCTTGATCTCTTGACCTAAGCTACAAGTCATGTCAAGTTGCTTTGGATTATTTTTTTTGCTTTCTTTTCTAATTAATTTTTTTTAATTTCATCTTTAAATATTAAATTGGTTGGAAATTAGACTTTGTAATTTTTTTTATATTCCATGGGGTTATTCTAAACTCAATACCTGAATCGCAAGTTTAACAAGTTTACCTTATTTATGTTTTGTCCTTTTCTAATTGGACTTCATATTTCTTTTCTAAGTAGTTATCATAATTTCATTACCCGGATTGCAAGTTAGGCGGGTTGACTCGGTTCATTTTTTCAAGTTTTTTTTATTGAATTGTTTTTTCAATTTCACCCTCCAACTAGTCAATCTTTTTTATTTTTTTTCAATTTTATCCTTCAATATTAGGTTCTTTCGGAATCGAGCTATGTAATTTTTTTAATTTGCTTTTTATGGAATTATCTCGGTCTCATAAATTTAGTTTTTTTTCTTGATTTCAATTTTTAACATTGGGTCTATTGAAAAGGGATATTCATAACTTTTTTTATATTCCTATTATGAAGTTATTATGGTTTTATGACTTAGGTAAAGAATTTAACAGGTTTGTATGGCCTGACTTGGGTTATCTTCGTTTGATCCTTTTTTTAATTGGTATTTTTCGATTCTACTCGTTAATATTTGGTTAATTAAAAATCAAGCTTCATAATTGTTTTTAATTTTTTTTTATGGGGTTATCTCGATCTCATGACCCGGGTTGCAGATTTAACAAATTAACTCCGGTTGATTCAGATAGTTTTTCATTCTTTTTATTTTTTTTAATTTTATCTTTCAACATTCGGTTGATTAAAATTAAATTGAGCTTCAATTTTTTTATTTACTTTCTATAAAGTTATTACGGTCTTATTACACAAATCGCAAATTTGATTGGTGAGCCCAGGTCGATTCAATGCATCATTTGAAAATCTATAACATTTAATATATCATCGAATCAATATTTTAAAAAAATATTATCAAATATATATTATATTTTAGGTTCATAGTTATATTTTTTTATTGTAAACATATAACAATATTTAAATATTTTTTATATTATAGAAATAAATAAATAATCCAGCCCACCTTACCCAAGCTAATTTATCTAGTCTTCTGTTCCTTCTTCGCTCTAAAGGCCACACGCAACTGTACAGGATTGAATTTGTTTTATTATTTTCCCTCATGTAAATCCGTTACTACCTTGCGTGACATGTTTTGTGACCCACAACCATCATCGCCACCATGATGTAGTTGAATAATGAGTGTGTGCTTTAAATTTTTTAAGCATTTAGTGAGCAGATTAATCAAATCGCGTTGAAAAGCAAGAGCATTTTTAATTCAACAAATACGCAACTAGCATTAATTAATGAATTTTCTTGATAACAATAATTAATCACAAGAATGTTTTAAGCTAATATATATTGATACATGGCAATCCCTTGATTCACCACGAAGCCAGAAGAAAATCCAAACGCAAATAGTAATCGAAGATGTCTCCTTCTTCTTCTTCCTCTTCTGAATCAAAACTCCCGATGAAGCCAATCCCCGGTGATTATGGCACCCCTTTCTTCGGTGCAATTAGAGATCGTCTAGACTATTTCTATAACCAAGGTAAAGATGAGTTCTTTAAAACACGCATCCAAAAGCACAACTCCACGGTCATCAAAACCAACATGCCTCCCGGCCCTTTCATTGCCAAGAACTCCAAAGTTATTGCCGTCCTTGACGCAATTTCATTTCCGATCCTCTTTGACACTTCTAAAGTTGAAAAGTACAACGTTCTTGATGGCACTTTCTTGCCTTCCTTGTCCTACTCTGGAGGATACCGTGTTTGTGCCTATCTTGACCCTTCTGAGACCAAACATACCGCCCTCAAATCCTACTTCATGTCTGTGCTTGCGTCCAAGCACAGTGAGTTTATTCCTCTCTTTAGAACCTGCTTGTCACAACTGTTCATCAGCATTGAGGATGGCATAGCGTCTCAAAAGAAAGCAAATTTCAACAACGTTTGTCAGGTCATGTCTTTCAACTACATTTTTCGTCTCTTTTGCGGCAAAGACCCGTCTGAGACCGCGATTGGGTCGAAGGGACCAGCCATTGCTGATAAATGGCTGGCTCTACAACTCGGACCACTTTTTACCCTAGGGTTACCTAAGTTCTTGAAATATGTTGATGATCTATTGCTGCATACATTTAAATTACCATTTTTCTTAGTAAAATCTGATTACTATAAGCTTTACGATGTGTTTTATGCGTCTTCGGGTCCCATTTTGGACAAAGCTGAGAGTTTCGGGGTTACAAGAGAGGAAGCTTGCCATAATCTTGTGTTTCTCGCTTGCTTTAGTACTTATGGAGGCTTAAAAGTCTGGTTTCCTGCTTTGATCAAATGGGTTGGCCTGTCGGGAGAAAAGCTGCACCGTCAGCTCGCAGATGAAATCAGGACCGTTGTTAAAGAAGAAGGTGGGGTCACTATCCAAGCAATGGATAAGATGGTTTTGACAAAATCTGTTGTTTATGAAGCTTTCAGGATTGAACCTCCGGTTCCATTCCAGTACGCTAAGGCCAAGGAAGATATTGTGGTCGAAAGTCATCACGCGGCCTATAAGATCAAGAAAGGTGAAATGATCTTTGGATATCAGCCGTTCGCCACGAAGGATCCTGAGGTTTTTGATGATGCTGAGGAGTTTGTGGGGCATAGGTTTGTGGGGGAGGGAGAGAAGCTATTGAAGTATGTTTACTGGTCAAATGGGCGTGAGACTGTGGATCCAACGGTGGAGGATAAGCAATGTCCAGGGAAGGATATGGTAGTGCTTCTGTCTAGGCTACTGTTGGTGGAGTTCTTCCTACGTTACGACACGTTTACCGTGGAGACGGCAGTTTTGCCGATTGGATCATCCGTGACTTTAACCTCGCTGGGTAAAGCCACCAGCATTTGACGATGGTCACCCAGCTGCCTCTTGTCAAGTTCTATTTTGCGGCCTGCTTTGATAGCTGCCCTTCCTTTTTGGTGGCTAATACCCACTACATTGGCGTTTTGGGCGAATCATTGAAGTATTTCAAATAAACTATTCCTCCACTCGCTTGAAAGCCTCATCGTTATATATAATAATCATTTTTATATATGTCACATGCAGTTTCATACAAGTTGGAGTGTATCATTTTCTAATAGCTCTTCCTTTTGTGCACAAATCTGACGTTGGTTTGTAGTGTATTGTCGTCGTTCAAAGTTTGTATACCCTTTCTTCATGCTATTTGAACTTCCATTTTCTCGTGTACATTCTTGAATCTTTTAGTTGTTCTTGCGTGACAGTGGCATATCTCTTAATAGGCAAATAAGTATTGGCTTTCCATACAGATTCTGGACCAGGAAACCTCTGAATTGCATATGTTCGAATAAATCCTTCATGAAGTCTGAAAGAATTCTGCGAGTAATGGAAGTCTCGCTTTCACCGCCATTAATATCTATAAAATCTTACCAAAATGATGAACCAATCATTTCTTCTTTATGAAGGTGAAGAACGTGGCTAGCTGGCAGTCTGATACCTAACAAAGCTGTGGGTTTACCTAGTTTTTTCCAACAAAAGAAATTAATTAGCGGAACTCATAGGCCAAAGCGCAAACCATGGAAGAATTATCGCCCATCAAACAGTTATATTGGTGATTTATAAGGCATTTTTTAAAATCAACAAGGGAAAACATCTGAGGCGGCTTTGACTTCAAATGCTGAGCTCGAGTTGATAAAGCTACAGAATATTTCTTCCAGAGATTTCAGATTTGCACACCACAAACAGTAGCCACTGACATTATTAAAATGAAACTGAAACTATAGCTGGGATTCACTACAGGAAATCGATAAATATAAATATAAATATTAGAGGAATATTTTTGTACTAAATTATTGATGAATTTTATCGACGGTAATATGTTCTCGGTATTTACTGAGGGAATTAAATGGAAAAAAAATAATTAAAACTTTTTTTTAATTTAATTTTATGCTTTCACGTCTTATGCATCCAAAAATGGAACCATTTATTTTAATTTCATGTGCTAATTTCTTAATTTATCATGAGAAATCAAGTTTTTTTTTTTTATCTCTTATGCACCATCATAGGCTAAACACACAAGGACGACAACAATTAATAAAGGAATAGATTTTTGATTTGTGCTTTTTCTATAAAAAAATTCAAAATGTAATTCAAAAAGTTTATCCAAGCATCTAATCAAATCAATCGATAATTATTAATATAAATAAACAAAAAAATTGTTAATAATAACTAAAAGAGAAATTAGACAAATTGAGATGTAGATGTAAATCAAGATATTAATTTAATCTCGTAAAATGAGATATTTACCCGTTTATATCTACCAAATTTATTTATTCAAACCAATAAAAGATAATAGAAATAGAAATATATATGAAAGTGAGTGAATAAAATAAAAGAAAAAAAATATTATGCAGGCCGGATATATCAGAAATATTTTTTCAAAAGAAATATTTTTTTTATAAAATAAAGCTTATCTATATAAAAAAAATTCTTCAAAAATTAAACATGAAACGAATAAAAAAAACCTCTATATAAAAAAGCTCTAGAAAACCTGTGGCTCAGGCCATGAGACCGGGATAAACTGATAGATAAGAAATTGAAGATAACAACAAAACCAATCTTTTTTTAAATAATACAGAATAATAAAACCATAAAAAAAACATTAAAAAAAATCTCTATTTGTATCAATTCTTAAAACTTGTGACTCGTGCCATTAGATCGGTGGCATGAGAAATGAAAAAATAATGAAGTTCAATCCCCAATAAACCAAACCAAACGCCAAATGATGAAATTGAGAAAACATTTATAGCAGAAAAAACTAAGATTAAAAGAATAAGTGTATAAATCAAAATAATAAATAAATAATAAATTAGAGGGCACAAAAAAACTAACATTTGAGGGTTAAATTGAAAAGAAAAAATATTTAATAAAAAAATATATATCAAAAGAATGAGGGTTGAGTTGAAAAAAATAAAACAACATAAACTGGATCTATAACATAAGGATTAAAAATAAAAATAAAAAGAATATTGAACAAACGTGTATTTTTGCTGGAAGAGTGAAAGGAAGAAAGAAAGAAAAAATGTCCAACAGCGACAAACCACCGGAAACCTCTGAATTGCGTGTTCGAATAAATCCTTCATGAAGTCTGATAGAATTCTGCGACTAATGGAAGTCTCGCTTTCGCCACCATTAATATCTAAAAAATCTTATCAAAATGATTTCTTCTTTATGAAGCAGAAGAACGTGGCTGGCAGTCTGATACCTAACAAGGCTTTGGGTTTGCCGTAGTTTTTTCCAACAGAAGAAATTAATTAGCGGAGCTCATAGGCCAAAGCGCAGACCATGGAAGAATTATCTCCCATCAAACGTTATCTTGTTGATTTATAAGGCATTTTTAAAAATCAA
>Ga0325404_1001573_pt1 | contig 24166 bp, 10 predicted proteins | sample PopdelMetagenome_18_FD_205664 | JGI IMG/M metagenome (GOLD analysis project Ga0325404, IMG submission 205664) | Populus deltoides microbial communities from Bellville, Georgia, United States - Xylem-Control-R1 | ecosystem: Host-associated > Plants > Phyllosphere > Stem > Wood/Secondary xylem...
CTCTCTCTCTCTCTCTCTCTCTCTCTCTCTCTCTTATTTTTTCTAATTTGGTTTGATATCATGGATGCAAATCACTTAATCACAATTCATAACTCACAACCCAAGTAAATTTGAAGAAGAAAGGAAGAGAAAATCATAAATTTTGTGTTTTTCTCGTTTTGCATGGGCGGCTGGTTTTATTGAGAGAGAGGGAGATTTTATCAAGAATTACAACAATGCCACCCATTTAAATCTTGTATGTATTCTCTGCCAAATCCTTGCCCATCTGTATTTTTGGAATACAAAATTTTTATTATTATTTCATTCGATTTTAACATAGCTGTCTTGGGATTCTTCATTAGTGATTATAATAAAATTTCCTCTAAATTTTCTTATTTTTTAGTTAACAATTACATTATTCTACACAGTGTTCACACCAATTGTTAGTATTTTCATGCACAAGATCATTCTTTATTTCATCTAAGGTTTTTCACTAAATAACCAAGGATTTACTCCACTCATCACACAAAAGTTTCTTTTAATTTTATTACTTCCCGGTTGGGGATTTACGTGATTCATCACGGGGCTGACAATTCACGTACTGATTTATTATTTTATCTTATCCAAGATTTTAAGCCAATTTAGTGGGGACTTTCACCCCTAATCATAAAAGTTTTTCTCTTAATTTATTATTTTTTGGTTGAGAATTACCCTACTTAACACTGGTTTATAACTTTAGGTTGAGGGTTTACACTTATCCTAGCTAAGTTTATTCTTTTATTGAATAACTTTTTAATGCGGTTCTTTACCTCACTATGCTAACATCAGAAGTATATTTTATAAAAGGAGCTTGACATTTGGAGGATTTGCTAGTATTGTTCTATAGTGGGAGTCAAATTATTAAAACCAACAAAGAAACACAGAAAATATGAGTACATAACAAAATTAGGGCCTTGAGAGTTGTTTTTTGTACGGAAACTTAAAGCAAAATAGTTGTATTCTCATATTTAACTTCGCACCATTGTTGCTAATTTGGCTGCAAGTTATGATAACATTCTTACAGCTCTTGAGTGGTGTTAATTATTGGCTAAACATGATCTAAATCTAGGAGGTTACCCCGAAACCTTTATATTAAAAAGTCACCATCTTACTGTTAGAGAGACTCAAATAGAACTTCATATTCTAATGCCATTTACAATTGAAATTTTCGATCACCCATTCTAAATCATCATGACCATTTAATTTTGTCATGGTTTCAACTATATTTGGCCCACTCTCTATACCCTAACATAGGTATAAAACCCTTAAAGTTTGGATCTAGCTTGTTTATGTGATCAGGATAAGCTCTTAGTCTCAAAAGGTACCTTTCTCCTTCAGTAGTCATTAGCTATCAAGACTAGACAAGAGAAATAGACATGGGTTGTGGTGAAGCTCATTGGTGTAATTATTTTAGCCTTGTTAGCTTTTAGAAGCTTCAAGGTATTATAGTCTATAGCCGGGAATAAGCCTATCAGAAAGCCACTACTTCCTAAAAAGGGTCAGTGTCTGAAAAACAGGTAGTTTAAGTGTGTAGGGGTATGGTTTCATATCCAATCTTAGTTATAAAGAATAATTTAAAAGATCACCTATAAGTACACAACAATATATACACCACCAATTCATAGCACAACATACAAACAGAAACAACATGCAAGTCCATCATTCAAAAGAATGTTAGGAAAAAAGAATCTAAAATAAACTATATAAACACAAAAGCATAAAACAAAACTGATATTTATGATATGCATGCACAACTTAACCTGAAAATTATAGTCCCTAATTGAATCGTCATCTTATCGTTGATCGCAACCTAAATCCTCATGCGTTTATAGGGTAGTGTTTATGATAAGCCCTCCTATGAAATGAGAAAAATTATGGTCACACATCATACAAGTCACCACCTAGGGTTAATGATCCTATGAACCTAATAACTGATCTACTAGAGTCTAGATAAGGAGTTGGTTACAAAGAGAGAAGATGAACTCAACAACCAACACCCCTCCAACGCCTGGCCTAAGGTTGGCTGCAGTGCACATATTAGTAGTAAGAGAAATCTGTAGTTATAATACAAACAAGAAAAGAGTGAACTAAAATAAATAAACAAGAAAAAATGTAGGAATCCCTTTCTTGAAAAGATGATGGCCTCAAGACTCAGTAGCGCGCACACAATAACACAAATACATAAGCATATAAGCAAATAAGACTACAATTATCAATGTAACACGATGAAATTCTTGATTTTACCGTGTTTTTAATGTAAGGAGAAACGCCTAAACTTGATGGAATTGTAGATAAAATATTATCATCATCAAACAACAATCCTAAAAAGAATATATATATATCTTTTCATTACATAAAAGGAAAAATATGTGTATAAAAATATGATATGAAAAATATGTTTTCAACTGGTCGATTGGTAACAAATCATCATAGGACAAATAATTAGAAAACACAAGTTTTAAAAGAGATCAGTTAAAAATATATTGTGTATAAGTGAATCGATTGAAAACATAAGTTATTTAGAATTAATTGATCAAAACAAACATCTCATGGGTGGACTATTAAACATAAGATTTTGAAAAGGTTCAGTAAGAAACAAATCACTCATAGATGAGCCAATTAGAAAACACAAGTTTTGAAATCAACTAGTCAAAACAAATAACTCATAGGTGGACCAGTTAAACATAACATTTTAAAAAAGGATTGATAGGAAATAAATCGCTCATGTGTGAACCGATCAGAGAATATAAGTTTTAAAAAGAATTAATAATCCTTTAATCATCCCATATCGATAATAAAGACATAAAAATAATCAAGTACTCAATATTCATCAAGTCATCATGTATCAAGAATCAACCCGTACAATCAATGTTGATTGATATTCATTGAATCCTCTTGTATCTGGATTTGAATCACACATTCACAATCATAATGCAAAATTTAGGATTTTACTTGGTGAAATATTATTTTTGAAGAAGCACTATACACAATCAGTCAATAAACTATTAGGTAATCATGTATGATAACAGCTAATTAAATTATCAAACATACAAACCAGTGGTTGATTAATCATTCAAACATAAACTTAGAAAACATTGGGAAAATCATTCATCCTAGATAATCCTAAAAAACAAGACCACAATCCCATCCTTCCAGTTCTATCAGGGAACATTAATGACCCTTATTTCTTATTAAAATCTGTTAACAGTCTCAGAGCACTTGGATTAGGCACCCTGCAGATACTTCATCCAATCAAACATCCACAAATACACATACAAGTATAATTACTTTAAATTACAAATACAAATAATAAATAAACAAATTAATAAATATATAAATCAGATCTATAAATTACCAAAACATTCTTGGTCAAACTATAAAATTATTGAAATGCTCTGACAGAGCATTATATTGTTCATTCGATGTTTGAGCCTCACGTGTTATCATTGTTAATGGTCTAACAACAATCCTAATGAGATAGTGGTGCGTTGAATAGCCCACCATAAAGATCTTAATCTTGTCCATCTACCAATGGTGATCGTGTACCTCACAGCCAATTAATGATGAAAATTAGCCGAATTGAAGGCTTGGGTGAACCAAATGGTTCTTTTGCTTTTTATGGCCTTTAACAGTGGTGTTAACAATAAAATATGGTTAGAACTTGATCAAAGGAGGTTGTTGCTCCTTTTTGTGATGGTTACGATGTATTTAGTGGCTAGATAATAGAGATACAATGACTAAAATTATTATTAACTGCTGATAAGGGTTAGGATCTAGTGTAGCACATTTTATGCTAAATCTATAAGCCCGCTTTCATTAGGCAGTCTTGAACTTGGTTGATTTGATCTGATGGTCATATTTGAATGCTTTTAAATTGAATTTATGGTTGGGGTTTCTTTGGGTGGTGACCAGGAGTGAGTGAGCCTAAACTAAGCTTATAGACTAAAGACTTTGATTTTTTGAAATGAGCGGATGGTATTGGTCTGGGTGTTAATATGGTGTGGATGAGCTTAGGTTAAGCCTTTCAAATCAATGGCTAGGATGTAAGGGAGTGGATTTAATGGTTGTGATCTTTTCTCTTTATTTGTTTTTTTTTTTTAATGGCTAGATATGTTTTCTTTTCTTTTTTTAAGGTGAAGCAAAAGCTAAAAATGATAAGGGAATCTGTATTCTCTCCATTCTTCTTTTACCTAAATTGTTCAAAAAAAATGTAGCAAATGAAACACTAGCTATGATGTGATTAATGTCATTCCATCCCATCTCTCAAACCACATGAAGATATAAATATATATATATATATATATATAAAGTTAAAATCAATATAAAAATACTATTTTGACCACCAAATAATCAATTTTGACCTCGAAGAATTTCCTTTCTTCACTCTAAAAAATACTTTAGCCATGAAATGATGAATTTGACCATGATAAGTTATTTTTAACTAGTTTTGCTATGATAAATTGGTTTTTAACTACAAAATGATAGCTTCGACTGATTTTAATGGGGAACCTGATTTTAATATAAAAATAAATGACAAGTTTGACTTCAGTGATTGTTGTTGTGCCTTCTTTTTTCAACATTTTCTTTCATGTTTATGTTTTTCCCTTGTTTTTTCTAAGTTTTTGCCTTTATGTTTTTTTTCTTTTTTTTTTTATGTGAAGGTTTGGCTAGGTTCTAATGGTGTTTGCTCCTTCTCTTACTCTTCTCTACTAACACCATTTTGCTTTTTACCCTCATCTTCTTGATTTGTTAAGTTGATCTTAACAATTAGTATCAGAGCCTTAAGATCTGACACCATAGTGGAAAATCATAAGCTGAAAAACGTGGAAGAACACCGCAAGAAATTGAAGGAGCGAATGTAGATCCTTCAACAAGAATTTCAGGAATCCTTAGCCGATCAACAAACTAAATATCAAGAACAATTTGATGAACAGAACAAGATGACTGATCAGATTAGTACACAAATTGAAGCCATATCGATTCAATTTCAAACGTTCCTTGCTAATCAAATGACAGGAAAATATTTAGGAAGCACTTCCAGAGGAATATTACAGACTCCAGCAAAGGGCAGTCTAGAGGGAATGCTATCAAGGGGAAAAGATCCTGCTAAGGGAGATTAAACCTATGGCTAGGAGCAACAGAAAGTGGTGCATAATGCTACCCTTCCAAGAATGGATCTGACAATATTTTGGGGAGATAATCCTAGGGGTTGGTTGAGGAGGTGCAAGAAGTTTTTTAAGCTCAACACAACTCCTTTTCAGCAATGGGTAGAACTGGCATCTTCTTATCTAGAGGGAAAGGCAGAGATTTGGTTTGAAAGCTAAATGTGTGGAGTGGAAGGTATTATTGATTGGGAAGAATTCTCAGGAGCCATATGCAGCCGATTTGGTAATAGAACTGACATTGTAGAGGAATTTAACAAGCTAATGCAAGAAGGTGATGTTGTTGAATATGTGAAGAGGTTTAGGAGTTAAAGTGACTAATGCATTCATTAAATTCCTTACTATCCTACTATATCTCCAACTTCATAAGTGGATTAAAGGAAAATAGCAAACTTATGTTGAAGATATTAAAACTGGTGACATTAATGATAGTTTTTGATCAAGTTAAATGGCAATAGGAGTCAAACAATGTGTTGTTGGCAAGAAAAAACAAGTTCATGCCCAGGCCAGCAACTGTGGTGCAAACAGAGAGACGGATAGGTAATCTTCAAACCAATTATATGAACTATAACCAACAAAAACAAAAAGTTCCAGAGACCATGCATGAACAAAGGCAAAGACTGGGGTAGTGTTTCAAGTGTGAGGATAAGTTCATATCAGTGCACAAATGCAAAGTGAAGGAATTACACATGATCAAAGGCAACGAGGAAGACGACAGAGTCAAGGTTTGCCTAGTAGCCATACTAGAAAGGAAACTTATTAAATGAAGACAAATGAGCTGAAGTGGCAGGTTTAATTTAATGGTCCAACTCATTTCTTGAAGACACAACATGGAAAGAACTGACAAAAATTCAATTGCAATTTCCAGAATTCAATATTGACCCTTAGTTCTTCAGATCTGCAGATTCTTGAGTGAAGAATCTTTTCAAGGAAAAGGTATTGTTACGATTCAAGACGGCAAAATAATGATGGGAAACAACAAGAAAAAGGTTGCTGTGAGAAGGCAAAGATGAGCTAAAAGTCGAAAGCGTTAGAGACACGGATTCTGTTAGTTAATTAGAGTTAGTTGGATTAATCTATTAGTAGTTCATATTGAACACTATAAAAGCACATTGTAGGAATCACATTGGATATGAATAGATTGCAGTTCAATTTCGATCTCATCTCTCTCTTTTCTTACTCTTCTCTGCTAACAGCATTCTGTTTCTTACCCTCATCTTCTTGATTTGTTAAGTTGATCTTAACAGAAAAATAGAAGTATAAAAAAAAGAAGCTAAAAGTGTCATTTCATGAAAAATGAGATCCAATTTGATACTACACTCGAAACTAGGCCAAGAGAAAAATACATGGAAGTACCTGATAGTGTCCATGATTGATAATTTTCAACATCCTTTATCGACCAGGGTTATAAGTTATAACAATCTACACTACGATAATTCTGACTAGTTTTGGGGTTAAAAAATGGGGGGGGGGCATTAATGTTATAGCTTTGCCAAGGCTAAAGAACTGATCACTAAATTGCTAAGATTTGGGAATTCAACACCGTAAAATAGACAGGAGGAAGACACTTATGTTCATAAGATCAGAAACAAGATACGTTCTCCCTTGAAGTCAGGAAATTGCATGTTGAATAGATGGAAGCTGCAGCAGCTCTGACAGCCAATTCCTTCTGCAAGCTATCAGCTTTCTCCGTCCTGCAACATTGAAGAAAACTACAGAATTATAAAGGTAACTTGCAGAATATTTGCCACATGAAGAGGCATGAATAAAAGAACGCTGACAAAACAGATTGTGTATGTTGATGAATGTCAACACGATAATTACTCATCACAGTTCCAATGCCCATTATATGAGTTCAATCATGCAATTTAAGATGCTATACCCGATCCAGCCACAGATTTGACAGAAGTATAATGGCAATAATTTACCTGGGGTAACCTAGAATTGCTTTATAGCTCAAATGTTGCAGTCCCTGATCAAAGTGCACTTGCATTTCTTTTACTTGGCAGAACCATCTTTCCTGAAATTCAAACCAGAAAAGAGAGCCTAAATAAGCTTGTTAAGGAAATTAGATTAAAATAATAAACTTTCTATACAATCATAAGCTCCACAGAAGGAAACAATCATAAGCTTGTGAAGATTTATTTTAAAAAAAAATCCTATTACATGTAGGAAACAAATTTTGTATTCAGAAACTGTGTTATAAACACAGGCAATTGAATTTGTCCAGTCAGAGGTGTCAAAACCAAAGCATCGCAAATCACAAGAATAACTAGAGTCGAGTTCACACACACATTCCTAGATTACCAGTAGAATTTAATAGCATGAGAAAGAAAAGAAAGTCTCTGCTATCACTCTTACAAGTTGTTTCTCTTCTTCATAAAGTGCTTTATCCAACTGATCAAACAATGGTCTCCATCTCGCTTGATGCAGGGCAGCTGTTGTATTATTGGACACTACTTCTGAAGAACTTTGCATAATATAAGAACTGTCCACTTCAATAGCCGAGAACTCTTTTGATATTAAAAAATGTAACTCGGTAGTAATCACAGCTCGGACTCTCTTCCTGCTTCGGCGCAATGCTGAAAATTTAGAAGATGGTTTATTGCCGTAAGGACATCAAGTAGCATACTAAATAGTAATTAGTAACCATTCACGTTATAAAAGCCCTACCTGCTATTCGTCCTTTAATGTTTTGATGAAGAAGTTCCAACCATTGAGAAGAGACTGAAGCCGCTGAAAGTACAAAAGCAAATTACTTTCAGCTAAGGTGTTCTTTGATTTCAGACTTGTGTAATTCAATGTCATGAATACCCCAATTCTATGGATATATACAATTCATTTAGTGTCTTGCAATTTCTATACCATCTCAATTTCGCATATAAATGTGCATATATTAAATTGTTAATTCCCTCTGAAACAAAAATTAAATACTCACCTCTCACAGAAAGACAACAAACACTGGTGCTGTTTGCTGATTCCTCATTCAGAACCGTTCTAGACTCCTCCAAGGCACTAGTTGATGAAGACAACTTCAATGCCGATACATCATCTTTACTGACAGCGGAGTGTGAAACGAAATTTCTGGCATGTACTGTGCCTACCATGTTGAAATCACCCTGCCCATTGGACATAGAGCACCCACTTGTTTGCTTGCTCCCAATTAAAGAAGTCAAACTCCCATCTCCATGAGAAAAACCGAGTCGTTGTATTCCAGAATCACTCATATTATTGGTTTCTTTAGTTCCAGATTTTAGATGGATTGCTTGTTTACTTTCAAGACAACCATTTTCGAGTTTTTCAGACCTCACCAGGGCCTCTATTATGGAATGGACCTGCTTTTTGTTTCTCACCTGGTTTATGATCCCAGGGTTCAAGCCATTTAGCAGTCCACTTGGAGCAGCAATCTTTGTAAGCTTATCAACCTCCTCTCTCTTTGCAAGCCTATCAACCTGCTCTCTCTTTGCAAGTTCCATCCTTTTCTTGTGAACGTCATCTTCAGGTTTCCTCCCACATTGCTTTGGCATCAGTATCCCTCCATGAGAAGATGACATAAAACCACTTTGAATTGAAATCCCTCCATGTGAAGATGAGAGGAAACCATTTTGCTTCACCTCCTTCCACATTCTTAATGGATCTTTTTCCTGCACTGGACCAGTAGTACTACCACACTCAGAAACATCCCTTGACTTATCCTGATCCTTGTTAGTTCGGAACAGTTCCTGGCTCACAGAGCTATCATCCTCTGCATTCAGATCCAAACCAATGCCAACAGAGGTTACACAATTATTGCCATGTTTGTCCTCATGCTTCTTGAGCAAGGGGACTTCATTAAAATTATCAGCATGTTCTACAATATCATTTCTCACCAAATTATTAGCAATGCAAGCTTCACTATTAAGATCCAGTGGCCTAGAAGCAGTGGTGACCTCAACTGATAATGTGGTCCTTCCACGTCTTTCTGCTTGATATGCATCGAGGTCCAAGGTTACAGGCACACTGGTAACTTGGGACATCTGTTCACTAAACTTAAAGTGGTCACTGTCTTCTTTGTTTTTCAAGCGACTGGAGCTTGCTTCTGTGGCATTATAAAGTACAGAAGAAAGGGCTTTAACATATGTGAGTCAGAAGTTCAATAGGCATCGTAATTTGTTTTTAATTAAATGTTTCTTGTTGGTCTTGTTCTCACATTATTGAGCCAGCAAGCATTTTATTATTTCATTAAGAAGTTCTGCTCCAATTTCAAAAGTGCAAATAAAATAACAACATAAAGGGATATGTGCAATCTTTAAAAGCAGGAACGCAGAAAAGCTCCAATTTTGAAAATGAAAAAGCAGACATATTACTAGGAGTACTAGATTGTCTGTTGCACTTCCACTTAACTGCATTCTAATATACCAGATACACCCAAATTCAGTATAAAAAAAAACCTAACAGTAACAGCAAATAATTAACATATTTAAAAATATTACCTTTAGACCCCAGCAGAGATTCAAGCTCACGCATTTTAATCTTTTTTTGAGCAACTTCTGATTTCTCTTTCAACTCACCACCTGTTCGCTTCTCATCAGCCAACTAAAAACAACCCAAAATCAGGAAAACCAAAAACATAAACATAAAACTTCTCAAAAGCACCCAAGAAAGCGAGAAACCAACCTTGGAATTAGATCTAGGTCTCCCCGCGTCACCTCGATCTTCCATTACCTTGAGCCTAATTTAAAATTTAAGAATTTGAGTACCAAACTCAAGAACCCAAAGGAAAAGAAAAAAAAAATTGAACTTTAGCAACAAACCTATTAGTCGAACTTTTACAAAAAAGATTATAACCCAATTCGATTAACAACTCTAGCATCAAACCCAAAAAACAAAACTTCAAAAAGGAAAAATTCTTGAACCCCAATAAAAATGAAGACTTGAACCAAAAAGCAAAATTAAAGAAACACCCATACAAGATTCACTAACCCTTTGGCCCAATCTTGATTTCTTTCAAAAGGGTATCTACGTTAAATACTTTTACTTGGGTTTGAGAGAGAGAGAGAGAGGTGGTGAGTTAGGGTTTTGAACTAGGAGATGGAGTGGCTTGATCCGTGTTTTGAATTTACAGGGTGAGAAAGAGAGCACTTTTGTTTTGCCTATTTGTTGTCTGATTTCAATTTACTGCTACATTAAGAATTTTATTTTTTTTTTCATTTCAAATTCAAATACGATGATGTTGGAGGGATGCTTGTTTGGCCCCATCTTTTTCCCACTTTTTTTTTTATTATATGCTATGTAGTTAATTAGTATAGCTTAGTCTTGTGGTTTAGTAAAACTTATAAATTAGTCCTTGTAGCTTCAGAAATTATTTATAATAATCCTTGGATTCTTAATTCATTTATAATTTAGTTCTTTCATATGTTCTTTTCTAGTTTCATTTTGTTTTTGTTTTTTTAGAAAAAATTTAAAAAAAAAAGTAAGAGGGGAAGGTTTTGTAAGAAAACAAGGCAATTTTTTAATAAAAAATTGCTATATTAAAGATGATCAACATTATTTAATGAGTTATTTAGTTATTTTTTATACTATAAATATTAATTAAATAGTTTTGATAAACTATAAATATTAAATATCTCTTCCTCTTGTGCTTGTTTTGGCTTTTTATAATCATAATCTCATCTTTTTTTTTCTTTTCTTTTTATCTTTTCCTCTCTATTTTTATATTTTAACATATTATTCAAACTGAGACTTTTTCTATCCTTTCCTGTTAACAAAACATTTTTCTTGATGTTGCTCCTCTTACATGATGCATTAATCAAAAATTTAAAATTCTATCAAATTTTATTTTAAATTCATTTCATTCCGTTATGAAAATATTATATGATATTGTAACATATATATTTTATAATAACCAAACTAACTTCTACTGGCAACTCAATTCAAGATCTTTCATGGATTGTTGTTTATACTTTCATAAAAGGAACTTTGAATAAAAGTGATTAGGTTAAAAGTTGCATCAAAATCTAACTAAATGAATTTAGTATTTTCACACTAAATTTATTATGAGGACAATCCTATTAAATACTAAAATTATAAATTGCTTCAATGGTTTGTAACAAATAACAAAATTTATCGTGAAAGTGACATTACAAACACCTACTCAAACATATTAAACTACACTATTAATATAAGCTGACAAGGAAATAAGATACAAAATAGCCTAACTATCAAGATTTTAAGTTCACACCAACACTTTTCAATTATTATTACATGTAATGAACTAGTTTGCATTAAATATATTCAAAATAAACATCAACATAAGATTATAGGCCTTAACTCAATTAGACCAAAAAAAAAACACTACATATTTGAGTATGTACATAAATAAGTTTATTGCCAACCAAACCAACCACAATCATAAAATGAAATACAATGATGGAAACAAATGTGTGACCTAATTATAATTGATCAATATGCCAACTTATATAGTTTCAAAAAGCTCGCAATTACATACCTCTTTTTTGTTCCAAGAGTTGAAAAGCTCTAAAGAGTAGTTGCATTTGTAATAGATTCAATTGGCGTATATAATAGATCTTGTAATGTTATTTGTTGATTATCATCATTCCTTGATCAATATAATCTAAGCAAGAAATGAGGTTGTTTAATATGTAACATTTATGGGGTTTAATATGCAAGGTTTGTGCGTATTAGGCCTTATTATAACAAAAAATACAAGGCTTGTGTAGCTTGGGCCTTATTATATATAAAACATATAAGGCTTGTATGAATTAAACTTCATTATATACAAAGCATGGGCTTTATACTATTGTCTTATCCAATTTTGGATTTAAATTAGTTACTTATATGGATTTAATTTAAACTCATTAGCTAATTAGGGTTTATTTTGTAAGCCATATTATATAAAAAGCTGAAATAACATTAAAAAGAGAATTTTTTTGTTGTCATTATTGATTGAATAATGTAAGTGTTCTTCTTCTTCGTTTTGAACTTCTAGGACTTATTAAAGATATCATCTTTATGATATATAACCATACACCTTTGGTTCTTGGTTCAAGTCATTGAGTTAGGTTCTCTAATATGATTTTATCTTTCTTAGGTGAGTATTCTAACTCTTGATTATGGGTTTCAAGGTTTAGCCTTTCGGGTTTGTATCATTTATGTTTTGACAATCTGTATTTTTAGTGAATAAAATTCTCTTTCTAGATGCAACCTTCATATATCTCAAAATATACATAACTGCATTCATATATTTCTCTCTCGGATTATGTATAAATTGACTAACAATACTCAATGTATATGCCAAATATGTTCTCATGTATGCAAAGTACATTAATCTCCCTACAATTCTTTTATATCTTCATTTATCAGTTAGTACCTAATTAGACTCGGTATATAACTTCAAGCATTCTTCTATTAGTGTATTAACTAGTTGACATAATGACATTGTAACAACCTGGCTTTTCAAGCCTAAAACAACAGTAAAATTTTTTTCTTTGTACTTGACACATATCGTGTCGGTAATCGGTGAACATGTTCCCTTCACATCATTAATATACAATCCACACATCAAAAACAATCAATATTTTATTTAAAAGTGAATCTTGCATAAACTCATAATATTATGTTTGCATGATTAGAAGTTCGCATTTAAAATATACATGCATAGACATGAGTTTGTATTCTATCCTACAAATAGTCATCATGAATTTAATCTAAAAGGATCTAATAATAGTTATGCATTCAGTATATTGATTCATATAAAATACATCATGATTTAGAATGCAACTATATGATTCCTTGCAAAAGTAGGTTCTCGTGTATTGAGTTTTCTAGGCACCTTATTGGTATGACGTCCCTACTACAATACAAAACATTTACAAGAATGCAATTACTTAATAATAATAATAATAATAATAATAATAAGAAAACGGTTTGGTAGTTTAATGAAGCATTAACATTATCTCATGTTTGAAACGTGACATTTATAGTTCCTTCATGTTCTTGGTATACACAACTTGTAGTACATATAGATGCACCAATTTTTACAATCAGCCATAATCTTAAATTCGGCCATCCTCTTAAGACATCATTTCTCAAGGTTAACCGTTCACTTACCCCCGCCATCCCCTTTGAATACCATTATCCAAAACTAATCATGCATTTGTCGTGGTCATCCATTCGGATGCCATTAGTCAAAAATAATCATTCATTTGTCCCGGTCATCCATTCGGATGCCATTAGCCAAAGCTAATCATTCGTTTGTCCCGGTTATCCCTTCGGATGCCATTAGCCGACGCTAATCAATTGTTTGTCCCGGTCATCCCTTTGGATGCCATTTAGCCAAAGCTAATCATTCATTTGTCCCCACCATCCCTTTGGGTGCCATTAGCCGAAGCTAATCAATTTTTTGTCCCGGTCATCCTTTCGGATGCATAGCCAAAGCTAATCATTCGTTTACATTTAAGCATTTGACAGTCTGATATCTAAATTAACACAATACAGTAACAATCATGATAAAGTATTTTCATTATTCAACATTATTTAAAAGGAAGGTGAAAGTCACCTACCTGTAGTAGAGGCTCTACCCGTGCTCCCTTGTTGCTACTGTTGCACCACACCAATGGTTCCTCCTGCAGTCACAGACTCATCTCATAAATTTTCCTCATTCAATGATATGTTTTATAATAATCATATCAATAGCTAATAAATATTTCTTTCAATCATTTCTTTCTTTATATCTTATGTTTTTCTCATTACATCCATTAATGTTGTCATCCTTTATCCAACCATAGTTATCATTCCTTCAGGCCGATATTACAGAGAATCCATATTCATCCATTACTCATATGTTACTTTCTATGCATGTTCATTTCCTCATAATAACATACATACATATATAATGTATATTTTCAGAGTTAGTATCTTAGTGTGCAAGTATTCGTATGACTCAATTATTTTATATTCTTACATATGGTATTCACATAAAAGTCTATTGTTACTGTCTAACTTTGAATTATTACTGTTCAACCGTTACTGTCTAAATATTGAACTGTTACTGTCTAGATATTGAACTGTTACTGTTCAACCGTTACTGTTTAGACATTGAATTGTTACTGTCCAAGCGTTACTATCTAGACATCGAACTATTACTGTCCAACCATTATTGTCTAAATATTGAACTGTTATTGTCTAGACATTGAACTGTTACTGTCCAACCATTACTGTCTAAATATTGAACTGTTATTGTCTAGACATTGAACTGTTACTGTCCAATGGTTACTGTCTAGACATTGAACTGTTACTGTTTGAACACTCATCAAATTTTTAACTATATCTAGATTTATAAAGCTCTATTTCAAACAAAATTAGTCTCGTTAGAAAGTTAATACACGAGGCTACAAGTTCTCTGGAGGAAAGAGAACTCAGTTTTGCCTCTGAGATAGTCAAAATTTCTCATCAACACACTACCCTACAAGGTTTGTCCGGACCCAATCTCGGTTGATGACCCATAGCTGGAGTTTTACAACTTCATATTGAGCAAGACCAATTTCCTTAGTTAGCTAACATCCAAAACTACAATTACTATGAATAAACTTGATCCTAATTCTCTCATCCTCTTACTCGAATTCTCTTCAAAAGTTAGGAGACGAATCTGTCCAGATTCATCAACATTTCCATTTACACACAACATCCACAATTTAACTTTTTTTCTTTTATCTCAATCCTTGACCATATCACATATCATTTAAGAGTGTAAAAAAAAATACCTTTATAAGAGCAAATTTATCTTATTTATTTAAATCTTCCCTCTGAACGTCAAAATAAAACATTCTTATCGATTTTACAAACTTTCCGAACAATATTCTTCTAAACACAATCCTTGACAATAGTTTCAATCAACCATAAATAACAAATGAATAATATTCAAAACAATCCATACTGTCAAGTTATAATGCATTATTATGAATATAACATATCCAAATATTAACTTCATCGAATGGTGAAATTTCTAGAAATATGGGTTTCACCGAACTGACCTCAAATTTGCAAACCTACTGTGCGAGAAGCACAACTTCTATAGATAATGTGTGTTTATGATCTCCACCATTCAGAATCTACATAGAATCAGGCAAAACAACATATCCAAATTATAGCCTAATCCAACGGTGGTTGAAGGAGACAACAGATAGCAAAGAAGATTGTCCAGAAGTTTATTTTCCCAGATATTTTCCTCCCTCGATACCTCTCAAACGGGGACTGATATAGAAAATCCCTCTGGTGAAAATGTACACGACATGGATGAGAATAACATATCCAAATATCGTTCTGATCCAACGGTGGAAGGTGGAGTTATAGCTCTTGGATGTTCTGCCATCAATATGTCTTCTCTCCAGCCTCTCTCTAAACTCTCTCTTACTCTTGCCAGTCCCTCCAAGAGAGAAAATAGAATGATATTTATAGTTCTAACATCTTGTTAATTGCACATTTATCCCCATCTCTTTTTATCATTTGTACATAAACTCCCAACCTTCTATTATTTGAATATGGACCTTTCTTGATCTTATGTATTCATTTTGTCATCACAAATGTTTTTCTTTTCAATAATTTAGTACTATATTTACTTTTCATTTCATTAATTTTACTATTTTTATCTTGATTTAGGTTTCTTTAATTTAATTTAACCCATTTTACTATTGGTTAAATTTCTCATCTTTTAATAACCCAGAAAAATTATAACCGGGGGTTTACAGACATCCTAGTCTCTTATAGAAAGATTTAAGGCATATATTTTTTTAGATATAAAGGTTACTTTATGAGATTGAGACATTTTGATTCTAAGTAAATATTTCAAAAGACCTAGATCTTTCATTTCAAATTTTCTAGCCAAGTAATCTTCAAGATCATTTTATATAACCACTATATCATCAATATATATAATGAGTATTGTATATTACCCCCATTATTTTTTCAAGAATAATATGTGATTTGAATTGCTCTGATGGTAAGCTATGGATCTTATGAACCTTCAAAACCATGCTTTCAAAGAATGATTCAATCCATGCAATGATTTCTTCAACTTGTATACCTTCTGATTGTGCATTTCAGGAATCATATAACCTATTAAGAGATCCATGTAGACTTCTTTAGATAATTCACCAAAAAAGTATTTTTCACATTGAATTATTATAATAGCTAGTCTAAGTTCTTAGCTAAATTTAATAAGACTCATATTGTGTTAATTTTGGCTATAAATGTAAATGTCTCTTTGTAATTGATCATGAGTGTAACCTTTCACTACTACTCCCTGCTTTAAAGCATTCAATTATGCCATCAAATTATACTTTAGCATGTAAATCATAGTTGGTTTATTTTTTGGTGGAGGACCATGAGTTCTCAAGTTCTATTTTTGCAGGGATTTCATCTCTTTATTCACAATTATTTTTCAACTCGGGTCAACTAAGGCTTCCTACATATTGTTAGGTATAGATACAAAAGATAATTAATTTCTAAATGATATATTTAATTTTGATAAATGATGGTTAGATATATAATAACTCATATGATATTTAATTTAACTAGAAAGTTTAAGTCAGATGTTGGTTTAGGAATACTTCTAATGTGTTGATAAGGTAATTTTCTGACTAACTTAGATATTAAGTTAGGAACATCATTAACTATTGGTTTGGTATATCATTTGCGATGGATTCTAACTCTAACGAAGCATTTTTTAGAGTCACATCTTCATCTTTTAAGTGTTTATCATCTTTTCATTTAAGACTACAACACTTAAACTCAATTCACGTTTTTCTTGATTGTCTAATCTAGCTTGTTAATTGTCACTTCTATAATCCAAATTTATATCTAGAAAATTATAATTTATAATCTGAATTTCATTTTGATATTCCCTCTAGAGTTTTGTGAAAAACAACATCCATTGTGATAAAATATTTGTTAAGTTGGAGGATGATAACAATGGTACCCATTTTAATGATTGAAATACCCAAGAAAAACACATCACAATTCTTAAATAGTCAACTTGTTACACTGACGTGTATGGAGGTATATTAACTATAAAACCCACAAAATTAATAGCAATGTAGGCTTTTATTTTCAATTTTATCCTTAAATGAATTAATTTAACCCTTTAATTTTGTTGATTGTTTTCAGTTTAATCCTTGGTTTCAAAAATTATGTATTTTTGGTCAATTTTGCCATAATTGTTTTTTTCAATTTCATTCTTGATTGAATTAATTGAACCCTTAGATTTGGCTACTTGTTATAGATTCATCCCTGATCCTTTAATTCTTTTAATTTAATCCAAATCAAACCATTTTTTTTCAAACCATTTATCCTTAACTTGATACAAAAAAATTAAATAAACACAAGTGATGAAAATAATGATTTTTATTATTATTTTTGTATTTGTTTTATATTTTTATATAAAAAAATATAGTTAAAGTTGGGTTATCATAACTGCCTCTTCTTTAAAATTCTTATGGTACATAGTCATTAAAAACTCCATTTCATATACTTTGACTTTGGTGTATATGAATTTTGCTTTAAGAAAGGAATTTAACAAAAATGATTTCCACCTTTAATAATGTAGGATATAGTTTATCAAAGCCTAAGAAGATTTTTTTATTTGATTTGATATGGGTTTTTAATGCGATTAGAATGTTTTTTTTTTTGGTGTGTGTGGGGATATAAACAAAGTTGTAAAGGTTTATGAGGTTTTTTCATGTTTTTGGATTAAAAATTGTTGGAATTTGAGGTTTTGAATTCAAAAATTTGAACCATAATTTTCTAGTCATTAGAACAACTTTATGTGATAAAAAAAGATGACAAATGAATAATTAAAAAAATAGTGTGGATGATGTATCTTCCATCATTTAAGAATAAAAATTTAAAATTAAGTGTATTTAGTTTATCATGTTAACCAGGTGTACAGACCAAATCTTTTAACTTAAAAGCGTCTAATCCTTCACCTTTTTTATCTTATTTTTTTTCTCTTTCCGTATTTATAATTAAATTATTTTTAAATATATTTATTTAAATGATATCTAAATAAGTATCTAATTATATCATTATTTTCAAATAATATTAGCATCTTTTATGGTAAGATTAACATTTGCTTTGATTAATTATATATGAACCTATTATGCATAATTTTTTTAAATATGATTGAAATATGTATTTTGTTTTTAATATTATATCTTAAATGTTTATATACTTTTTCTCAAGTTTATTATTATTATTATTATGTTTTAATACACTCGAGTCCAAATTATTAATTTATTAATTTTTTATTTTTTATTAAACTCACTTTTAAGATTATGATAAGTTTTTGTTTATATATATATATATGTATATATATATATATATGTATATATATATATATATGCGCATTAATAACAAAAACATCATATCATATTAAGAATGCATTATATTTTTTTCTACATAATTAAAAATTTTATATTTCTTATGAAAATCTATTTTTTATTTTATTTTATTTTATTAAGGGTATGCTTCAACTTTTCAATTCTCAATTAATATTCTTCATGATACTAGAAAACATGTTCATAATATCATGTTCATACTAGAAAACATAAACATGTTCATAATTTCATCACATTCTTCTCTTATATTATAAATTAATTTAGAATCATACTTACGTAATGCAAGTACTTGGGTAGCTAATGCTAAAGATAATTAAATGACGTGGTAGTTCCCTGATAATATTGGCATTGTGCTGTACACATTGTTGCGGGTAAATATATAAAATTTATTTAAATATTTTAATTAATTTAAAAAATTACATTAATGAGATTAAAATAATATTATTAATTTTGACAGATTTTTTTAAATTTAATATGCATTTTTAGTATTTAATACCATGTGTGTATTTTAAATTTGAGTTTAAATATATCCTATGAATATGTTAAATTTTGGTCAATAAAAAAAACACTCAACTAATTATTTATTTCACAAAAATCTAATTAACATAGTCAATAATAAAAATAAAAATAAAAATAAAATAAATTGACACTAAAAGGGACGTTTGATTTTAGTTAACGAATCCATATAAAAATCATAATATAGACGTTTTTCATTGAGACAATAAATAAATAAATAAATTGTGAAGCTGAGATTATTTGATAAAGGAGTAAAATTCAAGATATAATTTATTATTAGAAAACTTAGAGGTAATTATTTTTGGTTCGGTTCAATTTTTATTAAAAAGTAACCAAACCGGTTTTTTTCAAAAAAAACCAAACCGACCGGTTTCGGTTTGATTCGGTTATTTTATAACAAAAACCGGTTTTTTCAGTTTGGCTCGGTTCTTTCCAGTTTAGCTTGTTTTTTTCGGTTCGGTTTTTTCAGTTTCAAACTTATAAAACCAAAATTAAACCTAACCGGTTGATTTTTTTAAAATTTTCATCGGTTTAATTGAGTTTTTTCACAGTTAAGTTTTTTTTGTTATTTTTTTCCGATTTTCTCAATTTAATTGGTTTTTCGGTTTTTTTGCTCATCCCTAAAAAAACCTATCTATTTAAAATAAAAAAATATTATACTATCTTATATTTAAACACTAAATAAAAAAAAATCTAAAATTTTCCGCAAGGTCGCGGCCTTGCTTGCCTCCCTCTAATTCCAGCCCCCTATGTAGACGAGATTAAGGCAACAAAGATCTTGTGTTTGAGCTAGATTTACATGACTCGAATATTAAAAAGACATAGATAAGCAATGTGTCGCCTATTACTTTCGATGATTTATTGATTTTGACATCTCACACTTAATTTTAACTCTATTTATCCCAAAACATTTTAAAACTCTTTTTTAATCTCTAGGCATATTTTAATCAACTCAAGAAACTCAAAAAACTAATTCTTTTTTATCTTTTCTCTCTCGTTTATTTTTTTTTTAGTTTAATGTGGGTATTCGGGCAAGTTTGAATGCACTTCGACTAATTCCACAAGCTTTGAAATTAATAATTATATAAACCTCCAATGATTATCATATAAGCAACCACAGGGATCGAGTTTAAAACCACAAAGAAAACAAACCTTTTAATCTCAAATTTTTACTATTATATCATGTTATTTCTTTTCTTCTCTTTACATCCAAGGACCTCGTTTAAATACACCAAAAACCAAATCACTTTTTTTAGGGTTGGGTTAAGAGCTGTGAGGAGGGAACGAGAGATCGATCAGATGGCGAAGTTCAACGTAGTGCAGAAGAGAAGAAGAGCACAAATAGCAGAGAGCAAGAGAGCAATACACGGAGACCCATTAACTAAAAAGCTTAAGAACAAAACCCAGCCCCTCATTCTCTCTGGCAAGCGCAAGCGCAAGCTCTTTAAAAAATGGCGCAGAGTATGCTTCATTTTCTTTTCGATTACTTTTAACAACTCCTATATATTGTAATTTTTTTTTCTCTGTCTTGTCTTGTCTTGTGACTGCTTTGCAGGAGCAGAAGGAAGCTGTAGATAAGGGTTTGGTCACTATGCAAGACGTCGAGATGGCTTTTGCTCCAGGTTTCTCTTCTTGATTGATGTCTGTCGGCTACCTGGGAAAAGAAATCTAGATATTCCAAAGAATTTTTGTTGCTGTGAGGGTGGAATTGGCTTAACTCACACCATGCTAGAAATTATTGTCAAGATTTTCAAAGTCAATGCTTGTCCGTATTTACCTTTTTCGGAAATATGCAAGTTTCTGTCTGGCCCTCCAGAGCATATTTGTTAAATAACCCTTGACAGTTGTTTTACTTATTGCAGGAGAGGTTACAACCAAAGATGCCAAAAGAACACCTACTAGATTTCACATGAACAAAGGCAAGAAGCTTAAGCGATTGAAGCGCATATGCAAGTTTATGTTCGAGTAGAAGTTGCATTCTGCCGATGCCAAGTTCTGTACCTTTATGATTTATCTATTTCTTTACCCTCTTTCACTTTGATTCTGTGCAATTCTGTGACACCTGTGTACATTTGCTTCTCAATACAGAGGTGAGAACAAGACAAAGCCTGAAGTTTTGGTGGATGTCATGGTAGATGACACATATGAGGCAGGGCGTGGTATGGCAATAACTGATCTGTTTCCTGGAGGACACAACTGTACAGACTAATTTGCATGATAATGTAGGAGGCAAGGTTTGCACTTTCACTTTACGAGAGAAAAATCATGGATCCCAACGAGTTAGCTAGAAGTAATGAAGAGGACTAATGGAATTTGTGCCTCTGAAATGAAAGAATGTGATATGATGTTACAGATTCCTTATTAGGGCACTTCCATGCGCTAAGGATATTTACGTAGCTATAATCTTTTTCAACAAGCATTGAAATGAATTTTGTTGCTATATGAAACTCTGCTGCCATTGCTCCTCCTATTTTTTTTCAAGGAAAAACGAGTTGATACATAATTTGTATTATTGTTCTGCCTCTTGTTGAATCTGTTTGGTTCTGAAAAACAGGGGGGAAAACACGATGCTCTTTCACAGTGCCACACCTATATTTCTTCATTCAATTCCATGAACTTGGGCTTCTGCTGCTGCTGACGACATAAAAACATCCCTTTTTATTTCTTCAAATGCAACCCACAAGGGTTTGTCTATTCTTTATACATGAACCCTTGTTAAGATTTCACACAGTTTTAGTAGTTCTTCCGCTTCCAGCATAAATTCTTTTATTTGTGCTTCATAAAAAGCAACAAAATATTGATGAATCATTATCTTGATGATACAAGATAATAGAAGGTTACTTTATCTCATATAAAAAGATAACACGAAGAGATAAAGAATAAAAAAAAAGATAGAATTGAATAATTATACAGGCATTGCTTGCATATTGCATACAACTTTAAAAAAGAATTCATTTTTACTAAAGAAAAATAGAGAGTTTACAAAGTCTAGGTTGGTAAATGATACAATGACCACCTTTTCTTTAGAAGGAATTAAGAAAAACAAAATATTATGGTGGCTTCATTGCTTTATTTCATCGGTAATTTAACAATCCCAAAGTTTTTTTTTTAAACTTACATATATTACAAACAAAATAAAAACAAACCCAAAAAAATAAAAGATGTGAAATGTGAAATGGAGATTTATGTTCTAAACTCTTTTTTGGAATGATGTAATCTTATTGAATTGAAAAAATAAAAAGTATGATAAAGATAAGTCCTAGTACAATATAAAAAAATCAAATATTCTATTAAATTCACCTTTTTTTTTAGAGTTTTTTTTTTTGCATAAACTTTTTAAAAAATTATCAATTCCCTCTCTCTATAAGAGAGACAGGTCCTTATTTGATTTTTATTTTATTCATATTTTTTTTACTTAATAGAATTAAGAATGAGATTTATAGAAATAACCATAGAAACGATGGAACCCACTATTTATTTATCTATTTTTATTTACTACTTAATTACTAATTTTTATTTATTATTTTTTTCTTTGGTACCTAGTACCAATAAAATTTCTTATTTCAAGGCAAAATGCTTATTAAAACTATTATATTGCTTTTTTTTACCCAACATTCTACTTCTATTATTAACCACATCTCACAAACCATGTCTAAAAAGTGAAAGTTAAGATACTCTTTATTTTTGTGACCCTAGCAAAAAGAAGAAAATTTTTCATGTTGAGTCCTTATATCCATGGACGAATCTAGCATGTGGGCACTTATCCACGTTGCCTAAAAAAACAAGAAGTATATATCATATTGAAATCAATAACTAGTGTCAACAAATGGAAAACTTAGGAAAAAAAATTAAAATAGATGTGTTCGGAGAAAGAGAAAATAATTATGATGAATTATAATGAAAATAAGATATAAAAGTTAAGAAAGAACTGCAAAAAAGAAAATAAAATGTTGGTTTAAACCCCAATTAAAAATCAATAATATTATTGTGAAACTATAGTAAGCTTAGAAATAAAACGAATGATGAAATGGAAAATAAATATATTTTGGAATTAGAAAATGGTTTTTGAGTACTTAGTAAAATAACTGATATGGTTCTAGAAATGATTGAATAAGAAAATTTAAATTTTGACATAAAATCACATACTGACCAGTTTTATGCTATTGAATATAACTTTCAATCCGATCATCGGATTGGATTAAAACTTTACGAGAATCTTTTTGACACATTGCTCTATCTTGAGTTAAACTTTTGGGGTAATCTAAGGTTGGAAATATAATGCGAGAATATCATTAATCGAACAAAAAATAACATATAGGCAAAAAAATAACATATAGGCTTATTGATGGTATTTTTATAAATAAGCTGGGAAAATTGAAAATTCATTTTTTTCCCCCTTTAAACTACTAGCTAGTGTTGAAAAAAATTAAAAGAGAAAAAAACAATTTAGGGCTTCCTTACTAAAACTCTAGAGAGAAACCAAGATTTTAAGGCAATATAGATGATGAAGTGAGTATTGAACACATCTAACTCAAGAATTAAGAGGAAAATCAAGTAAAGAGAAGAGAATAGACATATAATAAGAGGAAAAATGAGAAGGGACAGAAAACTTCAACTGGTTAACATTCAGAATTCATATCATTATCATGTAAGACGTTATAAACTCAATTGTATGATTTTAAGAAAATATTAACAAAATTTTTACAAAATTCTTAAATTTTGAATAAGGTTCTTAAATGTTAAATTAAAGAAAAGTGAAATTGTAAAAATATAATGTTCTTGGGATAAAATAAGATGTAAATGACTCTAAATAAAATATAATTGAAGAAGAAAAATTGGGTGTTCATGGAGAAAATAAAACCTGTTATTTAAGGAGGGAGAACTTTTAGGATCAAAATAAATGTTTGTTAGGTACGTGTATTTAGAATGTATTGTTGTGTTGATATATATTGAAATGGATTTAATTATATTATTTAGTTGTAGTTGGATTTTTAATGTTAATTTGAAAAATAATTGAGAAAAATTAATAAAATAAATAATTTATAGTTATATGTTGATTGATTGCAATAAATAATTTAT
>Ga0325404_1001574_pt1 | contig 24155 bp, 9 predicted proteins | sample PopdelMetagenome_18_FD_205664 | JGI IMG/M metagenome (GOLD analysis project Ga0325404, IMG submission 205664) | Populus deltoides microbial communities from Bellville, Georgia, United States - Xylem-Control-R1 | ecosystem: Host-associated > Plants > Phyllosphere > Stem > Wood/Secondary xylem...
CTTCCGCCTTGGAGCACCGCTTCATTGATGAGAATGCCACCACCTTGCAACTAGGACAGGAAGCGTAACCATTTGTCTATGCACTTAGCATGGAATGAGAGCTTATAATTAGGGAAACTCCTAGCCATTTCTTAACCCCAAGCATTCTTCAGTAAACAACACACTAAATTGAAGCATATTCATCTTAGCCTTCCGTTTGCTGGTAATTTGGGCCATAAAGAAATCAATGGACCAATCTACTATTCCTTGCCAATAATTAAGTGTCCAAAATCGACACTTCAAGAATTTCAAGATGGTATTGGTGTGGTGAATGAAGGTGTGTTGTCAAAAAAAAAACATCCTAATTGCTGTCAAGGACAAAAACATCATGCTGGATTCTAAACTCAATGCTTGTTTAGGAGATTTTGGTCTTACATGTGTTGAGAATGAGAAGATATCCTATGAAGAGATAGAGGGACTGCTTTTTTTTATATTTTTTTTGGTTTAGCAGAGGTAGTGTCCTCGTGGACGATGAGAAGATGCTCGTTAACAAACCCAGAAACCAGTCCTGCTAATGCAACAACAACAATTGGTGATGAATGGGAAAATGATTACTAGCAAGCCTTTATATGTTCACTTGCACCACGAAAGGAATATGAAAGAGTCATGCTAAAGGTTGATTTTCTCCAATAAAACTAGTTGTAGGCTCAACCTTGATTGAGATTAAGAAAAATATAATTTAAATTTGAGAATAAGTTTTTTTTAACAGATGAAGAATGATGTAGGAGATTTTGATCAAATGCATAATTTTACAATAACAAGTATAATTTTTTATTTAGTAATTAAATCAAGTACAAGTTAGATAAGCTAGCAAGATTTTCACAGAGATGATCAGAGAAATGAAGAAAAGCAAAGAATAGAGATGAAGAGAAGAAAAGCAGAGAATAGAGATGAATAGAAGCAGAGAGAAATTCTGCAGTGCAGAGGAAGAAGAAAAGGCTTCTGTATTCTTTTCTTATTCACTGTTTACTAACACTATTACATTTCTTTTATATCAATTATGATTAGAAGCTTGTTTACGTAATCTAACCAACAGTAACAGATTTTCTTAACTGTCTAACAATATTAACAACTTTCTAACCATTTTATTCTCTATTCTTTTGACATGTGGCAAAAGTAGACCTTTGATATCTTGACATTCCCCCTCAATCGCAGGCTTGGAGGAGCCAAGCATAAGATTGGAACAGTGACGCTGAAATAAAAGAATGGACAGACCTTTAGTTAGTATATCAGCAAACTGTTCTGTAGAAGAATATGTTGTTGAAGCCATATAATCTGGAATCATGGACCCTGCGAGTATACTTGAGCAGATTGAGCTTCAAATTGCTAATGTTAAGGAGGAATCTTTTAGCAGGAAAGAAATACTTGAAAAGGTTGAGAAATGGTTGACTGCATGTGAAGAGGAGAGTTGGCTTAAGGAATATAACAGGGATGACAATTGATACAATGCTGGGAGAGGTGCTCATCTAACTCTCAAGAGTGCTAAGAAAGGTCGTAATTTGGTTAATAAAATGCCAGGTATGGTGGAGGCTTTAGCTTCCAAAACCATGACATGGAAAAGCTAGAGAGGCGTTGAATTCTTATATGATGGTATCCACCTTCTTTCTATACTTGAAGAGTACACCATATTACGCCAGGAGAAAGAGGAAGAAAGACGGGGGCAGCGGGATCAAAAGGAACATTTTTTAGAGTGTAAAAGATAGAAAAGAAGAGAATCAAAGATTGAGAAAAAAGAATCTTGCAGGAAGTTGAAGATTTGAAAAAGATTTTAGAAGTTATGTTCTTTATAGAATTAATTTTTTTGTAGCTATTCGAGGCTACTAGCCCCCTAAATTTATTTGGGATTTGTCATATTTTTCATGTTTAATAACTTTTTTTTTTCAAGCATCATAGTATAGTTGTAATATGAAGCTGTGATCATAAACAATAAATTTCAGAGTATTTTTTTTTTATTGTGAAAATTGTTTAGTGCTAGGGTTTCCAAACTCTTTTCGTGTAGCTCTTTCTGTCAACCTTTCAATCTTAGTTTGTTTTTGTTATTTCCATCTGCGGTAACAGTGAAGCTATGACTGTTGGATCAAGCCACATCTTAAGCGGCTTGCCGGAATGGATATTAGCGCTAGTTAACGCGAGGCTACTCATAACAACGTCACAACAGGTTTGACGATGCCTTAGGGCACATCTTGCATAAATGTGAAGAACTATAACAACAAAGGATAATGATATAATTGCAGTGCTGAACATAAACCTGCTATTTAAATCATAATTAGTACTTAAATGATTAAAAACTGGGCGCCATCGCCACCAGTGTAGGGCATGAAAGGCGGGCCGAAAGGACTCGGAGGAGGATCATGGCTAGCTAGCTTCAGTGCAACTCAAGGGAGTCGGGTTTCTTTGGAAATTTCCAAAACATACAGAAGATACTCCAGGATAATTTCAAGGGAATGGACTCTTGATTGTTGACTTCCAAGTTTTTTTCTTTGTTTTTTTTTTTTGGATTCGAGGAAACCTTACCTTCCAGAAAGCGTACTTTGTGGGTCCAGGAGAAAGTAAAACCCTGGCTGTCCCAAGCTCTTACAAGAGATGCACACCCTGACTCGAACTCGAGACCTGCTATGCAGATCTCAAACCCATTTTGCTTGCGTTTACTTTTTGAGCTATAATAAGATTTCTATTTTCTAGATTAATTTGTCTGAAAATTATGTCAAGATAATGATATTCAGAAAGGAGAAAAAGAGTCTTGAAGCGGGTAGTATAAGAGAAGAAAAAACACTCGAAAGAAAAGTAAAATCGATGAAGAAATACCTTTCGTGTACTAATATCGTTGCAGATTAATATAGTTCTAAAGTTAAAAAAAAAATAAAGCGCAAAAAAATATATTCAAGTATTGGTGACACATCTTCTAAAAGAAATATATTTTAGCCAGAGATAGAATGATATCTTGATTTAATACCGATATGGAAAAATATTTGATTTATTTGGGTTTACTTAGGTTGACTTGCAAAATTCATGGGGATAATTTAAAAAAAAAATTAAAAAGCTCAATCTTAAATTAATTTAATGTTGAAGGATAAAATCAGTAAAAAATAGCATTTGATTAAAAAATAAAATAAACTCGAGTCAACCAAACAAACTTGTGATGCAAGTTATGCACGTAATTAAATTCAATATTTTTTTATTTAATTATATAAAAATAAAACACATGATATTTTTTTTTGTTTGGAACAACATATTTTTTTAAAGTAAAAAAAATGGTGATAGGAACGTGGGGCTGAGATAATAAAAGTAAATTATTAATAACAAATGGTGAAATTATTTTTTTATGTTTGAGTTAAATAAAAAAAATACATTATCAATAATGAAGGGTGAAGTTAATTTTTTTTTAAATAAAATAAAATTAAAGGACAATAAAAACCATTAAACAAAAAAATAAACAAATAATAGTTTAAATATTGTAAGTTAACTCAATAAATTCGCTACCCAATTTGTTTTTTTATTTGTTTTTAAAAATAAATATAAAATAATATAAAAAAAACCCAACCGAGCTGGACATTAGTTAAAACAAAATAGAACAGTGGGCTTTCCAGTTCAGCCTCATGCATGGGTCTGTCTCATTATTTTTTTAATTTTTTAGGGGGTGGATAATTTTATTTTATTTTTTATAAAAAAACAGCAAATAATACGTCATGTATTTTTAAAGATTTTGGCGACTGAGGGTGGTACAAAAATGGCCAAAACACAGTTTTGAAACTTACAGTTAGAATCGAAAAACACAGTTTTGAAAGGGAGATTAACAGGTAAGAAGATCAGTTGGGCAGGCTTGACAATGGACAAAACCGAAAGGAAATGGCCCCAGTATTCGTGTCTTGATTAATTAACAAGCTGCGTGCCTAGCTAGCTAGCTAGCTCTTTCAATTATTTACACGTCCTCATTTCGACAATTCCTGAAGTGGTACAACTATTTAGAGTTGTGAATTGTGATTCTTTCACGTTGAGAACAGCAGGGCTACCTAGCTAGCTACATGTCCAAGCACTGGCGTGCTGTTATGGCTATCTTATTGTTATATGCTTTCACCTACATGAAGCATGCTAAATACAGGTGAAATACCAGACCTACCTTCTATACATAAGAGTCTGCCACACCATTTCTGTTCATTTCTGTGCCTTTTCAGTTGTTTTTTTTCCATAAATACAAAATCTTTTGATGCCATGCCAACACAGCGCCATATCATGGGTTGACTTGCAGTTCTATATGCAGACACATCTTTCTTCTTCTTTACCTAAATCCATATCTTTCTTAATTTGATTCTTCTTTATATTCAACTTATTTTCTAAGCATATCCAAACCAGTAGGGATAGACTAAATGGACCATTTCCCTTTGTTTTATTCTGCTTTTCATCCTCACTAAGTAAACAAAAGGAAAAAAATCCTATAGTCTAGCTTATGCAAAATCGATCGCAAACCAAAACACCAAAAAATAAAGCCTCGATTTCCCCTACTACTCATCCATACAGTTTCATTCGATGCTGGCTACTCAGATAGTATATAATGCTGGAAATAAGTGGATGGCTAAAGATTTGGGTTTAGATATGAAAGCTCTAGAGCAGAATTCTAGAGGCAAAGATAGGCAGGCATTGATGAGAGATGAGAGGAAATGAATTATTGGAACATGCAGTTGGTCTGAAAACTCCGTACATTATGGTCACATATCCAAATTCAACCCTATGCAGTTTGAAAAGTTTGCATGACCTTTAGTTATTGGAAGAAATCTGGCCAAAGAAGAAAGAATCAGGAGATCTAGTCTATGATCAAGTCCTATTCAACAAGACTTCTAAACAGGAAGATATACCATGATATGACCTGACGAGATATTACCTAACCTTGTATATTATGGGGAAACAAATTGAAAAAAGGAAAAAAACACAGCTTTAATTCAAGAAGTGAAATGTCTTCCCTCCTTTGAGAGAAGATAAAATACGGCAACTACTAGTTATGAAGTGTGGCATTCCATGCATTGTGCTTGGGAGCAGAAAATGCGTAGACAATCAATTTCCTAAAAGGGAAAAGAGGAAGGACACATGAGAATTATAGTGACCATGAGCTTCTCTCTAGTGTTGTGTTTGTCTAACAAAGAAGATCACAATATTGTGGGTTTGCAGCAATAGCAAAAAACAGCAAAAATGGTAAATAATCCAAAATATTCAAGTCTAGCAGCAAATTAAGATTAGGTAACAGTCCAACATAGTATTATAGAGTTGAGCCGAAAGAGCTCACTTAATAAACAAATAAGAGCAATATAAAATTCTTGGAGAATCCATTTAAACATTTTTGGGGAAAAAAATGTTGAATCCAACCAGATGTTTTCTTCTCATAGGCCAAAGTATTCAACTGAAATCGCTTGAATTTCTGCTCCTTTCCTTAATTTTCATCAGTTCGATAATCAATCACCCTGGTTGATTCCGTTGTATACTAAAATTAAAGAAAAATAAGTAATTAGAGAAGAGTTATTGAGGAGATTTTCGAAAATTTCAATGGAAGGAAACTCATTTTCTTCAGTCATTAAAGTTGAAGTACCTTGCACATGAACAAGATGTTCAGCTCTATAATCAATTCTGAGAATTTGGAGAAGAGGGTGGCCTGTCTGAGACAACATTATGCTCATTCTCACCATGAATTCGTGCTGGAATGCTAAAACCGGCCAATCCCTCAGACGCAAACCTGCTGCCAAAAATCAAAGACTGATGAAGTTCCTGTGTTCTATGATGGTCTGTGGATGCCATATGAAGATCATTCCATGCGCGAATGGAAATCGGAAAACTGGACTGAAGGGTTCCCCTCTGAGAGAATGCTGAGCCTTGGGCTAACATTGCTTGGTGTGGTGTCAATGGTGGGGGGTTAAATGTAAATCCCCCAGCAACTCTATTGTCTGCATTTGTGTCGTTGCCCCAAGCCATCATTCTCTGAAAATTAGTATCAAACCCTACTGGAGCTGACCCTTCAAAAAGAGTCTGATCAGTAGAAGGTGCATGGGTTGTGTCTGCCTGTGACTGCTCATGAAGTAGAACTTGGTCTTGGAAAGAGTGGAGGGATAGGCCAAGATCTTCAGTGTGGTTTGCGGTTCTTGAAATTACAGTAGGATAGCTTTGGAAGTTCATTGATGAGTTTGTGGAGCTTGTTGGGAAGAAAGATCTCATGGTATCAGGAATGGTATCAGGGTCTATAGTTGATGCAAGGAAAGATGAACCATTGCTTGGATTGTGATCAGTCAATTGCCCGTGGAGCTGAAAACTATAGCTAGATGATTCTGGTTCCTCTGCAATTGCCATTTCACTAGATCCAGCGTTCTGGTTTTCCTCCAAGTTCGCATTAATATTATTAGCTGGTGGTTGCCACGGTGGCAGCTCAGCAAGCCTGTCAATTGAATTCTTTGCTTTCTTGATAAGCCAATCAACAGCTTTGCTGGGTCGATCATAGCCTAGCCGGTCTTGAACATCATAGAATTGTATTGCAGTGTGTGCAGATAATCGAACCCTGCGGTCCCTAGGACCTTTGGCTGTGTAAACCTTGCTGTGCCGATCTTTACGCCCTGTGGACCTAACAATGTGGCCACCTTGGACCTGAATAATTTCTCCTCCGTCGTTCTTCATTTCTGGTCTTTGTCTATATTTTGCATATTCAATGGTTTGGCGTAATGATTGCGTTTTAGGTACTGCTTCTGTTTGGTTTGAATTTATGTCTTCCCCATAGTGTTGTTGGTTTTGGAGAAGTTGAGGGCGTTTGGAAAGGCTGTGTATGCCTAAGCTATGCTCTTCTGTTTCTTCTGGTCTTGGTTGTATGATTTGGTGGATAGGATTCTGTGGATGCTGCTGATTTCTCTGGAAATCCAGATTCTTAATCTTTAGATTTTGCTCTCCTAAAAGTTTTTGATTTCTCAAAGGTTTTATAGTACACTAAATTATAAACTCCTTGCTTTGCTCCCTTTTAATCTCGATTCTTCTACTGTTGTCGCTTCCTGCTGCCACAAAACATAAAGCTGATACTCCTCCTGCTATTGCTGCTGATCCCAAAAACTCCTGCCATTGCACTCCTCAGATTCCACACCCCAAGAACACCACTATGTCCAAAATCCACACAACACAAGAAAAACCAGCCTACCCAAAAAACTTGATTTCAAGTTTTTATAGTAAATTTATTACCAACTCATCTATCTTTATCTCTACAGAGAGTAAGATGTCAGAGGAAAAATAGACTAGAATGGGATGAGTTTCTCTATGCAAGCTCAAAAATTTGCGAGCAAAACAAAACAAGATTGAACTAGAATTTGGACCAATACTCCCTATGAAAGAAGAAAATTGAAATATAAAGATTTAAACAAACTGAAAACTTCGGAGAAATGAGAGAGATAGAACGAGCTTTGCTCTTTACTACAAGAGTTTGAAGATGGAGGAGGAAGGTAAAGGGAAAAGTTAGGCAGCAGTAATAGGAGAGCAAAATCCTAACTTGGCCTATGGGAGCTATTTTGATGCTTCTGAAAAGGGTGGCAGAGTCTGGTCAGAAAGGAGATTAAAGATATTTTGTCATCACAGCCCCACAAAACACTAATGTAACAGCAACATCTTAAGTTGAAAAAATAAAAAAAAATCTATCCGTCCATCTATCTTTCTAGTTACCCCACTCTCTCTCTCTCTCTCTCTCTCTCTGCTAGTTGCTGCTTTTTCTCAATGGCTTGTTTATCAGAATTGTTGTGTTATAATTAGAGCCATGAATTATAAAGAGATGACTCAATTTGCCACCACTCTTACACACTGCTTTACAAGCTTTGATAATGATATCTAACTGCTTTTTCTGGTTTCTCTTCTATTGTATACTTTATATTTCCACTATTAATAAGTGTGGGTTCACCAAGACAGCCTTTGATTGCTGTTCCTAACAAGAAACACAGATGTGCTTGGCTATGAAGATTTTATTTCTAATAATTTTAAAAAAATTAGATAGCGAGGACGGCGAGGATAGAAAAAGAACCATGTTTATTCTTATTTCATATATATTTTTTTAATTAAAACATTTTTTTTAAAAATTAATCTTTATTCTTACATTCAGATTTTAACCTTGATTTTAATATTTAACTTAATTTTCACTAAAAAGATAGAAGCAGAAATCATAAAAAAATAAATATGGTACATTTTAACTTTATGTTCGTGCAAATATCTTGTTTAACATATGATTGATTTAATTAATTATTTTATTATTAAATATATTTAGAGAGATGATATAATGACTAATTAAATCATAATTTAATTTTATAATTTTCTTAGCAATTAATCATCTTTTTAATGATGATAGAGCAGTCCCTTTAATTTTAATATGATTTTGATGAGAAAAAAATTGTCATTTTAAATTAGTTAAAAAAATAAAAATAAAAATAAAATTAACTATCATTTGAGGCCAAAATAACTAGCATTATTTATTATTTCAAACAATATATTTTTTTGTTATTTGTTATGTTTTTCTTCTCATTAACAAAAAAAAAAAACATATAGATATTACTCTTTTTGTACACTATCTTCATCTTTTTTCTTTTAAAATAGTAATCAAATATATATATATATATATATATATATATATATATATATATATATATATATATAAAGAATACAAAACATCCCTCCCACAAAATACACTCTCTTTCCATCCTTTTCTACTCTTTGTACTCTCTCAAGAATAATCATACTTCCCATTTCCTAACATTTAGAGAGAAAAAAGAAAAGGTAAGTGCAGGAAAGAGCTGAAGATAGGGCAGTATAATAATAGAACTAGCCTCCTTCTCTAATTAATGTACTGAATTCTTCTACAATTAAGGATGTAAAAGTATGTAAAGTGTAAACATTTTTCTGACTGTTTCACAAATTGTAGGTGGGGTGCCTAGTTTATGAACTTAAATAGTTGCATAAATATGAAGGCTCAGGCTTTTACGAGTGGTTTAAATGCAAGGGATCGAGTGAGGCTAAGTTCAGAATTAGTGCAGGTAGATTGTGAGGCTCTACTGTCTAAAAGTTTTTTTTTTATTACAAGTATTAATGATATCTTAAATAAAAGGTGCATCTTGTCCAAAGGAATCAGTTGATGATCTGTGTGTTCGGCTGCATCATAAAAATCGATCATATAGGTATCATCATTCTACAGCACAGTTATCCTTCTTTTTCCTTTCCTTTTTTTCCCCTTTCCCGAATGTTAAAAAAGAGTTGCTGTTTACAATTGTCTTCCCAACTTGGCAAGTGTTAGAATAACTTGTAGAATCAAAAAAAGAAGGGAAGAAGAAGAAGAGGAGGAGGAGGAGGAGGAGGAGGAGGAGAATTCAGTCAATAGCTTCTAGTACGGAGCACTGGATGATTGTCAATCATATAGATAAATAATGAGATCTATTGCACCAACAAATTAAAATTGTTTCCATAAGCATGATTGATAATAATAATTTCTTCCACTAGAAACATAATAACAATTACTACCAGCAGAAATAGCTGATGGGCTATAGCTTAATTGATATTCTATTTTTATATAAAATTTCCGGAGTTCCAATCTATTCTTTGTACAAAAAACTAATACTAGTACAAATTAATTACGATATATTAATAGACTTGATATTTCACTTTAACAATAAATAATGAATTGTCAATGTCTTTTTCACTTTACTTTTTAAAATTTTTAGGACTTTTTTTTAATTTCATCCTTTAATATTGAATTTATTAAATATTGAACTTCATAATTTATCTTGATTTACTTTCTATAGAGTTATTTTGCTCTCATAATCTGGGTCGCGAGTTTTGCAAGTTAGCCGTGTTGACTTATATCATTTTTTTGTTATTTTTAATTAATTTTTTCTCAACTTCTTTCTTCAACATTGAGTTGATTGAGAATTAAGTTGAATAATTTTTTGTTTGTTTTATATAGAGTTATTAAGATCTCATGACCTGAGTAGCGGATTTGGCAGGTTAACCTGAATTGATTCGAGTCAATCTAATATGATATCTTTTTAATATTTAAAAAGATGTCTTGATTTTTTTCTGAGTTAAACTATATTTTTATTGGTCATTCGGGTTGTCGACCAGATCACATCAATTCAATTTTTATATATAATAAAAAATATTTTCTACTAAAATCCACATTAAAAATACTTTAATATTTTTTTAATAAAAAAAACTTGATCGAGGTACCTGCAGCATAACACTGAAAATGATATAGAATGAAAAATATATAAAAATTAAAGCATGTGATAGTGTTATCAATTGATTTGCACTATTTTTCATGACCAAATCCACTCAAACTCATAACTATTCTCCAACTCCTCGTGCTTGATCATTCGATTACTCAGTCATGGCACCGTATTAAAATATTGCAAATGATGCTAGCAACTACTTTATTAAACCCAAATACCCTTTAATTAACAACTATCCAAACCATGATGGAGCTAGGTTCGTAATTTTTATATGTGTATACGAGCCTACATAAATTATTGTTTTTTTTTTTTTAGAACGAATATATATATATATTATTGCATCTGCAGTACCTATAATAATTGGTGCACGAGGGCGATCAGAAATAGCCTGCAACTTTCATCTGCCTCTTGAACAAACAGCAAGGGGCGCAACCCTCCAGTCTTGATTACACTAATATAGCAAAAGTGATGCAAAAGCCTTGGAGAGCTATTGACATAACTAAAATGCTCACATACATTTCCTTGTCACAAGAAAGCGCTTTCACAACACATAAAATGGCTACAGTCATTTTCTTCAATTATTTGAATGATAATCAGCCGCCCCTGGCACCGCATTATGGCACCTGGAAATTTCTTCAATTTTCTTCAATTTTTTTTTTTAATGGGTGTTAGGTATTTTCTTATCACAACACCAGAAATTTATTAATATGCCTTTGATCGATCATTCCTTTGAGAAACAGAAAAATACAACCCCCAAGTCATTCCCACTTCTGCTATTTTCTGCAATAAATACATTTTACATTAACCAAATTGTTCATAATTTAGTCATGATCATCGATCTGCTCTTGTGGTCTTGTTAGACTGATGTTGACTGCTAGGGTCGTTTTGTTTTATTTTTAATCTTTCATTTAGATTCAAGCACCATTAAAAAACAAAAAGAATTCCGAGGATCTAAGTAATATGTTGCTATAAATTAATAAATACAATGAAAACAATAATAAATATATATTGCTTTCATTCTTATATGAAAAGGTGAGAACCCGTGCGCACTGGAAGTCTTCTTTCCAAAAGGGTTTCATGTGATAATAATAACCTAAAATCTTACCCATAAAGTGCAAGAATGTAAAAAGAATTGGTGCAAAAGGTTGCACATGGTATTAGGAATCGTGAAAGCAAAAGCGAATTATCAGAGAGTGTGATATGAAATGGTGTGTGTGTGTGTGTGTTTGTGTGTTAACCTAATTGACATTGATATGATATATTATGAGCTTTAACCACTCGTGACCTTACAATGATGCTTCTGTCACATGCCACTCATGGCTGGAAGGTACACGATGCCATTTTTTCTCTCATTTCATTGTAATTTAACCAAATTTATGAAGGCACGATTCCTCAGCACAGCGAAAATCAAAAGAAAGTAAAGAAAAAATTGGGTTAATTTAATTGGAACATTCTCAACATTTTTTCCCAAAAAAATTAGCAATTTAATTCCTCACAAACATCTAAAATATTAAAGCTAATTATTCTTTCGTCCCTGGTTTTGAATACTATCGTAATAAATTGACTTTTCATGTTTTGGAAACATATACTTTAGTCTCATGTTTGATGTTATGCTCCTCTGCCCTTTCTTATCTCTTGGCTGTTTTTGCCTTTACTTCATTTGTAGTTGGCTTTTACCTTATGGTACATTAAAAAATAAAATAAAATAAAAAAGAACAATCAGGTCGTTTGGGCCAAGCCGGAACGACCTCAGCTATACCAACTCACCTACACAAAGTCTAAACGGGTTATCAGTCATTTTCCCCCTCAATCCAATACTAACATTTAGGCATGCACCTCAATATATTTTTTAATTCTAAGAAGTCAGAATAGTACCACGCACCATGCATCGGCACACTCCAAATTCTCTACATAGAGCAGGACACCTCCTTTCATGTTAAAGGTTATTTCCAGTCTATGTGTTACCTTAAATGATACCTACCAGCCACTCACTTCTTCATGGATGACACGACAAGGAACCACAACCATTGAAAAATACCATATCTTTCAACATTAATGGTGTATCAAGGCATAACAATTAAAAACTCAATTTTCAAGTATTTTCCATCATCATATATCTTTACGAGGTAAGCTAATGTGAATAAGATTTATAAATATTATTTTTAAAAATAAGAGATAGGAGGATTCAAGAACAATAAGTTCATTCACAACAAACATTGCTCATCTCCTTATCTTTGATAAAATCTTTACAATAATATCTTCATGTTTTCATTAAAATCTCCATATATCTATGAGAATTTTCACATCTCTATGCAACCTCCCTACACAAAACTTTAACATTGCTTTCTTAATGTAATGCTTTGACATGATATTCTCTATCCCAAAAGCAATAAGCAAAATAATTGAACTCTCATCTCTCTTGTAATCATGTCAATAAAAGCTATGAAAAAATAACATGACATGTAAAAGACAATAAATATGTTTTTTTTTCCTTTTAAATTTACTAATTAAGTATTTCAAACATGAATGTCTAAAAGACTAGAGGAAAATAATGGTGCATTAAATTTTTATCAATTTTGAAAACCTAGCTATTGCATTCCACTCAAATACTAAGAGGAGTTTACTTTTACTACCTTTTTTATTTTTTAGAATTTCAATTATAACATTTCATAAGTTGGCTGAATTTATCACTAGCTAAGGCTATGCACACATTTTTACATAACATCGTGTAGTTTAGTTTCGGTTAATCTATAAATTTTATGTTAAAATTCATAAAAAAAGGTTTAAGAATTTATAAAAATGATGGTAGATGGTTGATTTCGTAAAAAGAGATGGTGGATTTAGTTTAGGTTTAAGTATGAGTTTGATATTGATTCATGTATGGTGTTTTTCAATTAAAAATGTATTAAAATGATGTTTTTTTATTTGTTTTTATTTTTGACATCAACACATCAAAATCATCCAAAAACATCTAAAGATCATCAATTTAATATTTTTTCAAGCGCAAAGCAATTTAAAAAAAAAACACTTTTATAAGCATGTTATACCATGAAAATAAACACTCACTTGGTAGTGAAAAGAAAGAGAGAGATATATATGTATAGAGTAAAATGAAGAAGATATAGGGGGCATTCTTTATTTAGATGGTTATTTTATATGAGGATATTTTAATATTTTTAATTTTTCAATGATTTGAATAATACTTCTCCTTTAATTATCTATAATTTATGAAAAGTGAGGGTGCAAAGTATTATAATTTAATTTACCCTTGTTTCAACCATATGGTATAGTTATATTGATTTGCATCCTTCATCCAAACTATGGGAGGTTTTGGTAATTTGCTCATAGTTCAACCATTCAGTATAGTTAAATTGATCTACATCCTTCATCTAAATGAGGCTTGAGTTCAAAAATATGCCTGAATTATCTTGAGAAAATTGTCTTTAAACTCTTTTATCAATTAGTTTCACTAATAAAAATATGGCTATTAGCATAAGATTTTAGTAATAGAATAGCTAAATTGTTGATTAAATAATGGATTAACAACGAAACATGTATATATGATTTTCTTAATACTAACAATAGATTTAACAACGAAAAATCCGTGCGAAACAATACTTTATCATAAAAAACTATGTAAAGGATTTGTGATGGATTTTTCATTGTTGAATTGAAAACATAAATACGAAACAGAAAATCCATTGCCGATACCAATTAAAAAATAAATATTTTTGGCTAACATTTGAAAGTTGAAAATTTTCACTTTTCACTCCTAAGTAAACCACGATCCCACTCACCTCATTTTACCAATCACATTGGTCACCATTTAATCCAACAACCACTACTCCACCCCCCCTCTTTCTAAAACAAAAGAAATAATAAAAAACAAGGCATAGATCTTCTTTTCTTTGAATTAAAATTCCTCTCTTTTTATTTGCTATTGATTTTCATTTTCTTTGAACATTAGAAGCGAAAATGCATGAGATCCTTCACTTTTTCTCTCTGAGTTGATTAATGTTATTATTGTAAGAAATAGAAGGTTAAGATTGATTCGTGTTGCTATTTGTTCTTATTTCTTGTTTGCTTGTATTTTTTTTTTGTCTGTGCAATTTTATTTTAGCATGCATTTTGTTTTACATACTGCTCATGCATAAGTACATTGGGTATGAATTAATGCCTTCTGCATTTTAATTTTGAGACTAAAGCCAATTCTAGGTTAAGTGAAGAGTAGCAGTTCATATTCGTGAAACATTCAACTATGAGCTGAGTGTTTACTTGGTAATGGTGGTCATATTGTGTCCTAATAATTCCTTATAAACCCCTACACTGCCTTCATGAAAGGTGGTCATTAGATGAATCATAGACCATTTTGAGACCAGGTAGTTAGCCTACCCCTCATGTAGTAGCTTAGAACCTGCCCTTAGGATATGGACTGCCTAATAATTTATTTTGCATCAAGGCAGACCTGATCAATAATCTTGAACTTCCTAGGATTTTCTGAGCTAAGACCATGATTTTTTTTAATACAAGTAAGAATATGAGTTAATGCAACTAGTTGTGAGGAATTGCCTAAGGACCAAGACCGAGAAGTTACTGCACATAAGAACTATTTTGTCTTTTTAAAAAAAGAGGCTTTGACATACGTTTTTGTTTTATTCTCTCCAATGTGTACGAGATTTAACCAAGATGAAGACCTGGGAAAGATCTTTTCTCAGACTATGGATTGTTGCCTGTATTCAACAAAGAAGTTATGGATTAACCCTTTGAACAAGTTAATCTATATTCTATGTACATGTACATACACTTGCAGTAATAAGCATACATGTATTCATGATTTAAGGTTTAAATGTCATATGTGCATATCCAGGTTTAAATATAAGTCCTCGCAAAGTCCAAATTTATAGAGTTTACCCAACTTCGACAAGGAAACATGAAATATGAAGAACACACTCACCAAGATGCCTATTTCTTCAATGAGTTGGACTCCCTGAAGGTTAACATAACTCGCATTGCAAGCTTTCTTAAGCAGACACTCAAACACCTCTATGGTGAAGCTCCGTCCAATTGGCTTGTGACTTTTACAACAATTCAGCCTGAAGAAAGAAAGAATGGACAGAGTTAGAAAACTCAATGTAATACAAAATTTGTGCAATCAACAATACCTGTATCGACCCCAGCAGTTGTGGATGCATTCTCAAATGAATCCTACAAGATAAAATCCTTTGAAAACATTGGTTATGATAATATAGCAACGTTAGATGCTAGGATAAGGGCTATCGAAGGAGTGGGCTTGTATGATCATGTCTAAGCTATCAAGATGTGTCTAGTCCTAAATGCGATTGTACTAAAAAAGTTTCGTGTACCCAAGTTTATTAAGTATACCAGAACTCAGTGTCTTGTCACTTACCTTAAATGTTAATACAATAAAATGGTTGAAATAATGCACGATGAAAAATTATTAATGCATTTTTTTTAGGGTAGTTTGGGTGAGGCAACATTAGGCTGATATATGAGGCTGGACAATATGAAAATTTAAAAGTGGAAATCTGGTAAATGCTTTCATTAAAAAATATAAGTACATCATGGATATCGCTTCAGACATATTTAACATGCAAAATATGGAAATAGATGATAAGGAATTTATTCTAGAATACGTCTAGAGATGGTTTGGGGTTGTTACTCAAGTGGATCCTCCACTGATAGAAAACAAAATGGTCAACTTGTTTACTAACACTTTTAAGATGCCCTGCTTTGAATTCCTTATTGGAAGTACAACCCTAAGGTGCGTTATGCAAGATGCTAAAAGGTAATCCTCACCTTTTTAAAACTCACAAAACTGACTTTTATGTCTGACTCCATGACTCTATTCAAAACATTTTAGCTATATCGATTTTGAAAACCCTTTTGATTTCAGAAATAATTTGATGTTTTCTTAAAACAATGTAGAATATGAATCATTCAAGCAATTCTCATTCCGAGGTGACTAAACAATTTTGAACCAAGATGCAAAAAATGAAAAATGTACAGAAAGCTCGTATCTCATATCTCTTGGTCTATATTTTAGTTGTATGCATAATCACATGTAGTTTGTTTTGCTAGTCATTGATTCACAAAAATATAAGTCTTTATGAAAAAACAATCACACTAAATAAGGACAAAATCTATTTGATCTATCCACTTGTGCTTGAAATGATGAAAAACCATCTTTGTTATCCCTTTATATTCTAAAATATATCCTTTGTGATCCCCATTTGATCCTGAAAAAGTTTTTTTTTATAAAAACCCTGATTAGGATCACACCCCACACTAAGATATAATGAGGATATCCCATTAAAGCAAGCAAAAAAGGCAAATCAAGTAACTATAAAAGAACAGAAGATTGAAAGATATAATGACAATGATCTTAAGTTTTTAGAATCTTAAAACACTCTTTGAGCCTATAAATCTATTTCTTTCATAACCAAGAGCCATAACCTCATTATGTGCTTGTAAAAGTCATTTTTAATCAAGCAAGCAAACAAACTGAACCCATAAATGACATTCTCAAAATGCAAAGAACTTTTTCAAAAGAATCATGACATTGCAAACAAAACTACTCGTCATTATTCATAACAAAACTTCGAGTTTTTATTCAAGTATTTTGCTTTAAAACCTACAAAATAGAAGATCACCTAATTATGTACCTTCACTAGACCAAATCATCTTTTTCCTAAAGAGAGATTAAAGTCCCTGATAATTGTAAGAAATTAAAAAGATAAATTGTTTTAAGCTTAAATCATGTAAAATTCTATTTTTAAAATGCAAAAATTCATTTAAGCTATAGATAACCCAACTTTGAGTTAACATCTTTTCTCAACCTATACCCTGTCAATTCTCAACCAAAAATACACAGAAGATGCATCTTAGTATTAAGTGACATGTCTTGGGATTACGATTAATGAAAACACTTTTAAAATTATATTTCATGATTTCATGGCAATAATTGGACTTGAATGAGCATAATCTTTGAGATTTACAAGTTAATCCTAAAACAAGAAAGTGATTTCAAGACAAAAGTGGTCACTGACTGCATTTACAAGATTCTTGACAAGAAATGACAAGTTGAGTAACTAGGGGTAAGGCATTGGGCCTTTAGAGGGATACTAGACAATATATAGATTAGTTGGGGGGTAAAGAAGCCCATAATCAAATTATGATCCATTAAAACTATGAACAACATTTGACGATGATAAATGCCTCTTGATGACGAGTAAAAGAATGAGCACAACTAGATCGGCTAAGGATAATGTTGCTTAATAACAGTCTATGGTTTGATGAACTCTATCAGTGGTTGGGAGTAATGCTATACTTGAAGGCATCTGTATGTCTACAAATCCAATTTACCCTTTGAAAGATGGATATAATACCTGAAAAATATTATCACATGAATGCAGTAGTTGAGGAAAATTTATAATAATCATTGATAACAAATGATTTGATGAACTCCTTTAGAAAGTGAGAGTAATAGAGTGCCATTTCTTTATTGAAATGAGCGGTCAATGGTGAAAAAATATCATAAACTGGGGTGCATCATCTGACTAGAGGGCAATATCATAATTAATATTGTGTCACCTCTCAAGGAATGGTCAAACATATTGATCACATGGGTAAAACCCAAGCAGGCTAATGCAAAAAAGAGGAAATCAAACTCATTGATCATATGGGCAAAACCAGAGCGGACTTATATGATGAAAAGACAATCAAACACATTAGAAAAACCTTAGTGGGCTGAAGATTTAAACTAAGCAACCATAGGGCCAGATCAATAGCAATAAACCTTTCTACCAATCAAATGATGATTTGTAAGAAAGATGAGGCCTATATTTCCAACCAGATAAAGATACATGTATGTTATTTAAGCCCAAATCATTGCATAATATTTTTGTAGGAATTGTATAAGAAATAATCCTCAATGAAGTCTAACAAGACTCTAAAAAATAAGAACCTAACAAGGTTCTAAGCTGAGTAAGATTCGATTTGGTTTTTAAAACCCAACAAAGGTTCAACAAAGAAGGAATCCAATAAAATTCCAAAGCCTAGCAAGGTTCAAGATAATCCTAAACCCATCAAGGTTTAGTAAGAAAGAGTTAAGCAAAACTCCAACAAAAAAACCCAGTAAGGCTTCGTTTGATTAAAACCCAACAAGGTCTTAACAAAGAAAGAGTCTAGCAAAACTATAATAAAAAAGAACCTAACAAGGTACTAAGCCTAGCAAGGCTTTCAATGATTAAAGACCCAACAAGGTTTCAACAAAAGAAGAGTCCAACAAGACTCTAGAAAAGAGGACCTAGTAAGGCTCCTAATGGATAACAAGAAAAAGAAATTAGAAAATGGTCCATATTAGGAAAGGAATCTCAAATTTAGCCTTGCAATCAGGAAACACCAGAAAATCCAACCCCACTATTAAAAAGTCCAACCCTGCCATGAAGAAGGATAAGTGTTAGCCCTGCAATTAGAAAACATTAAGAAATCTAACCCTATTATTAGGAAAGGAATTTTCAACTATGTTCTCATGAAATCAACCCTACAATTAAAAAGTCTCACTTTACAAAAAATTTTATACTGAACCATGTCGTAAACCATTGGATAAAAAAATATATTTAAAGTGGTAAATGTGGTGAGAGGAATTATGTTCGGTCAAAATGAAAAAGATTTTGGTTGGAATCATCATGTAAACCATTAGATAAAAAAATGTTGAAGTTAATAAATATTAAGAATGTAATTGATGAGTGGAAGGGTTCATTTGAACAAATTAATTGAATTAATTAGAAGTTTAATTGATAAAGAATGAAATTGAAAGCAATAATAAAGACCTAAGAAGTTTAGTAAATAAAAGGAATTTATGGGGCAAATTTATAAATAAGAGAAATATTAGGGCCAATGTATAAATAAAAGAAATGGTGGGGGCAATGTAAAAATAAGAGAAAATATAAAAGGTTAATATGGGAATTTCATAAACATGAGGGACTAATGTGAAAATAAAGAAAGTGAGAGGGGGCAAGGTGTAAGCAAGGGAACTTATAGCTATAAATAGAGAAGAAATCTCTAAAAAATTCCAAAAATATTGGTTGGCCAAGGAAAGAAAGAAACAGGAGAGAAAAACATTGAGAGGAAAACCTTGCAAATTCATCATCCAAACTTAAAGAAAAGCTAGATTAAGCAATCTAAGAGTGCAAGGAGGGGGGTTTAAGAAAAAAAACTTGAGAGATCCCAAAGATTGGATAGAGAGAGGAGGCGGTTTGAGAAAAAAAATAAAGGGATGAAAAAAGTGTGTTTCAAGTTTTACTTTATCTTTTTTTTTTAATAAGAGTAATAAATTCTCTTAATAGTTAGTTTAATTTGTTTTTATATTTTTCTTGAATGGTTAAGTTGTTAAATAATGTTTTGGTAGAGGTTTATGGGTAATGAAATTTGAATTGTGTTTGAATTGTAAGATGTTGATATTTGATATAGATGATGGATGGAAAATAAGTTAGTAAAGAGAAATTCAATTTTTAAAGAGTGGTTTTGATGGGTTTAGATTATGTTAAATGATAATATGTGAAGGTGTTATATGTTAATGAGTGATGAAAATGATGGAAAAAGACATGGAAAACAAAAAGATACTTGTTAAACTTAGGAAAAAAAAACTAGAAAATTTGTATTTTAGTTTTTACACTAAGATTTGGACCTTAAGATGATAGAATGTGAGATAATTTCATCATCAAAGTATTAGACACGGGTGTTACCTTTCAAATGCAACTGACTTTGCTTAAATTGGAGTTACAAAAACACTAGATATGAAATAAAAACCAACAAAGGGTCTAAATCGAAATCAGCAGGACAAGTTTTTGTGCTACTGAAAATTTTGAATTTCAGTATGTTGGTGGCAAAACTAGGTTTAGTTGTACGTATAAAAGTTGTAAACCGGTGTTTTAACTTTACAAAAATAAAAATCCTGTATAAAATTGAGTTCTAGAACTTCGTATATGACTAAAATACCGAACAATGTTCAGAGACACTCATATTGAATCATCTGAAAGTAATAAATTGTTACTTCTTGTTTAGATTTGTGTTTGACTGAAAATGTTGAATTATTGAGGAAATGGAAAGTGAAATGTGTATATATATGGTCTAAGCTTGAACTTAATCTAGTATACTTATTGATACAAGTGAAGCTGTAGGCACTAAACAACAGCAATGGATGACTAGCAGAGCATATATTTCAGGTAGGTGCTTGACACCTTAGAATGGGTGATTGGTTGAACCATTTTTTCGGTTTGAGACTGGTGCCCTGTGAATGGGCTATTGGTTGGACGAACTTCTAGTTGATACATTTGGTGTCGCTTTTGTCTATTCACTTAGGTTAATAAAGTAATAGAGAAATCCCTTTTTTGAATGTATTTATCATAAATTTATGTAATAGTTTATTTTGTTGAACTTTTATGTAATAGATTCTTTATTACTTAAATTATATAGTGTGAACCTATTGATATGAGTAATTCATGATTTGTTTTCCTAAAACAATAATAAAGAAAAAACTCATAGAGCTTAAACTTTTATACTAACTTATTGATAATATGTATATAGTAACAACAAATTTACCTACCAAGTACACGTAATATCTTCCAGCATATAATACTTTTTTTAACTATCACTCTCTAATGATTCAAAACTCTCCACGCTAGAAACTTTATGTATTAAAATTGACAATTGTTCTTCCCTATCCGAGCCAAATATTAACAGAACCTAAAACCTCTTGAAAAACACCAACATCGTAGCTCCAAACATGTAAACACTACTCACTGGAATAGTGTAATGATATTTTTGTTTCTCCACCCAAATAACTTTACATTGGCTTTCAAGAGTATTTAAATCTTTTCACATGATCTATTTGTCATTTTCAAATTTATCAGAAACAAATAAGTATTTTTCTAGGTTGATTATATAGTGAAAGGACCAGAATACACTTAGAAGTAAAAAAATCAAACCTAATGTCAATGGGTATTTTTATATTTTCACAATAGTTTTTTTGTTATTACAATTTAAGCCAAGGGACAATTTGGTATTTGATCAAATATAAAAACTAATAAAAAATTATAATGCACAATAAAATAATGAAAATACCATTAAAATAAAGAAATTTAAGCCCAGGTCAAATAGCTTTTTTAGTTTTTCACAATAGTTTTTTGTAATTCAAAAGTCAACTTCATGACACTTTGGTAAAAAAAAAGACATGTGGGTGTGGCTCGCTCGTGGGCATATGAGAGGCACCCATTTCCTTTTAACAGTGTGTGTGGTGCTTCCCGACAACCAAAATTACCCTTTCATCATTTTATTGGAACCATCTTCATGTCCTTTTCCAATTGGTATAACGGGTGTTGCAAGTGGTGGTTCGGTTTGTCATCGGTGAGTCTTTTTTCCCCTTCTCTTTCCTCACCTGAAAATTACAGCTTAGGTCTCTTGGTTGTTGGTATTCGTTTACTTTCATAGATAATTGGAGGCCACAATACATCATGACTTAAAAATTCTTTAACGTTTTCTATATGCTCTACAAAATATTTATGGTCAACACAAGCAACCCAATGATAATTCTCAAAATATTATTTAAAACTTCAAACAAATTCATCGTCATATTGCCATAACAACAACCATTAAAAACATAAGACAATGCCTATTTTTATTTAGATTCAGCTTTTAATCATGCTCTGATCACATCATTAGTCTCCATTAGATCCTCATATAAAGTATTAAAATATTATTTTGAAGGATTTGTACACATCTCATGCAATATATTTTTCAAGGTAATATTTTTGAACTTAGTGTTAAAGTTACTCATAACGTGTCATGAGCAGTATCGATGATATCCAATAGGCTTAGGACAAACCCATGCCATGAGATTATTAATCGTCGCATGCCTATCTAATACAATACACAAACCAGTGCGACTGCTAATTACATATCAACGAAGCAAATCTATAAGATCAACTCTAATTATTGTTCATCTCTTATTCAACAATAACAAAACACAACGAATAAACTCTATTACTCACAACATATACAACTACAATCAATAACTTGTCCTTATAACTACTATAAAGGTGAGTTCTGTCAATGCTAATCAAAGGATGTTAGTATTGAAACACATCAATTGAGGCACCAGATGCCCAAAAATCTCTCCTAAGTGTTGCCTTATTGCCATTAACTATTTTATGGTTCCAAGTGACAATTATTCCTAGATTTGAATATTTGATTGTTAGTAGCACTCTAAGTAGATTTTGAAATGACTCTTCATGTGTAAAAACAACCACTCCAATATTTTCTACATAACCATCCACACCTTCTAATATGAGACACCATACTCATAATCTCTTCACGGTACCTTGAATCGTTACACTACTTGTACTTATATCTCTTTTCATAATTGCCAACATTATCCCAACAATGAGATTTGAGTTAATTTGACGATGAAATTGCAAAGCAAACGGATTTCAATATATGTATGACCTTTTCAATTTTGATATTTCCCAAGAATTAGACCTCTAGTAGTATCCCCCATGCAAATACCATCTATATCCTGGTTCTTGAAGGCATTGCAACAAAACCATAGCAGTAACATAATCAGCAAAAATTTAAATTTATCAAATTAATCGACGAAAACTTAAATTCATCAAATTTCGCAATTATAACAAAATTATCAAACCAATTCATATATTTTATAGTTAATTATCTTATATTATACTTAATTCGGTATAATCTCTAATTTAACTTAAATAAACCCCAATTCTATTCTTAATTCATCAAATCTCACTATTATAATGAAATTATCTGGGCTTTAATTTTGTATGAAATCATAAATGATATATGCAACTTGAGTATCAGAGATATCAATTATGAAATAAGAGTTGCAAATATCATTTGCTACTTGTTAAATGTATTTTTTTTTTTTTACTGTTTTACTTTATTATTGTTTTTTTTGTTTTTCACAATGCTGAAAAAAACTCTGTAAGTGTGGCACGCGAGGAAGAAAAGTAATGGGCAGGCAAAGTTAATTTGTTGCAGTCCTAGAAAAGGACAATGGCAGAAAGAGAGAGTGGGGGGTGGCTGATGACAAATTGATTTATCAGCTCCTTTAATGTTTTCATCTGTGTAAAACGTGAAAGCCACCAATCAAGGCGCGTGATCCAAGATAATCATTTATTTGTCTCCTGCCTAAATATTCTGTATGTATATTTCTGATTTATCCTTTTGAGAGAGAGAGGGAGAGAGAGAGAGATAATGGATAATATTGCAATATTTATGGATGGTGCACCTTAGACCTTACAAAAACTGCTGCCGAGTTGTTATCGCTTTGTTTTGTCTTTACTTAAATATGTATTTTGCATTTATATTTGACAGCTTGAACTGTGTATTTGGCCATTTTATTGAATTGCATGCGTTGTAACTGTAGGGCAGCCAAAAGAACTAGCTCTCTGTCTCTTTCTCTCCCCCTCTCCTTCTTTTATCATTTTTGGGTGTTTTATGACTATACAAGGCGTCCCAATCTGTAAGACTTGAGGCATGAAATTGATATTTTTAGGACTGCAAGACCATTTCTATAGAAGCGGCTTGGAGCCATATAGCCCATAGGAGCTATCTAAATGGGGGCTTAGACCAGTTGGCTTTCTGTAAGAAAGAATTAAACCAACCTTCATAGTCTTCCTCCCTAGGATAAAGCAAGTAGTTCCCGTTGGAAGACTAGTTGGCTTTCTGCAATCCTTTCTTTTTTTGTGTGAAATTAAACGTTCACTTATGAAATGACCATTAATGTCCATAATTTCTTCATCAACGTGCTGCCTATAAAACTTCCTTTAGATGGAAGAAATCACTAGTTTATGAAACTGA
>Ga0325404_1001578_pt1 | contig 24132 bp, 13 predicted proteins | sample PopdelMetagenome_18_FD_205664 | JGI IMG/M metagenome (GOLD analysis project Ga0325404, IMG submission 205664) | Populus deltoides microbial communities from Bellville, Georgia, United States - Xylem-Control-R1 | ecosystem: Host-associated > Plants > Phyllosphere > Stem > Wood/Secondary xylem...
AATTAGACAACATACAAAAACCACTAGTATTTGACCTGCGGCAGATATTTTTATTTTTCATAAAAATAGATTTTTTCAACGTATTTTTTGTAGTTTAAAAAATATAATAAATTAAAAAGTTTATGCATCAAATAAATTATGAATTATGTGCATTAATAAATAAATAAAAATCATTAATGACACCTAAAAATAAAATTTAAAAAATCGAAAGATAAATGTAAATCAAGATGTTACATCTTGAAAAAAAAGACATTAAATTGATTGAATAAAATAAAATAAAAAAATAATATGTAAGGCTACATATATTAAAAATATCATTTAAAAATAAACATTTTTTATTTTAAAAAACATAATTTATCTATGTAAAAGATAAAAATAAAACCATAGATGAACTAGAAAAACTACTCTGAAAATTAAACACATAAAAAAAAATCAATATTATTTAAAAGAGGTTATCTAAACAGAATAAAAAAGAGGAAGTTTTGTCCATTTTTCAGCTTTTAGTCATGTCACTTTATTTCTTTTCAATTGCATTCTTTAAAGTTATATTTTCATGACAACTATAGTTATCAAACTCGGTCTGGGGGTTGACTCGGCCAAGAGTTCGGGTCCCGAGCTACACAGGTTAACCCGGAAAAAAAAAATATTTGAGGTTTTAATATTTCATATGAAAAAATCAAGAAACAATTCATATGGATATAAGTTATACATGTTGTAAATAATTAAGTTTAAAAAATTATTTCAAAATATTTTTTTATCTCATATTGAAAAAATATAATTTTTTTTCTTGTGAACATAGAGTATATATACTAAAAAGCTTCAAATCCCACATTGAAAAAATAAAATATTTTTCTAGTATTTATATAGTGAACTTTGAAATAAGTTAGTAATCAACTGAAAAATATGAAAAACAAAAAGGATCTCTGGATAGGGGAAAAACACATTTGAAAAAAAAAAGATCTCTATCTAGTTTTGTCGGGTCACCTGAGTTCTGGGTTGACCTAGCAGGTCAACCAGTTTTCTCCAGATCAATTGCAAGCCTGAATTTTGAATGAAACAAACCTGGTCAAGGCCCCGGGTTCCGAGTTGACCCACCAAATCAGGTCATGTCTGATTACTATGATAGCAACTATGTCAGACCCCATATCTTGGGTCTGTCAGTATAGTAAAGGGTCTTGGAGCCATGTCAGTCATTGGGTCTAACATGGATACTATCAAAATCGACTTCAATATCAAACTTGTGAGAGTGAAAATATATTATATTCATGCTCGAAAGAAGATTAAAATGCAAGATTTAAAAGCTTATCACAAAAAAATACTTGTACAGATTGGTAGGTTTCATGATCAGGGTGATAAAAGGTTCAGTAGACTCATGCTCAAGTGCCAATTTTTGGCTCTCTCAGTTACTTTTCTTCTTCTTGATATAAGATAGAAACTACATTTCGTTCCAGGCAGCCTCGTTTATTCAGAATCAAAGTTGACCACAGTGAAAAATTTAAAACAAGAAAACTCATAAACATAAAGCTCTTGATATGTGGAAACGAGAAAGGTAACAAACTTTCAGAATTGTTAATTTAGACATGAAACAAAAAAGTTTACCAACACAAGGAAATTTCTCATTTCCTTTCTGTTTGATGCTCCAAGGGTATGGATCAGTACCTTGAGAACCTCTAGTGTCGGTTTGAGCCTTATCAGTCCTATGCTTCTCCTTTTCGTGTCCACGCCTTGAGATTGAGTTTGAATTTGCATCCTCAGTCTCTCCTTCTACACTTGATTCAGACATTCCCAAGGTAGGAACTTGATCGATATACTCAGTCCTTCTACTCTTCTTTCTACCGCAATGTGTTTTCTCTGTTTTGTTGATAGTTTTCTATATATAGTATGTTTAAATGTTTAAATGAATCCTCTCTGGATATCTGGATTTCTCTTCCTCTCTTTCAAAATCAAAGAATATATAGTTTGAAAAACATTTAGAAAATAATTATAAAAATATCTAGAAAATATATGAGAAAAAAGTAATATTTATGAATAGCAATGAATAATACCATGTAAATTGTATTATTTATGAATAGTAAAACAAGGTGAAACAAGGTAGCTTAGTCAAGCCAAGCCAAGGGAAGAGAGAGAAAGGGAGGAAAGAGAGAGAGAGGAAGGGGTGGAGCTTAGTCTAGTCGAGTTTTTAGGAACCTAGGACTTATCTTGAATGAGTTTTTCATAGTAAAAACTATTCATGAATAGTAAATGAGATTACACCGAGTTAAGGAATGAGAGAAAGAGGAGAAGGTAGAACTCGGTCTGAATGACCATAAATAGTATGACTCGATCTGAGACTTGTTCTGATTGAATTCTGCAAAGTAAACAGTTCATAAATAGTAAATGTTATTTAGGAATAGTAAACTAGACTATGTTGAGCTAAAGGATGAGAGAGAAAGAGAGGAGAGAGAAAAAAGGATGGAGCTCGGTCTGAATGACCATAAATAGTATCACTAAGTCTGAGATTTGTTCTAAATAAACTTTGCATAATAAACATTATTCATAAATAATAAACAAGATACCAAAACCAAATAAGAGATGAAAGGGGGAAAAAAAAAGATGAAGCTTAGTTGGGCCACGACCCAAGAGCTTCTTTTTTTTGTATTATCAGAACTTCTATTTTCTCATCCTTCCTTGAGCTTTCCTCTCTGCATATCTTTTTCCTCACATGAAGCGTGCTTCTTTATTAAGTAAGCACCTTCTCTTTCACATCCTGCTAATTGAAAATGGTAACCTTGACCTTGTACAAAATTTTCCCAACCATTTTGGGAGAGTCAGTCATCAGTTCCTTTCGCAAGTTTTGCATACCATACATGTCCTCTTGTACCTTTTAGGACAATGGTCTCTAGCAATTTTTCCATAAGTTATCCTAAATTATCTAGGAATTATATGCAAACAACAATACTATGAACAACCAAACCATCTGTCAGTTAAGCCACTTGAAATTATCTACAAGTAGTAGTATATCTTCTTCATGCTTGTTCTTATTAGTACTTATCAAGTCATCTTTTAAGTTATTAACAACCACTACTTTGAAAAATTGGTGTCTAGTGGATTCAAATTCAATCCAATACCTTTGTTTTTCTGACATTTTTCACATTTGCTTCATTTCTTCAATTTGTAACGGAATCATTATGTGTTTACTTACACAAGCACTGTTTTCATCAAAGTAGAATGATTAGAACAAGAAAAGTAGTAAAATAATGGATCCAGGTAATTATTTATAAATGAATTAGGTATAAGAAGAATGCAGTGTCTAAAATAGATCGTGTGTTTTCTGCTCACCCTATAAAACTAAGATTTGCTAAGAAACAAGCAAGCACATACCTCAGTAGAACATGTGACTTAAGTTGACCAATTTTTTCTGATCTAGCAAAGACTCTTTTTGTTTCCAGGAGGGGACAAGATGATCTTCAGATTTGGGTTTCTAGAACAACAGAAACAAGATGACTACCTTGATTACACCGCAAATGAAAGATCTGGCCGAACCTAGAGAAAGTTTTTACAACCTCTAAGTTAATTTAAAGATCAGAATAATGAAGACAATTTTTGCCTTTAAGAAGCTATGAAGTGGCTTAATATGAGTTTAAGAATGAAAATGTAACAAAGTAAAGCCAAACCATGCAATGGTTTGGCAACCCCCCACTTCATGAGTCTTTGTAGCTAAATTAAATGTACAAAAGCCTCAGAGCAAACACGTGTGGCTGGAAGTAGAAGACACACTTTCTCTACCCAGATTTTCTTAAGGATACCAGGTTCCTCTCTCTTCAACTAGGTTCTCTCTGTAAGTAATAGAGCATGAATAGATTTGAGTATAAGAGACTATCTTAATTTTATTGCGAGTTCTGTTGCTTCATATGTAAACTCCAGGCTTATCACTGTTAATGCATCTGATAAGTTTCTTTGAGAAAAAAGAACAATATCTTCACACCAAAATTAAAAACTTTTGCTTATCAAATTGAAAACTAAAACAATGTCATTGCACTGCGATATCATATCATACAATTCTTCACCTAATGATACAAAACAATGTAACATCCCTTTCAACTTTACCAATAAAAAAAAGTCATTTTTGCTCTTTCTATACTTGTGATTAGTTGGCAAGAACTGCTAATGACAATTAAAAAAAGATATTTTACTAACCATTTGTTAAGGTGAAGGTCTTATTATTTTTCATGCAGTATGGACATGCCAATTTTTCATGCGTGCTCCAACCAGATTATCATTCTATATGCAAGAAAATCATTGGTAATCCACCACTCCACCTATCTTTATTTGGAAATTCTATTTCTTTGATACATTATAAGTCAAAGTCCCAATATGATCACAACTGCTTCAAATCATCAATCAACAGTCGAAGACAAACATCTATATTTCAACTCGGACTATTTGGATCGGGTATAATCGTAGATAAAAACATGAACTCTGGCCTCATACACATCTTTGGTGACAAGTTTTAAACCATAAATATCATCGCCCAACAAGAATAAAGAGTAACAAATGACCCGAATATATTGAATATGTTTGTATATAACCTAATATGTGTGTTTCTTGATTCCAATAAAAATTAAGGATGCACCCTATTAAAATATTTTCAGGTTTCACCATCGAAAGGATGCACTATCACTCCATCCACCACATCATGTGAATAATGTCATGTCATGTGTTCAACAACCTTTAGGAACATGAATAGCCTTTGTAGTTTAAAAATGATTAGAAAGTATCTAAGTTTTCTATATATGACAAGTGTCATTTCCTTATTAGTTCTGGGTTTAGAACAAGCATGCCCATATGTTTTGCACTTAATCAAATCTGTATTTTCAAGATTGTATAATATGCAAAAGTTTAGACACATGTCAATTTTCTGACATCCTAAGTTGAGTGGTTTCATTATGAATTTACAGCATAGAAGTTCTCTTTCAGCCTATTCCCTTCAAGTAACATGCTTATCACTCATTTGACAATTATGTCATAACCGACATCACTCAGCCTATGATCTGACTTGATGGTGAACACTTATGGAACAACCGATAATTTACTATGATTTATGCACCCATACCATAATAGTTCATTAGAGTCTTTTAAAAGATCAAGAAACATTAATACGATTCTTCATCTACGATTGAACATTCACTAGCATAACTCTGATTCATTCACATCACATCCATATTCATATTTCTATAAGTATTACTCTTGTCATTTACAACTCAATGCACGTTGCTAGAACTAAAAGTTGACCCAACCATCCTTTCTACCATAATCTCATAAGAAACATATGGTTTTTCGTGTGTAAATCAAAATAAGTATTTTTCCATGAACTTTTTTTTATAGAAGATACATCATTACAACATCCAGATCAAACAACGTTTTTATTTTTATACTTCTTACATGGACATCTAATACCGCCTCTATTAATATTACTCAGATTAGATAGTACGTAGTTAATAAAACCCTCAATTCCATTACAATAATCCATCTTGCGCAGTCCTTTAGGTGAAACTCGATCCATTCATAAACGATCATTCATTACTTATATTAAACCTATATAGAATATTGATTACAACATGTATTAATTAATTATATGAATTAAATAAATTAGCTAACATTGGTTTATCTTAAACTTATTCAATCTATTTTAATAGTACTCTTAAATTATTATCAATTATCTACATAAATTCAAATTCTTCCATATTTACTAAAATTTTCAACTTAACAATAAAATTGATAAAATATGAAACGTACACATTAAATAAGTCATTATTTATTTCATTACAAAACACCAAAGTCACAAAATCAAAATTAATTTCATCAAATTACAAATAAATACAATATTTTAAAATCTTAAACAAACTCTAACATTTACAAATCATACATTCATACAAAATTTTCTATGGGAAAAAAAAACTATAAAACAAGTAAAAACACAAACAAACGACATATAATAAATAAAAAAATATGCAATAAAAATTAACATTTGAAAATTGAGTTCAAACAAAAAATGGGTTGTTTTGCTTACTTGATGTAGGGAATCCTAAAAAAAAATTGAATTAGAACAATGATGCTGACAAACTGAGTGTTATGGTGATCAGATTTATGGTGATAAAAGTTTGATTTATGATAAAATAGGAGGTTTGTTGTTGTTTTTTTTTTACAAAGAAAAATGGATAAGAAATGAGGGAGGGAAGAGGAAGTCACTCATCAGGTCATAACTTAAATATTACCGATAGGTTATTTTATCGATAATATTGTCTGTAAAAATAACATGTCATGGTATCTATTTTTTTTTCTTCTTCTTTTTTCACTATAATTTCATTAGTATATACTGATAGAAACTTTTTGTTGTTGTATACAAAGGAACATAACAAGGAAATATTTCTTTGATAAATTTGACCATAATTACCGATGAAAGTTTAGTCAATGGTGTTTCTATTTTTATTTGTCAATTTTTTAATAATATAATAAGATATTATTGTTTTACAAAATTCTATTATATATATATATATATATATATATTATTGAAATGATGTGTCTTACCATCATATTTAATTTTTTAAATCTAAGAATTACTCCAGTAAAAAATATAAACACATGTCATGTAAGTTGTAAGTGTTATAAGTAATTTAATATTAATAAAATATTTTTAATATGCAGCCGTTCATATTTATCATTTTTTATATAAAAGCACAACAATAAAATTTAATCAAATATCATTTAATTATTTTAAACATATATAAGTATAACACAGTAACTAGTTGTTAAATATTATTTTATCTCACAACACAGAATAACCTACCATAGTATATAATTCAATGAATAAAAAATTTATTTTATTCTAAAAAATAGAGCTGTTACAATAAATAAACTCGCTCCAGCATTCTATTCTACGTTCACAGAATCATGAAGCATGTAGTACTTGTAAACTGAAAACGACATCGTGTACAACTGAAAAGAAAAGGCCAGGAGGAGACGGAAAAGTGAAGTCCTCTTTTTTTATCAGTCGCACAGCACCTAAACCTCTTCGTCTCTTCTCACTGTCCTAAAACCCTCCCTCCCTCCCTGCTCCCTCCCATCCCTCCCTCCCCGTATCAAAAACCCAACAAGTAACCAATTTTTTTAAAATATGACGGGAAAATAATAGCAGAATTCTCAGCTCATCTCTGTTTCTTCTAAAATTCCAATCTTTTTTGTAACCATAAAACAAAAGTTCAATTTTTTTTTCTTTTTAATGCAATCCACGTTAAACGCAGCCATAAATTATCATCAACTCAACTTTCAATGGAAATCTCAAAAACCCATATCAAGAAAATTCAAAACCTCTCCAAAAATCCTACCTTTAACCAATTCCCTGAGAACTTCTATTAATTATGAACCTGAAGAAGGCCTTGACAAGGTTCCGGGTTCACCCGGGTCTGAACCCAATTCAGTGCTGAGGTTGCCGGTTGTCATTAGGCAGTCGGGTCGGGTTTCGAGGTATATATATGAAGGGAATAGCTTGAAGTTAGTCAGTCTTGATGGGGGTGCAGGGTCCTTTTCTTTGGATTTTGAAGATGCGTTTCGTAAATTGGTTCGGGTTTCAGGTTTTGGTATTAAGGATTTTTTTATACCTAAACAAGTACCTGAGAATTATATGGGTTATGTTAAGTGGAAGTTTTTGCATAGAGTTTTTAGCTCTGCTTTGCAAGTTCTTGCAACTCAGGTATGTATTATGCCTAAGAGATTTTAATTTTTTTTGGCTCGTTTGGTTTTGAAGTTTTGAGGGTGGCTGCTGTTTTTCTAGGTAGTATAAGCTTGAATTGAGCGTGGATAGCTTATGGTTATGATTTTAAATGTGAAGGTTGTTGCTTTAATTGTTTGGTGATTTTAAATTGAACCCATTAAAGTTGCTGAAGAAATTTTTTGAGACTGATAAGGAATATTGACTGATAAGACTTAAAAACTGGATAAAGAAGCAGAGATGATTAGAAAGAAATGGGATTTTTTTTTCTTTTGAAAGGAAATTCTGGCTTACTTGAATGCTTATTTTTTGAGAATGGGATTTTTTTATATTAGGCAATGTTTCGAGCTATAGGCATTGGGTATTCTCGTTCACTCCCATCGGCAGCAGCTCTTAACTGGGTGTTGAAGGATGGACTTGGACGGCTAAGTAGATGTATTTACACTGCTAGCTTAGCATCTGCATTTGATACTAATTTGAAGGTATAATTTCTGCCTCCATTAGAAGTTCTGATTTATAGGTTTGAAGCTTTTTTCACTTATTTGCTTATGGCGATGTTTAAAAGTCTTGCTGTTACAAGCACTGTATTTTGGTGTTGTTAGAGCCTTCACTGTACTTAATGTGTTCTGTTATGGTGTTTTTTCTTTTGCAGAGAGTTAGGTTCACGACATCGGTTCTGTTTAGTTTGAGCATTGGAATTGAGCTGCTGACTCCCACATTTCCTCAGTATTTCTTGCTTCTCGCAACTCTAGCCAACATTGCCAAACAAATAAGCCTTGCGTGCTACCTGGCAACTGGTGTAAGGATTTGCCCTTAACTGTTATTCTCCTTTCTATTACATGAACTGTCCTAGTTTCAATTCTAGTCTGAAGAATGGTTTCAGCATCAGCATTCATGATATGCTGATGTAAATTAGTTCTTTTTTTTTTGGAGAATATAATGTTAGTTAAATTTTGTTTGTTGAGGGCAAAGAAGCATCAATGAATAATATATGCCTATAATAGTATCTTACTTTCACTACTTTGTGCGGTGTTTACAAGTTTATTGTTTAACAATTTCCCCTCCAACAGTGTTGATTTTTTTTTCCTTTTTGATTGTTCTTTTCTGTCTATGTACCTTTTGCTGTTGCTTGCTAAACATTAGCTTCATCATAGAACATGGTCTACAGTCATTGCAGTGCCAGTTCTAGTTGGCATTCATACTCAAACAGTGAAGCACATAAACAACATGATTCTAATATAAGTAAATTTAGTGGCTCAAAATAAGTTGTGAGCCCCCACCATCATTGCCCTCATATGTGGTAAATGGAAGCATGCTACACCCACTTCATCATTATTCTTAGGGACTGCAGTTTTACAAAGCACTTCTAGATGTTATGGTTTTTTGTTGTAATGGGTCTCTCTAATACGCAGTCTGCTGTTCATAGAAGCTTTGCAATAGCAGATAATATTGGTGAAGTTTCTGCCAAAGCACAGGTTATAATTTTTCCTTGCATGACTGCTATGTCTTTCATACAGAATTTTATTCTTTTTCCTTGTGAACATATCCTGACCTGTGGTATGGGTTTCAGATACAAACGGTTAGCTTTGATAACCTTGGTCTCATGCTTGCTGCACTTCTGAATATGTTGTTCAAAAACAACCAAAGGTTTTCTCTTTCTTTCCCTACAATGTCCTTCTGTTTTTGTAGGTTTATCAATAAAAATATAGTTTCCTCCCAGTAATAAACTTTTTGGATTTTAGTGATATTCAATCAGCTGAGACATGTCTTACGCTTGTACATTTTTTTACTCCCTACTTTATACATATGTTCCTGTTTCAAAGTTACATGTACCTCTGGTTCTCATCGTATTCTGATGCTGAAAAGTTATTTTAAATTGATCTTAATCGAATAACACTTAAACCTTCCCTTCTGAAGAAATAATGTTTTCTACCATTTGGACCTATCCTCAATGTGCTAACTGAATTCATTGTGTTGATTTATGTCATTGTATATTTCTGACTTGTTTTCAATATGCAAGATTGCTTGCAGGTTTACCTTTCTTTGTTTACCCCATTTTCTCAGCTATTGACCTTTTTGGAATATATCAAGGACTCCAGCATGTCCATCTACAAACATTAACTAAGGTTTGTATGGGCTAGCATAATCTATCTACTTTTACATTTGAGACTGTTGAAGAACAAGATATGCTCAGTAGCAGATTTTGAGATTTTCAGTTTTCTTTCTCATGCAAAAAACTCTTTCTGTTGCTATGTGCATGCTGGTTTATTATCGATTCTGTTTATTGAACCACTCCTGAATGAAACAAAGCCCGTATTCAAATTCCAGAGATATCACATTTTAGATGTCTCGTGGCTGTTTTGTTATCTGTACCCAGACAATATAATAAGATTGTGCTCTCCTTGTTTCTTAACTATTAGAAATTTGTTCTGTTTTATTTACTCTTGCAATTATGTTGAAAGTATCTTGATTGAACTTTAATATTAACCCATCACTTATTTCAAACCAGCTGAAGTCCCAGCACATCCATGGATCAAATTTGCTTTTGTAAAAATGAATATCATCTCTACAGCATATATGCTCTAGTACTGCTTGTCCTCATTTTATAGATAGAGGTATTTCCTCAAAGTATGAAGCTCACTGTTCAACCTCTCAACTTTTCCTCTCTCTTTTCAGGATAGGCTTGAAATCATTCTAAATTCATGGATTGATTTCGGGCATGTTCCTTCACCTGCAGAAGTGAGTAAAGAGGAAGGAATTGATTTTCTATGGACCAAAAGTGGGTCTTTTCTTCTCAGGTTTTAGTGTTTTGATATTGGGTGTTATGAATGATGGAACTTGAGCTAATTATTGGTTTCTTTAACAGACAACGAATTGTGGCCCATTAGAATAGGGTGCTTAAATACCAACAGTGAGATACCGAAGTTGTCAATGATGGCAATGCAGTCTTTAACTAGCGAGGATTATTATTTTGTATGCATGGAGAGCTCTTGCAGAGAATGGACAAGAATTAAGCCAGTATAGCCATCAGAATCTTTTTCCTTGCATTTTCATATAATTATACAGCCGCTCCTCTTAAAATGCTTGTCTCACTCGTTCTTTTCTCTGATGAATTTCTAGCGAGGTATCCTACTTTGCCTACGGGAGGGTTCTGGTACTGCAGATGTTATTATGGGTTTGTTGCAGGTAAAAGGAACTTGTAAAATAACCATGACGTATGATGCATGCATTATAATTTTCATCACATCATTACGGTCTGCATGTTGATAGGAGAATCTGGCAGTGTTCCTACTTTTTTCACATTAATGATGTAAAATGCCTTTTACATTTGTTATTATAGGCATGCTACATTCGGAAGGCCCTGCTTTTCAGCAGCATGTGGGAGACGGCTGTGGAGGATAAAGATGTCTCGGACTTGGTTTTCAAGGAGTGGTTTAAATTGATCGATGATAGCAAGCAATCTGCAAAAAGGGATTTGTCCACTTTGAATGATCAAATGGGATCTCTGGGTTGGGCTCTAAAACACATATTACTCAGCACAGAAGAGCAGGCTAGATACAGTTTTGTAGATGATTGAACGTGGAAGATTGGGTGTACTCCTGTAATATTGTGGTGGCTCTCTGATACATCATCATCAAAGAGTTTTGGGGATAAAATTGTTTGAAAAGGGGGACAAGTTGTTTCTGTTGTCTCTCTGAGTGGCTTCTCAGGAGTATCGAATATCTGTGTACAAACATGCACGCACACAAACAGGTGGATGATTCTATAAAGTAGGGTAGGGTGCCTGGGGCTTTTGGTAGCCTTCAATATTCTTGAGTATTGAATCTGCAATATAAATTTAATATACCCGATTCTGATTCTATCTGATTATCCAGCAAGTTATTAAATGTAAATCTTATAAGCCTGTCACTGTCAGGAAGATCAACTGGACATGTATGATTTTTTACGCCTCAAATCTGGTACGTGCAGTATGACGTCTGAGGGCTCATGTGACAAGGCTGCTACAAATCCACCTGCCTCCGCCAGTTAAATGGAGAGATAGACAACGGAAGAGAGAAAATGAATTTATAATTTTCATATAAGCATGAAAATAATTATTTTCAGTTTCTCTTGCTCTCTCTTTTCCTTGTATTTAACTATTTATCTTTACTCTCATTGAACAAGTATAAGCAAATGCAAACCATCACACATGCCTGCGTTCATTCTTGTTAAAAGACTTTATTTCACAAAATAGAGAACGAAAATTGGTGCGCGTAGAAAGACGGCATCCGAAAGATCTTGTAATCTCATCTTATATTACAAATGAATATTCGATTCTGTTCAGGTGTGGAAATAACTACACGCAAGGTAGAAAACCAACATCAAGCGATTCCTTCAGTGTGACGAGGAAAACAAGTGTTTCATCCTAATTTCTGTGCTGATAATCTCGGAAATAATTTTTTTGCTGCAGAAAATCGAGATAAACCTAAAGGCTGGATTAACAATCTTACAGCTGCAATAGCTCACGCAAGTAAAACTTCTCGTTAATTTCTGTGCCCTTATATGTACAGTGGCAATGAGAACTGCTGTTTAGAGCCAGGATCCATGTACAAGTGTTTCTTGCTTTACTGATCAGGGGGAATAGGAGCTTGCTTCAGTGCTATACATTGAATACTCACTGAGACTGAAGTTGGGCTTTTCTTCATCCCACTTCAAAATCTCCTTCGCATATTTAAGAGCTGCATCAACACTATCAGGTTCAAGTCCCTTGACCACAGAAGCATACAACTTCCTTCCAGTGAGTGAAGAGTAGAGCCTCTTGAACTTGACTGCCATGTAGTGTGCACCCAGCTGACCAAGTGAGGGGCTAGTATTAATGCTGTTGCTGTTCCTGTTGCTGTTGGAGCGATGGCGACTGATCACTGGATGAAAATCATCAAACCAGTCGCACTGAGTCAATGGTACTCGCTCAATCTTCTCCTCAAACAGATCAAATTTGTTTAGTATCAAAAGGAAATCCATCTGCTCAAATGTTGGATGTGTAACAATGCTCTCAAAGAATTTCCTGCTCAGCATCATATTGTTAGTAGACGTGCCATTCCCATCAACTGTAAACTGATCATAGTCAGTCATGGCAACACAAAAAATGACCATCCCAACATCTTCGAACATCTCTAGCCACTTGCAGTTCTCTCCAAGCCCCCGTGCATGTACACTAATTAGTTGATACCTGGGGACCAAAGAGAAGTGGAAAAACTGTCAACAATAAAAAGATACCACTTCGAATGACTACATATTTAATAATGTTCCTGAGTGATAAGATAGAAGAATTAGACGAGCCATGCCAGAGATTGAGCAAATAGCACAGAAGCAGCAGTGATTGCTTACAAGCTGTTCATAACAAAGGCCAGAGCTTAAACCATCTGAAATTTAAATCATCTAAAATTTAGGGCATATCTATAATAAACCATGGCTCCTACCTAAGTAAAGCGTCATGCAGGTCTTCAGTGTCGTATTTATCATCAGATGCTGACTGGGGATATGAGAAGTCCAAACAAGCAAGCCCATTTGATGAGGTAACACCCTCAGCATATAGGATATCCAAATCTGAGGGCTCATAGTCTGTTCTCAATATATCAACAGCCTGTGGAGAATAATTTTAGTAACAATAACAAAGAAACTGCGGTTACAGTTATCATCTAATATGTTTGGCAAGAGCACAATAAGATGAAACAAAATGGTCTACAAACCCCTAATCAACCCAGTGCTAAGCATAAACATTTCTATTGCTCAGCCTATGCAAGCTGAGGAAAGAAAAGGAATTCCATTGCAACCATAAATCAGGTATTGTTATTGGAGAGAAGCATGTATATAACCCTTATATAATTTAACAAATTTTGACCGAGCAAATGAACCTGACAAAAGATCTTACCCGCTCCAAGAAATAGCTTGACACACTAGGTAGCATTTCCAGTTCATTTCTCCGCTTGTAAGTGGCCTGAACGGCTGCATCCTTCCACAACTCTTCAACTAATGGTGCATATTCACGAGTAGCAGCAGGAAAAATGGCTTCCAAATTACCTGAAACCATGGTCTTCAGAAGCCAGTCCGAGAATGCTTTCAGCCTTGGACCAATTGAATAGATAGTTTGGTTTTTGGTGTTACTGGTACTGCCTGTTAGCACAAAACACTTTCTTTCAGGCACTTACAGAATATAAGCCCGCGAAGAATTTTAAAGTAAATGTAAATCAATCAGCTGTCACACACCTACTTCTACACTGTAGGTGAGTGGATTCAACACGTTCTGAAACAGCATGTTATTCATCAATACTACAAAGCACTTATCTAATCACATCTTGAAGATGGAACATTCTTTGGCCCATCCCAGTTCCAACCTAAAATCTGTTTCCTTATCTCCGATACACTAATTGGACGCAAGAGTAAGTTAGAATCTGGTGTATTCCCACACAACAAAAGAGAGTGTTGGAAATTACAAATGAGAAGCCACAACCCTTGTTCTTCCCAAAGCTAAGTTCATAGCAAAAATCTCAGAAAGAACTTGGGGTAAGGATTTCTATACACTTTTAGTTCTAATGGTATTCATCTATACATGTTATATGCATCCATGGGCATTTCTTTTTTGTTCCTCTTTATGCATGTCCACACACAAGTTAGTAATAAACATGAGGGTCATTCTTCAAAAACAATACCAAGAACAAAGAAAAAAACGAGAGTTGAGAAGATAAAGAGAATAGAGAGACTCAACATACCAATAGCTTCTGTTTCATCAGTAGATCGCTCATTCTTCATTGCAGCTAAATTTTCCTCTTCGAAACGGTCACGGCCCTCGAGAAGTATACCAAGATAACCGTACACGTTACTCTGGATAGTCAGTTTAATGTTTTCACGTTCATCTTCAGTAAAAGGGACAGGTTTATAAAGAATCTTTGCCTGAAAAAAGCATTGAATTAAAATTAAGTATGCTAATTTTGGACAGCATTGTCTAGCATTGCTTTTATAGCCATGCTTTGCAGGATAAGGCATGGCCCCGATAATTTCAAGGGCCACATTAGAGAAACTGAGTACAAGCATACAGGTAAACAGATCAATGCATACTAAAAGTAAAATGCTTGCAGAACAAGGTTCACATACAAGCACTCCCTCCAAGAGTAGTCAGATGTTTTAACCAGTCCAATAAAAGCAATGACAAACATTGTAATGGCACAAAAACCACAAGACCACCTACATGAGTGGGCCTTTCCATTGTTCTAGTAGTGTTACACCTATTTTTAACTCATTTTTAATCCAAATAAATTGCTTTTGTTGATGGTTTGACTATGTTTCAAAGTTGAACTTTGGCTTCAAAGCATTTGTTGATGGTTTGACTATGTTTCAAAGTTGAACTTTGGCTTACCATTTAAATTGCTTTAAGCATAGTGTCTAGGGTTGGATTGGAAAACTAATGCTTTCTTAAAATAAGCATATTTTACACTCAATTTTCCCACTTTATCCTTTATTAAATAGCATTGTCTCATTATGGAATATGCTTTCCACTACTTTTCAATGATAACGGCATAAAGAAATATAATTGGGACCCACTTTTACTAAAAGTTAAAAATTTTGAGCAAATCAAATATGAAAATTTAATTTGGAACAGAGGGAATGTTTGATTTCACAGTTGCTTGAGAATAGCAAATAGCTTGAACACTGTTGATGGTTCCTACTTTACCATCCAAGGTTCTCCAACTAAATTTAATAATCAAATAAATGCATTAGCATAATAACATCTATGTACCTTTTGAAACATCACTTGGATGTTCTTAGATAGAAAAAGAGACCATAACCATACAACACAAAGTAATGACAGGAAAACCTCATTAACATCCGTAGTTGGAAAACAAGACAATGACCATATGACACTAAGCAAAGACTGGTAATCCTTAACATAAACAAATTTAGAGGTGAAATTCCCCAATTGAGAAACTACCTGCTTAAAGATAGTACTTGTTCCAGATCCACTGTATCCAACTAAAAGCAGCTTCAGAAGTGTTCTCTGCTCAAGGTAGTCTGGGACGCTTCTGCTAATCAGACTATTAACTTGTTCTCCACAAGAATTTGAAGGTTTAGAAGGAACAGGCAGTGATAAGAACGCACAAACAAGCTTCATTCCCGCCTGTTAAGTAACACAGAAACAAATAAATTCCCATGTGCATATATAAATGCAGAAACAGAAAATTCAGGCAGGGATGAGGTTTCCATGTAGAGCATACCTTGCCCCAAATGTAACCTTTAGTGTTCTTCTGTCCTTCTTCCTGGTATGATCCATCCTCGTTCACCCAAAAATGAGGGTTGCCAGCACATTGAACTCCTGCCAGCTGCAATTTCAAAAAAATGGTCTTAATACTAAACCCTTCACATTAAATCATTCAAAACAAACAAAGAAAAGAGCATGTGTAAAGACTCAACCTGCAACATCCTAAGCTCTACTTTTGTGATCTCCCGGCCATTAATGAAAACCTGCGTGTTTCCACTGCTTGCATTTGCCTTAATTGGACCCCCAACATTCAAATGAGGACTTATAACCTGGGAAGGCTTCTGCCCTTCCTGTTAAATAAAATTTTGAAATAACCATCAAACTCCAAAACAAAGAAACAAGCCATATCATATTATTACAGGAACATAATCACTGAAAGTATTAAACTATATTCACCTTTCCCCAGAGACCAGACACTTTATCATACCAATAGTTTCCAGGTTTCATCTTCTTAGGCGGGTTCAAACAGGTCTGCAAAATAACCAACTCCTCATGACAAAGAGGTTCTCCATTCACATAAACATACTCTGGAGGCAACTGATTAGCTTCGCACAACTTCTCCGCCTTCATTACCTGTCTAACCTCCAAATCATTCAACAACCTCTTGAGCATCCTCGAACACTTCCCTAAACTCCCACGCTTCGGTTCATCAATCGGAAACCCAATACAGGTAACACACTTCCTCCCTTCTGGCATCGATCCCATCGCTCTAAGCACACAATTACTACAATATTTCGCATCACAAACAAGACAAACTTCCTTCTCCGTGAACCTATTCCCCTTAAAACACCTATAACAACTCCCTTTCTTCCCTTTACTTCTTGCCTCTCGTTTAACCCGAATAACCCTATCCTCCTCCTCCAAAAAACCTTCATTCCCTTCAAACCCACCATCAATATCACTAGTATCATCACCACCAACACCATCATCCGATTCAATATCGCGAAAAGTAACAACTGGGGCTTTTCTACCCTCACCATTCACCTCATTATTAGAAACCTTAACGCTAGAAACACGCGAAGATGGGTACTCATCATCAACATCAACACTGCTTAAAACAGACTCATTTGACTCCCAATCTCGAATCGACGACAATTCATTAGAAACCCTCAATTTTAACAAACTTTCATCACGAGATTTATCATCAAAACTATCAGAAAACTCTATGGTACTTGAACTCCTAGCACCATCATTTAACAAACCTGAACTACTTAACTCACCAGAAAAAACACTCTCTTGCAAATTACAATCAGCAGCTCTCTCTATAACTGAAGTTGGCGAAACAGTTATAACTCCCTCTTCAGATCCACAATCCTTACCTGGGATTTTACCGGTAATAACAGAATTTGGGTTTTTACTGGTATCAGATGAGGGTAGCAGGGGCTTTACGACAGGTAAGGTGATCTTCCGTGGGAAATTAATGTGAGAAACTACCGCGGCCACAGGGATTTTGCTGACGTTGATTGGGACGGCGCGTGGGATATCGTAACCCACCGGAGGACCGGTGTATTCAAGAGCGAATGAGTATTGAACTCCATCTTCAGTGTCTGGTGGCATTTTCGTAAATTTGTAGATCAAATTGAAACCCTAACTTCAAAAACAAGAAGAGGAAACATGTTCTTGGTTTTTGTTTTAGTTTGGGTTGTTGGGTTTTGAGGAATAAAGTGAGTGGTAAGGAAAAAGTGTGGGCTATTGAGTTGATTTGGAAGGAAAAGATGAAAAAAAGACGAGGGAAAAGGGAAAGTGGGTGAATAATGAGTTTGCTTGTGAGAAGAGGGAAATTGAAGAGATGATGGAAAGCGAAATTTGGGTTTCAAGATTGGAGGCTAGAAGAAGAGGACAGGTTTTTGGGAGAAGTGGAAAAGGGAAGAGGGTGTTTGGGTAGAAGGAAGATCCGTTGGAGAAGTAAAGGAAGAAAACCAGGCAATAAGAACTCAGAGAAATGAAGAGAAGAAGATGCTTTGGTTTAATGACACTGTAAGCTCATTCATTATTATTATCACTGCCATGTGCATGTATGAAGGAAAGGCTATAACAAGGTGTGGAGGTGTTATTATTAGCATTAGCAAGGGCAAGGGGGGCATCTGGTTTCTTGTGTTATTGGAAGAAGGGTGAGGGTGGTGGTGGTGGGGGACACAAACTTTTGTCTTTTACATCGTGGTGGTGGAATCGGGGGATAAATGTAGGGTTTGGTAGGGCCATGGATGGGACCACCACCACCAACGCTTGAATAGCTGGTTTACATTGCGGCAATGGTGGTAAAAATATTTTTCGAGTATATTAAATAAAAAAAATCAATTTTTTAAAAACATTTTCACACACCACCGCAATAAAAGCGGTCCCAGAAGAGAGAATATTGTGCTGTGGTGGGTATGTGATTGCTACTGCTACTGTTTTTTTCAGTTTCCTGCTTGGGAATGTGTTTTTTTTTTTACTTTTTGTATAGGGTAGACTAGCAGGGTGGGTAGGTTGGCGATGGCTATGTTATAGAGAGAGACCAAGTTGAATCGCACGGGGTTTCCGCACCCTTTTTCTCCAACTCTTTCTCTGAGCCGCCTGCTTTGGGATCTTTCTGACCCAAATATTTATTCCTATATATTTTATTTTTATTTTTATCTTTATTTATTCTTATGTTCTTCATTAATACACATGAAGTTTTAATTGAAATAAAATTTAAAAAATATATATCCAAAGTAACCTGAGTTTGAACCGATTCCTTAAGCTCTTTTCTTTTTCTTTTTCTTTTTTCTTTTTTTTTCTTATATCCTCTTTCATTGTTAAATTAATTTTTAAATTTTCTATTTCATGCATCTGTATTTAAAAAATATAAACTTGATTTGAATGATAAAATTAAAAATCATAAATACTTAACAAAAGGGCAAAGAAATAAAATCAAAAGAAAAATGATCAAACTGAAAAAAATATTATTAATATTGAAAAAAATTCATAAATTTGATTTGAAAAATAAAATTAAAAACTATAAAACTTTGATAAAAGAGCCAAGAAAAAATAAAAAATAGAATGACCAAATCAAAAAACTTCGTATACACAAATTAGAATTGAACAACTAAATTAAAAATAAAACATCTATAAAATAAATAAGAATGAAAAAAAATTAAAAAATGAGAATTGAAACTAAAAAATGAATAAGAATGAAACAAAAAAATATTGACCTAAGCAATCTAATCAAAACTCAGAACCCGAGCTTTTAACCAGGCCGAGTCTAAAAACTATGATTCACACATTTAATTTCTATAATTTAATTAAAATTAAGCTCGTTTATATCCTATATGGTGAAGTTAACCTCTTACTCTTATAGTTATTACAGAAATCAAATCAATCCTTTATAAGTAGGAGTATTAAGCTCAGCATAATATTGATAATTCTGAAGAACAATTAAAACCCATAGGATACTGTTTGTATATTCTTTTAAAAGTTGCTTAATAATGCCAAAATCTTCATTTTTAAAAAAAGCAAAATATCACATCATTGTGACCTTAGCTGAGAACTTTATCCGCCAATAAATATGGACCATACAAATAAATGAAGCAGCATATATTTGACTTCGTCTAAAAAAGGACACCTGTTTATTTTGGCATACCCTTTGATTTTTATTGATTTTTACGATTTAAAAATATATTTAAAAGGGTTTGATTTTTTTATTTTAAATTAATATTTTTTTAATATTTTCATATTATTTTGATTAAATAATTTTAAAAAATAAAAAAAATTATTTTAATATATTTTTAAATAAAAAACACTTTAAAAAACAACCGCAATTATATTCTCAAATAAGCTTTAAAATTATTGTGATTCTTTAATTAAAAACAAGGAAAAAAAAATCATTGTGATTCTTAGTTGTGGAATTTTGATTTTTTTTCTATAAATTAATATTTTTTATGTTTTTATATTGTTTTGGTTTATTAATATTAAAATTAAAGCATAATTAACCATTCAATCCTGCATGAAATTCAATCTTTGAGTGTTTAGGCTGCTGGGCTCTCGTCAGATTATCCTCAATCCAAACCACAAATTAAATAACTAGAAAAAATAAATATAATTCCATGTGGAGGAGCTCAGGCATAGAAGTTTCTTGCACTTCAATTAAAGAACAAATTAAACAAAAGATTCTATAAAAGCTCATCATCAACTACGTACAATGCTTTCGGTGTAAGGAATCTTCACGCATTTAGTTTGGTTCACATTTCTAACAGGTTCTGAAAGGCATCCCTCAGATGCATCGATCATATATCAACTTTCATAAAAAAAGAAAGAACAGCTACTCATTAATCAGAGGCAAAGTCTCCATCAGTAGCTTTCATTGACAATTAATGTTTTGCTATATTCTTTCCTTTTCCTAAACGATGTTATTGGTTATGAGAAAATGTTTAAGTTCTTATATTATACTTAAAGCGAAGGTAAGCGTAATCTTGTCACTGATTAAAATAAAATAAAATGAAATTGCAAAAGAAAGCTGTGAAATTAATTAATTATAAAGGAAAGCTAGCAATCTGTAAGAGCTCATCATCAATAATTTTATTTGATCTGACTGCAAAAACAACTGAATTGGTGAAAGAATTGAAAATTTCCAATTTCATTTTTTAAGGTAACGAATCACATGTACATAACCTCTTTTTTTATTTCTTCTTCTGCTTTTTTAATTGCGAATATCGTTAATTATTCCTGGTCTGAGCTGGGAAGCTTGTAGCTGCCGGCAGTGAACTTGGCATGGAGGTAGGAGCACTACTAGCACAGCCTCTCCATGCCATTGGTGGTGCGTTTTCAGATACTCTCCACATCTTTACAGACTTATCAAGGCTGCCACTGTACAAAATCCATCGCCTCTCGTTCGGCGCGGACTCGTGATCTTTCTCTGCAGCCAAGCACTTGACAGGTCCTTTGTGGCCTGCTAACAATGACAAACATATGTGATCGTTTCCCATTCTCCTCCACACACATATTCCCATATCAGCTGAGCCGCTAAACAGGAGGCTCCCTGCTGTAACTAAGCATAGAATGGCCAATTTATGACCTCTTAAAACACCACCATGAGACATATGTTTTTCACGTTCCCAGAAGTTAACAAGCCCATCTGATGAGCCACAATAGACAACTGTGGCATTAGGATTAACCGCCACTGCCGTAACGGCACATTCTTGTTTCAACAACGTTTGTGAAAAGAAATGTTTGGTTCCTGTCCCTTGTAATTCTCTCCTCCAAACCTTGACAGTTCCATCCGCTGATCCTGTAAAGACTAGGCCATCGTTTCCGGCAACGATTGAATTAACAGCATCATCGTGAGAAATGACTGATTCAAGGCATCTAGAATTGGATATTCTCCAAACTTTAAAAGTCTTGTCCCATGATGATGAATAGAGAAATGTCTTATCTTCGCTCAAGCTAAGACATGAAATTGCATCGCTATGTTTGTACCATACCGCATTCTTGTGGCGTTTAACTTCAATATAATTACTTGTTTTCATCGAGTTGTTGAAGTAATCCCTCATGGTTGGTAAGGTCCCTACACGTTTATGAATACTTGGATCCTTGGATGAGACCTTCCATACCCGTATTTTCCCATCTTGATGGCCTGTAAATATCGTGGCACCAGAAATTACAATTGCTTTAACCAATCCACTATTCGATTTAAACCCTGGAAACTCCTTCTGATTCTTCCAAACCCTTATATTCTTGCTATCAGAACCAGTATAAAGAAGATCACCGGATGCAGCCAATGAATAAATATGACCCTCTTCTCGTACTAATGACCCCATTAGCACATTAGGAGAGAAATTATCATCATTGTCTTCAAAAGGAATGTTGGTGATCCTCTGAGAGGACCTTGGAGACTTCTCCACCGGAGAGACAATATTATAAGGCGAACTCGAGTTGGAGGGAGTTACAACCTGATCCTGGCTATTTCTTGTATTGAAAAAGTCATCATCATTATCAGCAGCAAGATTAGTTTTCTTGATTCTGCTAAATTTAAGCAAGCTATTCTCTTCATAAAAAATGCGCCCTCCTCTTGATGAGCTCCCTCGTTTCGAACCTTTCTTTAACATTGAAGAGTTTATGTTTTGATTTTTACACAAGGTAAAGAAAGAACAGCAATATAATAAGTAGAGGATGGAGAGGATGAACAGGTATGGAGGAAACCGAAAGCAAGGAGAAAACAGAAGGTGCTATAGAGGACAGTATTATCAGTTTATTCCTCGCTGTTGATGATATGAAAATTTGTGGTAGACCCTTTTTTTTTTTACCAACAGATTTACATCATTTTTGTTGTAATAGATCGAAAGGCTAATCTCATTAGGCTGTAATAGTAAAACTAATTAAACCCAAATAAATCCAATGCCATGTAGCCCATGCTTAGTTATGCAAATCACAGTCCTGGTAGCTTATAAGGACGACCACCAGGGTGTGTTAAACTTAAAAAAGGACAATGAATTTAATTAGGACTGCATGTTATCTATCATCAGGGTGCTAAAACGGAGAGCTCGGGATAATTTGTGGTGTTGAAACAAGGGTGCCTGTAAGATCTTGCTAAAAAGAGACAAAAGTTGTTGATTCATCTTGTAAACTACGTACAAAGCATATACATCTAACCTTTGACTTGGTCTAAAAGACTAAATCATAGTTCATGGTTTAGCCATTTTGTTGGAATCCGACTTGTAAATATTTCAGTTTAATTTTCTCCCTTTAATTCTTGTCTATAGTCGTTGAATATGCGACGAAAAATACTTAAAAGGCAACGCATGCCCTCCCTAGATAGGGATATTGATTCTACAAAATCACACACACAATGGAAGCTCCTTACTTTTTATTATATTGTTGGAAAAATAAAAACATAATATGAAGTGGTTTTAACAAAGAAAATAAAACCAAAATAAACAATCTTAACTTGGTCAAGAGTATCCCCTCGAATAAGAACCCTAAATTGTATGAGCAATAGGTTTTACATGCAAAGGATCATGAGTAAGTTCGTGTAACATATATATATTGTAAACCTCGAGATAGGCTTATAACCATCCAAATACACCTATAACATATCTCACTTACCTGATTTTTAGGTCTTAATACCATTACATATATACGAATTTCGAATTTGAAATTTAATAAAGTCAAATTTGTCAATTTGAATCTTAAAGTATATATAAATCTATAAAAGAAACTCTGTTTATATTCTAATTGAGTTGTAAAGTAGACATCCTATCTTTTCTATAATACGTGTTAGTCCGTTAATTTCATTTAGATAAGAAAAAATAACATGTTTAAAGCCATGATAAAAATCTATCAAGAAAAATATATGAAAATTAAAAAAATATTGTTTCCTTATGTATGATGAATTTCAGTCAATACAACTAATTAATACTCTTGAAAACATATGTAGCACTTATTGGCTTATATATTCTACAAAGATTTCATATCAAATAAGAAGACATTTATGGTAGTAACTATTATCTATTATTTGCAAAGATTCTATATCTATTATGAAATGTATGTGGTGACAATGAAACTTGGTATTCTTTTGTTGTTGTTTTTCTTATTTTACAAGATTTCTTAGCACATTAATGGGACTAAAAGGAGGTAATTTAAGAGAGAAAATTACAACAATTAAAAACAAAGTTACCTAACTAATTTGAGCATAAAGTGTTGGTAAAGCCTCTAAAGAAAGCAAATGAGGAGTTTCAACTATGCATGGGGATTTCAAGCAAGATAAATTTGTTTTATGATGTTTTTTTTAGCATTGGAATATTATTATCTTTGAATTTTATTATAAATTTGGTTTGTTTTGACTCATTTGACATTGTTTTAAAGTTTTTTCTAGTATTACACTTGTATTAGTTGATTACTAGATAGGGCTCATCGGCTTGCAACCTATAAGAAGTCCATTAACATTATTTAGAAGCGTTTATATATTACTTTTATGGTTGTAAGTTTCGGCAGCTATGATGATTTGAAGAAATAAGATTTTTTTCCTTTGTTTTGCTTGTTGCGAACAACTTTTCTTTATATGGATAAAAATCATATATCGCCCTATCAAAAATTAATTGATTTCGTGATGTTATTCGTATATTTTAGATTCTTAGAT
>Ga0325404_1001579_pt1 | contig 24123 bp, 23 predicted proteins | sample PopdelMetagenome_18_FD_205664 | JGI IMG/M metagenome (GOLD analysis project Ga0325404, IMG submission 205664) | Populus deltoides microbial communities from Bellville, Georgia, United States - Xylem-Control-R1 | ecosystem: Host-associated > Plants > Phyllosphere > Stem > Wood/Secondary xylem...
AATATTATTTATTTCATGATGTAATAACAGTAGTTAAATCTACAATATTTAAATTAAAAATCATTCATATATATATATATATATATATATATATATATATATATAACCTCAATTTGAAAAGCATTTTTTTAACCAAACACATTAAACTACTTTTTATTCAACCTCAATTTCAACCATAGTTTTAACCAAACACCTATTTTTTCAAATCAACCTCAACTAAAAATACTTTTTATAAAACAATTTTTTTAAAACCACAACCACAACAGCAACCTCAATACCAAACACACTCTAAATTGAATTTCGTACCACCATTTTTTTGTTAGTTCCTCAGAGGTATGCCTTTTTAAATTTAAAAATGTACTCCTTAAAGGTTAAGATGATGTTCATTAAGTTTGTAGATCGATTGTGGTTTTTGTACTTTGTTGATCTTCCATATCAACAATTATAACTATATTTGTTTCATTAATTTTTCTCATACCTATTCTTAAAAGTTTAATCACTTATATTTAATGTTTAATGATTATCTAAATTATGATTTTATTATAAACATGGCCTAAAAATAAAAAATAAAAAATTATTACAACCAACAAAAAAAAAAAATTTCTCCATCCGTATCTGCTTTATCAAGCAAGGTGAAGGTTCAAAACTGTTACTATCAAACAAAAGATTTTATAGTACTCAAAAAATAAATAGCGATATCTGATTATTTACTTCTTGTGCTCACATGAAAAAAACCAATAAATATAAATAGAAAAGATGAATACTAGGTGGGGATATTTTTATCAGTTTTTATGATTCATGAGTTTTATTTTCTCTTTCTTTTTTGTATTTGTTTCTTTTTTAAAGGTGGGTTAATAAAATATCACCAGTTATTTCTTGAATACTATAAAATTTACTTATTGAACTCTCATTGTTGAATGGAACCAATTGACATTAAGAATTTGAGATTTATCATATGATTTTTTTTTATTTTATAATTTAGTCTTTTTTTTAATTTTCTTTTTTCTTAATAAATTTTAATAAACTAATTATTAATTTAAGCATAAAAGGCTGTAATTGAAAAAAACATTAAGGAAAAATTAAAAAAAAGGGGTTAATGTGGATTTCTATAGCATTTTACCTAGGTATTTTAATATATATTGTAATTCTTTATCTCCGTGAGATTAAGAATGTCTTTACCCCAATTATAGCATAATTTATCCAAAGTTTTCAATCAAAATGAACTTAATAACTTCAATCTTTTTGTTGGAATATCGCAAACTATCTTCCGTGCATTAACTTCTTCTTTTTTTTTTTTCATATCACATGCTTTCATAACACGTTTTGTGTTTCTATATTGTCTTCTAAAATTCAAAATAACAAAAAGAATTTTTTTCTAATCAAAAAATAATTAAAGGTACTTGTATCATAGTTAGCAATTCCGTTTCATTTTACTCCGAATGGTCAATATACTTATATTATTTAAAAAAAATAAAAAAAATAGAATAAATTTAATTTTAATTAAGATCTTCAGTCATTTTAGATTTCTCGACCAAATTCAAGACAAAATATATTTTGAGTTTATTTCATTCGTTTCATTCTGAATAATAACTTTTATTGTTATTTATCAATAAAACATATTTCATTTTATAACGATGCAAACTACCATCATTATATTGAGGGAAAAAGCCAAAGAAATTTCACATTAGTGTTCGAGTGTTCTAGTAAGTTAGCACATTTAAAAAAATATTTGTAAAATAACACAGGTGCAAAAATAATTTAGGAAATTAGTACAATTGAGAGTGTCACATTTGGTATCTGCAATATGCGAGTCGTAGATGCCATATGCAACCCACGAATTGTAGATGGTATATATAACTCTTTTAACATAGACATCCTGTGATAAGTTATTTTGTCATCAACCCTCTAAAAATGGCAATTCACACAATCACAAATAACTAATTTTCCAACAATATAGAGCAGATGTCATGCCCAATTGAGGTTTCGTATTACAATTTCCTGCACCAAAACTTGTCAACTAGCATTATAACCTAACTTAGATAGACCAACTATTTGTGATGCCTGTGTGATTCTCTGAAAGTTTATTGAAAACCGGGTCAACTCTATAGTGGAAGAATTTCATCTATGTCTACTATTCAAGTAGAGTTTGGGCATATTAATCTCATAGATCCTTGCAAACCCAAACATTAAATTCACACTTTTGTCACTACAAATTGGTACGACGACATAATTAGTTTGACTAGCTCCGGTTTGCAATATCCTACAAGTAATTTTAACTTCTGTTTCAAACATATTTTAACCAAATCGATCATATAACATTTTTGATAATTTGTTAAGGAACATATCTGATGTTACAATTAGAAATTCATAGCTTTCTCCATTATAAGTGATACTATTGTCGGAGATACTACCATTGAAGCATAATATTCTTAAATTATCAAGTATTCTGTTAAATAACACAACAAAACACAATTCTAATTTATTAATATCTTGGGGTTAATCAAGCTGCAACAATTATCAACTAAAAATATATCTAATTACCCTAATTCATATTTTAACCTAAATCAACACTAACATTGCAAACACATAATTTTATTAATTCATAATCAACAACAACCTAAAATAATTGATTATTTAACAAAATAACCTAACTATCAATTAAAAATATATCTAATTAACCTAATCCATAATTTAACTAAATCAACACTAACATTTATTCTCCATAATTTTGTTAATTCACTAAATAACATAGTTAATACTAATTAAACATAAATCAATTATAGTAATTTCTAATTCAAAACCCTAACATTCAATAAAATAAAATCAACATAAATTAAATATAAATTACATGAAATTAATTAAAGGGAAGTGTTCAATATACCTTTAAAAATAAAATGTAGCTGGTAAGGCTAATCAATGGTGGTATTTTAGCCGGAATGTGGCTGCCCCACCACTGGTTTCTTTGATGATTAGGGCTATTGGCTTCAGAAGAAGCTTCTATGGAATATAATGGCATTTTTCATTTTCTAAACATATTAAATTAATATCTTGAATTTTATATATGCGCGTGTGCTTTGGGTATACATGACCTTAGAGAACACTAAAATACTCTGGAATACAGATTTATCGTTCCAATAAAAAAAACACCAATTAAAATAGAATTGACACCCTTGATTTTTTTTTAACATAAAAAAACTAACTTAAAAAACTAAATTCAATTTAACCTAAAATTCAAAATGACTTTGAATAAATTAACCAATAGACGGATTAAAGAAAATCTCCAAGGATTGAGTTATGCGTTATGCTTAGGCTCTATTATCAATCCCACTAGTAGCTATTCAAAGACAAAATAATACTCCAATTTCTTTTAAAAAAAAGTTAAATTAAAATAATAATTAAAACTTCATATTCAAATGCAATATTTCCATCCAAAACTATATTATTATCACAATAGATTTTTATACTAGATTTGAAAAAAAAAAAATTAGAAGTTCTTCACAGTTTTTCAACTGTTTTTCAAATAAGAAAAAAAATATAAACAATATAATTTTTTATAGCTTTTTTTTATCAATGTTGATGAACTTTTGATTTATTTTTTTAAATTATCTTTATTTTTTAAAAATGAACATGGCTTTCAATTTTCTATTGAAAAAGAACAACCATAAATTAAATAAAATAATTATTATTAATAGTAAATTTAAAAAGTGTCACTAAAACATTGTGTACACGCGCACGGTTCTCTCCCACATATTTTACTATGAACTTACTATTTAATTTATTTATTTATATTTGGTCCTCTAACGTATTTTGTCCTATTATATTTTTTTTTAGGCCTAATTAAAAAACAATTGAATCAAATTTGTTAACTAAAAACATAATTAAAAGACATGAAATCAAAATAGAAAAGTCACCACAAATGAGTGATGGTTCAAAATTCATACAAAAAATTTAATTTAGTCTTTAAACTTTATAAATCATACATATTCAGCCCCTTAATGTTTTTTCAATTCAGTTTTGGTACAAATTTTATTTATTTTTTATTTTTTAGCTCTTAGTTTGAGAAAGGAGAAAAAAAAAGGTCGTTGAATTCTAATGATAAAGAAAGAAAAATAATGTTGATATTAATTTCTGCTACCAAAATGGTCGAATATTATGTCAAAGGGTTTCATTTGGCAAAAAGAATTTTAGTTTGTGTCTCGAAACTGCCTAAAAGTCTAGATCTAGGCTCGGGAAGGTTTTTGGTTTTTGAGATGATTTTAGTTTCTTAAAGTTATTTATAAATTTGTTAAGGTATTTAGAATATTTTCTAGACATTTTAAATAAAAAAAACAAAAAAATATGTTTTTCTATCCATCATAATGACCGAAATCTAAGGAATATTGAAGGACAAATCGTCTAATTACTTTGTTTTTCAAAAAGTAATGGGCCAAACGATAATTACATTAAAAAGAATTATGGTCCTCACACGAGCCTTTCCTGGATGAGGCAGACCAAGTGGTTCCTAGATGAGGCAGACCATGGCTCCTGACTTCTTCTTTTTTTATTTTTCTATTTTTTACCTTAAAAAAAACATTTGTATTTTTTAAAGTAACTTTTTATAGTTTATATTTAAATTAAAAAATTTTATAATTTTTTTATATATTTTTTTTAATATTAGTTGTTTTTTTATTATTTTTTTGTATTTATTTTTTAAAAAAATTATTCTAATTTATGTATTATTTTATAAGTACATTTACTCAATCAAGTATATGCCTATTTCTATCTACTCAAATTAATTTTAATAAACATAGTCATGAGATCAATTCTCGACTTTTCCAAAATTATATTTAGTTATTGTTAATAACAGTTTTTACAATTGATATTTTTTTTATTTTTTATGTAAAAAAATGTCGTAAAAGCCTTGTTTGTTGGAAAACTGTCAATGCGATCTCATTTTCGAGAGTGAATTCTTGCAAATCTGAACCAACCCAAAACTTTCGTGCACAAAAAAATACACGAGGAACCAAGACAGAGAGGGCAAATCCAAATCCAAATTCAAAGTCATCACACCAGTCAAATAAACTGTTTCTTACAAGCGAGCCATAACAAAGGTTGAAAGGGTTCATGTACACCACCGATTCCAAGACTAGAGACAGCAGAGAACAACTTTATATCTCCTTGCTGTGTTTCAAATCCTACTTCTTTCCCCGTAGCTTCACACCAAGAGCCCTCTCCAGTTTTCCTATAATCTGCTGATTAGGAATGGCTTTTCCAGATTCATACTCCTGAATTATCTGGGGCTTCTCATTGATCACCTGCAAGAGGGAAAAAAATTTAAGGCGAGCCCTGAACTAAAATTTAAAGTAAGTTCGGATGTGAGAGTGAGAGAGTGAGAGAGAGGGACCTGTGCAAGTTGAGCCTGGGTAAGTTTCTTGTCCATTCTAGCCTGCATAATTGCTTTCTTCAGTTCAGTTGGCACTCGGTCATCTGTGGGAGACCAGAATGTTTTAGAAAGTTTTTCTTCCAATGGAAAGCATCACACAACATCTAACAAAAAATGAAAGCAACTTGGGAAAGAAGTAAAACCATGTAAAGTGGTATAGAAATATGCCAAAACACCCAATACTAAAGCATGGGGGGCTTGTTTAGAGAAACATGGTCATCATTTCATACAACATTGCACATGAAGATGATCAAAGAAATGAGCACATCAAATTCAAGTGGGCGAGTCGCATCTGGAATTTATTTGTGAAGCTTATTTGGCACATAGAATCATAAATAAGATATTAATTTCATCACTTGTTTTGTTTTTTGTATTTTGATTCCCAAGATGACTAAAAAATTCTGAAATTTGGGGTTTTCATTATGAAGAGTCAAATTCTAAAACGATGACAAGAACGAGGCAATAGAGATATACACATTCTTTTAGCAACTCTCCTCAGCTATGTCAAAAAGGAAAGGCTTATCTAGATGAGATTAACTACTACTATATTTTAAACCCAAGCAAAGTTGATTGAAAATTAAAACAGAAAGTCTCATCAACAAATAAACCTCAAGATCCTCAAAACTCATCAATCAGCATATTACTTCTAATTGGAAACTGCAAAATCAGTTACCATTACTTGTAAACAGCAAGAAAAGCACAGAAACCATGAAGACTCAAACAAAACAATGGTAACAATGATGTAATAACTAACACCCCCCTTCCCCTCCTTTCCCTTGAGATGAAATGACATCGGACGCAGAGTTTAGGAGAGCTCTAGAAAGACTGTCTCGGGTATAAAACAGAGTTGAAAGATCATGTTTGCAAATTTGACACTGGAATGGAGAATTCAATAGTAAATTCGACATCAGAGATGCAGGGAATGTTTTACATGAATGAATTCATATTTTCAAACATGAATTCAGAAAAGGAAAGGATTATTATACTCACGAGTAAGGTTCTCTGTTTCGTCATCGAGCTTCCTTGTGTTCAAAGAAGTGCTGCTAGAAGCGGCCTTGTTTGTACCAGCAGTTGCTGCAGTTCGTTACAATAGAATCATTTTAAGTTGACAAAAAATAAACATCATCGCAGTTCATTATCAACTCTAGCTGCCATGTTTCACTTTATCTTCTTTCTTTCCCGTACCATGCACCCAAGTGCAAGCGTGTATTTGGAATTGGAACATAAGATTAGGGTTTTTTGAATGTCTTCGATTAGGAACAACAAAGATATATTAATTTGCTTATTTATAATAATAATAATAATAAGGTATAAAACTATCAAAGAAAACCTAATTCCTAAAAAAAAAATATACAGTTGCTTGGTGTCACAATAGAATCCAAAATAATAAGAACATAGATAGATCCGAAACAAATATTAAATGTCCTTTAATTTTTTTGTATAAAGAAACAAACCCTAACTTCACTATCATCATCATCAATAACAGAAAAGATAAAAAGAAAAAAAAAAGATTGTTTGGATCGACTGATTGAGTTAAATTAAGCATCTAAACAACACGGAGGGGAGAATATAAAAGAGGGATGGATACATTTTTTGACGGTTTCGATCTCAGCACCAGCGCGGCGGGCGGCGTTGACGGCCTTCTCATCCTTCTTGGCGGCGGCGTTGGGAGCTTTCTTACGGATCACCACCGGCTCCCAGTCCTGTGAGATTGGTCCTGACATTTTTTCTTTCCTCCTTTTAGTATCAACGATAATATCTTCTTTTATTTATTATTTTTAGTATTATTATTATTATTATGCTGTGTGAGTAATGGATATCTGGTTTTCGATGACACTCACTGGTTTTACTTCCATTTACATTTATTTATATAGAGGGGAGGAAGGGCAACCCACCAGGAACAATCGAATTACGTGGCAAGAAAGGCTGATTAGGCCCCACTCAAAGTGACCCGTGGGCTTGAGCCGTGCTTTTCTTTTTAACCAATGGGCTCGTTGGAACCTTTGGAATTTTAGGGATTTTTAAAAGTTATTTTTAATTTAAATATATTTTTTTTAATTTTTGACATAGAATATTAAAACCATATAAAAACAACTAAAAAAATATTAAATTATTATTTTTTCAAGCCAGAAAACACAAGACTGCCTACTCTTAGAGCCAGCAAGAAGAGCATTTTCATGTTTGAATCCCAATTGCCAATTCCAATAACAAGTAGCAATTGGAATACTGGTGCAAATTCTCCCCTTCAATTTGTTATTTCATATTTGCTTTTCGAGAAGAAAATACCAATTTATTTATTTAATATTTGCTTTTTGGGTAGTGAGGGGAGTTGATTCTTTGACATCAGTACTTTCTGAACAGAAAACCATCAAAGCTCTATCTAAGATAATTCTTCCTGGCTGCTCATACAAGAACCACTAAAAGACTAGTACACCTACTTCATCTCTTCCATCTGTATTATGTTCGAGCAGAAAGTAGGATCTCGCACAAAAATCTTGTATTTAATTTGGAACTGGATCCTCCTGAAAGGCATTGCAGATGGAAATTAGTAAAACCATGATTGAACCCAGTGGAGGATGCTGAACCAAGCGAGAATGTGAGCCATCTGGGACTGGTTTAAATGAATAGATTATCATCCCACCGTCAAACACTTTCTTCAGCGATCTTCACCTTCACATCCCTCTTCTAATGGATTCGCTTTCCTCATTGATTGAGACTGTTTGGTTTCAGGCCAACATCGATTGTTTACCCAGAAAGCTATGTTTTGCTTTTTATAGTTCCCACCCCTTTCCTTCAAGCTTGCCTGCAATAAATGTGTTATACTGATAATAAAGAAACATTGCAGCCTGAAATGGCAGTGAAATCAATGCATTTAAGAGTTAACTTCTACTTTGAAACACACACACACACACACACATTACAGATATATTTGCCACTAATAATTAAAGCATCCAGGGCATGCAGTGATGATTATGAGATGGAGGATGCAGATGAAGAATCGATGGTGGGTTGTGTTGAGTTTGGGGAGAGAATTTCATAGTCTGTTTTTATGCTCTCCATTAACAATACCTCATGAAAACACACTCCATTCAGGTGACCATTAAATAAAGCAACCACATCACCTGCTTAGATTGCCACCTTTGTTATGATTTACTTAACCTCTCTACCTTTCCTCAATAGTACGTGCAAAATCCTCAAATCCTTCACTTATAGTGCAGTGATATTTTAGTGACAGGAAAACAAAAAATCATATGCAAACCATCAGTAGAAAACATCACATAAAGGACCACAAAGAACAGTCATCTCACCTTAGAACCCACCAAACTCAATTTATCAGCTTTGATGCTTTCCTTTTCCAGATCATTGCCATGTTCATTAACAATTCCTTCATTTGATGTGTTCTGCAATTAAGTAATTGCTCCCTTTTTGAAATAATCAAATATAAAGATGGAAACTTCACAAGTTTCACAGTTTGCTAACCTTGCAACTCACCTGCACACAATTTTTCTGATGAATACCAGAATACTCTCTTGAAGCTGATACACTAACATTACCATGAACAGTTTCAGTCTGAAGAAAACTTGAGTCCTCATCACCACAACCAGCATTTATCTCTGGCTCACCCTGCAATATATGACTCAAGGATCATTTGTATTTGTAAATTCAAGAATAACAACCAACAAATATAATAGACATAAAGCATGGCTTTTTCATCTTGTTTATAAATCAAACCCAAGACACCTGCCTATCCCCCAAACCACTTAAACAACAGCCAGGAGAAGAAACGAGCCTTCATCATCACAGACAAAAGATACCTGCAAGATGCCTGACTTTGCCAAAGAGTGCCCTAAAGGTTCTCCTTTTAATACAATTCTCGGAAGCTGATCAACATCCCAACCAAGAACCTTACAGATAACCTGTGCATACGCCCTATGCGCCTTCTTCTTCTTTGTCCTTGATATTGCAGTTGTATGCTGAAGGAGTCCAAGACACCCCTTGAACTTCTTCCAACCCTTCTTCTTTAAAGCACAACAAACCAAACAACAAAATTCCCCTCCTTCATAATGATTCTCATAATAATTCCTCAGTTCATTACTATCTGTGAACAATCTCAAAAAGAACTTAAATTCTTCACATTCATCAGACCCATCTTCATCCATCCAATCATCTGGATCCCCATCTTCCTCACCTTCATCACAAATCGAACCAGATGGGTTTGCTAAGAAATTTTGGCATTCATCCAAAACTTTCTGCTGCAACTGCACCATGGCAAACCTCTCTAGCTCTTCAGCAGAAGCTTCTGAAGAGCAACGGGTCTTCAAGGTGGGCCACCCTACAGTTATTGATGGAGATTCATCAACATACTTTTGGGAAAGCCATTGGACATCAGAGATCAGTGGTGGCTCACATCCCTGTATGGCGTTTTCTTTAGCAATGGAGTAAATCAATAGCTAGCACAGATAATACCCATTAAGCCTGCTCATTCATGGATTGACCATATCTCAAAAGCTACACAATTAGTAAATCTGTTTTAGAAAACATTTTATTTGGAAATAAGCCAATGAACTCAGAGATTGGCAGAAAACCACTTTATGGTCTTTCTCAAGTTGTATACATGTTTCCCCAACACTTGGCATACAGTGAAACTCCTTGCAGACTATCAGGAAGCATTAGATGCCCTTGCAGGTATATGATAAAAACAATGGCATTTGAGGTTTTGCCAATACAGCAAAATGATGGATTTTACAGAATAAAGAAGTTGGTTCTTTCTTTTAAGGTAGATTCCCGTGACCTTTTTCCAGCTTAAATGGCTAGGTGCCCAATGATGCGGTAGGATTAATTGTGCAGTAAATTCTCTCGATAAAATCTTCTATAGTTTTCTTTGAAAGCCATGTAGTTATTTGTTCATGTTAGAGAACTAGTATGAAAAACATTACTCTTGGCAACTCAATATAAAGTAACAGGATAGTGTTTGGAAAAATAAGGAATCAAAGCAACATGAGGTATCATACTAAAAAAGCTGAAACAATATATTGTAGTTACACATCAAAGTAGCAGAACAGCCATCTTACCAGGCACTCCGTGGCTCCATCTTTATATGCTTCAATGTTTGGCACATCATTACTGAGATCTTCATGTACTTTTTTACCATCACCTTCATCTGAAAAATTCTGCAAAGCAAAAAATCAGACAAGAAATAGATACCATATATAAAAGCTAAAACATCTAATCCTCAACACCCCACAAAACAAACCACCTAAAATGATATGCATAATTGCAATGGGAGGTCTTTGCATAGAAGAAATCATAATCCCATTTGTTTATCCATGCTGGGGAAAAATCATTATACAAAAGGTTCTTTGAGAAATTAAAGGGAATGCTACTTAAGCATTGTCTTGATATTATGAGGCAAAGTTGTAACTTACAGAAAGCATCCGAAGAACAATTTGCTCTTGCACTCTAGAGATGTTCTTTGCCAAGTCTATGATTTAAGAACAATTTGCTCTTGTACTCTAGAGATGTTCTTTGCCATGGCTATGATTTCTCAGGCACACAACTCAAAAGCATAACATCCATGACATGCAATTAATAATGCAAATAAGCTGTTTTTTTAACAGGCACTGTGATTTTCTTTACGTATAGTTTCCATTTAATTCAAAAACATAATCCTAGCTTCATCATTTTCATATCAAATTAACATAGTTAATATTTTGAGAAAATCTAGTTTGTTATAAACATGATCTAAAGCCATGATCACATGAAAGAACACACAAAAGGTAAAGCGCATTCGTAGTAGCATTTTTCATCTCCATTTAAACAAGATCATCTCAGTTAATAATCTACACTTCCTCTTTACTTGCTATCATACTGGAAAGTCCAATATCAGAATCAATCAATTTGTTACCATTACCTTGCTTCAAACATAGCAATTAAATAACAGCAATATCCTCATGTAAAACCCTTACATTCCAGAAAATTCCATAAGACTCTACAAAACAAATAGCGCATAAAAACAGGCATAATTAATTTTGCAAACAACCATTTCACCTGCATTCACATCGATCAGAAACCTAATACTCGAATGGCTCATTAATATTTCTGCAAATAGCAGCACCAATATTATTCTTCACAGCAACAATTACATTCCATCCAGATTACAACACTTTTGAGAAAGCTCAAACACCACTGAAGTCAATATAAAACATATATTATTCACACAAACAGAGTCACACAAGCACACAATTTCTGTTTACATACCTCAGTTCTGCCTGAATTTGCAAATGTGCGACTGAGAGGTTCACCTTTCAACACAATCACAGGAAGCCTACTAATATCCCAACCAAGAACCTTGCAAATAAGGTGACTAAAAGCCCTATGAGCCCCTTTTCTTTTTGTTTTCGAAATCGTTCTTGCATGCTGAACAAGGCCTGTACAACCCCTATATACTTTCCCTACTTTCTCTCCTATCCCTCCACAAATCAAGCAGTAAAAATCCCCATTTTCATTGTTCTTCTCATAAAAATCTCTAATTTCTTGATTTTCCACAAACAAACTCAAAAGGAACTTGAATTCTTCACTCTCTTCAACATCATTATCGTGATAATAACAGTGTTCATCCCCATCAAACTCGTCCAATCCGTTATCTTCGTTGCCATCTAAATCAAACCTTTTAACGAAAAACTGATTGCAACACTTTACAACCTTTTGCTGCATGTGCATTGCAGCAACCTTGCCCAGGTCAACCTCGGAAACAGGTCGGGCTGAGGTGCTCAGGTTGGACTTGAATTCTGGCCACCCAGAACCCGATTGAGGAGGAGATGGCTGTGGCGGGTTGACAGGCCATTCTGGACCAGGGTCGGGTTGTGGGTTGGGTACTGGCCCTGGTGGGGGGACATTGCTGTCCTTGGCCTTTTGGTATGTGGTTTTGTGTCTGTTGGTCTTTTTGAAGGATGTAGGGTTCGATACATGGAGATTTCTTGACGAATAATTTACATGGTTGGGTGGGTAAACGTAAGGGTTAGGGTTTAGGGCAGGAGGGCCTTGGTGCCAGAGAGAGTGAAGATAGATAACCTCATCTCTCAGTGTCTGCTCATGTGGGGTCAAGGGTCGCTCGTAAGGATTCATGGGTGGCAAAGATTGATCGCTTCGGCAGTGGCAAAGTTTTGGTTGTGAAGAAGAAGAAAATTTGCTTCTTCTCCGAAAGAAAATCGAGTTGTGATTTTGGGGGCCAAATTTATCAGGTAGATTTGGGGGTGTTCCATCTTCTGCAGGAATGCTTGGCGTGTGGCATGGTGGAGTCAGCTGAAGAGGGAAAGATTAGAGCAAGCACTGAGGGTTAATGGAAGCTTGTTGAGTCCTGCATTGGATTCCACACAAGTAAGATAGCAATTTATATAATTTTTATTGTGATCAACATCCTGTAAATTACATTTATGTCATTAATTTATTTCAGCAGCTCCTATTAAATTAAAACAATTCTCTTTTAACTTTATCTCTTTTCTTCTTTCTCGCAGATCCAAAAAAAAAAAGAAGAATACAGTAATTAAATAAAAAAAAAAAAAGACTCCCCCTCTAAAAACCAGACCAAATTTTGCCAAGCCAATTGTAATTCGATAACAGGTATGATCATTGGATATTGTATGGAAGAAACATAATTCCTTTTCTCCTACGAGAATATTGAGAAAGACAAGCCGCAAATGTCATAGATTTGTTAATACCAAAGTATTCGAAATTCCCATAACACCACCACTTGATAAAAGAAACCATAAATTTTGTCGGGTTTTCTTCTCTCTATTTTTTAAGATGGAGGCACTGTCAAAGTCTCTCATTTGACATGATAAGAACACCAAGGCCTGAGAATTCTCTCCTCAAACTTTCTGGCCTCACGGCAGTCGGCGGGAAATCGGTCAGGGTCTAGAGCAGAGAGTCCAGTTTAGCGGGGTTAAGGATCAGGGAGGGAATGGAGAGAGATCTGTGAAAGTATTGATCGAGGAAAGTGATTAGATCTGCATAAATGAGTCATTCCGAGGATAACAATTTCATTGAAATCAAATCTTCATATAGCATCTGTAGAATTTGGCTTTATTTCTTATCCTAAATGAGTCATTACGAGCGTGTTTTATATATATTTTATTTTTGTTTGTCTAGAATCAATGTTTAAAACAAGAAATAAAAGATTGGGTGATAACTCTATATATTTTCATTCATCTATTGAGCTCAATTATACATAAACCTTATAAATAAACATACCTAGTTAAGTATTTAGCCCACACATGTATGGGTATCACGAGCTATTAGACTTATTATCCTTAGATTTAGTCAAATATTAAGTTTAAATGCATGTGGCTCTAGCAATGTTCTCAGGTTTCGTATTAAATCACGAGATTCTGATGAGTCAGAAATATTTTTCTTCTAATGAGTTAGAGATATTTTCCCTCTTTAACACATAAGAAATGTTTTAATGGTATAAAAAAATGACTTTTTAGTCTTCCTCTCCATCAAAATGTAAGAATCATGGGCTACAAAGACCCATTGGATTCTTAAAAAGAGCAGGTTGATAATCTTTTCAATCTAAATATTTTGAGCATATTTATTTTCAGAGTCTATCTCTCTAAAATATCATTGTCTTTCATCTGAAAAAAAATATTTATTTAAACATCGAAGAGTTCCTAAATCTACCAAGGAGAACCTATTACGGGTACCAATTATCTACCACCAGCCACTTTTACTTACCAAGCGTCGGGTACCTGTTACCAGCCAACTTGGTCAAGGAGAAGAAATTGAATTGCTAAAATCAAGAGATTGACTAATTATCTAACATATAAGTCTTGCTTTTAAGTTACTTTGATTTATTGGGATCTCATTAATAGCTCTGTTTGTGGAAAATTGATAAAAAAAGTCATCGATTATTCTTTTAGAACTGGTTTATTGACATTCATAATCACCGTCAAAGGCAAATAATCAAAACACTCATAGAATAGGACATATCACGTAAAGCAGATTATAACAAAGAGAAGTATAACAAAGTTCTTCAACATAATTTTCCCACACTTTATTACTGTTTTTGAGGATCAGATTTATACACAATGTATGTTGAATGTAAGGAATTATAGAGGAATTACAGTAAGTTAAATATAGAATGATTTGCAATTGTTTTCCTAGAATGCTGCTGCATTATCTGTATGCATTAATACACATGATTTTCGGCTAGGAGTCTGGTGGATCTGTTTTGCCATTAACTATCTTAATACACCCCTTCAAAATTAAGCTGCCATTAGCAAGGGCAATTTTGCTTCTCAGATGCTCTATGCGTTGCTTGGAGAGAGGCTTTGTCAACAAATCAACAGGTTGATCTTGAGTGTGGACATGTCGGACATGAATAGCCCCACGGTGAACCAGATCGCGAACAAAGTGAAGATTAATTTGGATATGTTTCATCCTTAAGTGATGTACCAGATTGTGACTAAGATGTGTGGCTCGAAGATTGTCGCACAATAGTGATGGAGTAGTGTTGAGTTTGAACCCAAGTTCTTGAAGGAGAGAGTGTATCCAAACAGTTTCAGAGGCTGCATTTACAAGAGCCCTGTATTCGGCCTCTGTTGAAGATCGAGCTACATCACGTTGTTTCTTCGAGCTTCATGAGACAGGATTGGAGCCAAGAAAGATAATATACGCTGATGTGGATGTGTGATCGTCAAGGTTGCCTACCCAATCAACATTTGAAAAAGTGGTGAGAGATGGATTTGTATGACTGGTCAGTCGAATACCATGAAAAATGGTTTGCTTCAAGTAGCGCAGAAGCCGTTTTGTGGCTGCCCAGTGAGTCTGAGTAGGCTTGTGCATGAATTGAGACAACTTGTTTACAGCAAATGAGACATCCAGTCTGGTGAGAGATAAGTACTAGAGGCTGCCAATAATTCTTCTGTATTTAGTGTTGTCAAAAGAAGCAGTGCCATCATTAAGTTTTAGAGGTGTGCTTGTGGAGAAAGGGCTACACACTTCCTTTGCCCCAAGCGTGTTCGTGTTGGAGAGCAAATCACAAATATACTTGTGTTGGGAAAGGAAAATACCACCTGGAGTGGGTATGACTTCCATTCCTAAGAAAAAATGCAAGGACCCCATATCTTTCAATAAAAATTTCCAGCCAAGTTGTTTAATAATAGAATTCACAAAGTCTGAATTATTGCTAGTAATCACTCAGTCATCCACATATACCAGAAAATAGCAGATAATTGACTCATGTTGAAAAATGAATAATGAAGAATCTGTCTGGGAGTTCTTAAAACCAAAGTGAAGAATGGCATTTTTCAGGGCAGAGAACCATGTCCGAGGGGCTTGTTTGAGACCATAAATGGCCTTTCGAAGTCAGTAGACATGACCAGGTTTGCTTAAATCTTTAAAGCATGGGGGTTGCAACATATAAACGGTTTCATTAAGCTCCTCATGTAAGAAGGCATTATTAATGTCTAGTTGGTGTAAGCCCCAACCATTCATCACAACAATTGAAAGTATAATTCTAATTGTTGCAGGCTTAACTACGGGAATGAAGGTCTTCGTATAGTCCACTCCCGGACGTTAATGATACCCTTTAGCCACTAGACAGGCTTTAAATCTATCCACTGTCCCATCAGATTTATGTTTTACTCTAAAAACCCATTTACAGCCAACTGGATTGCAATGTCTTGGAGGAGGTACCAGTTCTCATGTCCCATGCCGCATAAGAGCGGTTAGTTCATAAGACGTAGCCTCACGCTAGTAAGGTTTAGAAACGGCTTGACTGACATATGTGGGTTCAATGGTATCGGGTATAGGGTGTTTGGTAGCACTGTTCAATTGTTTGGGTTTAAAAATTTGGTTCATAGATCAAGAGGTTGATAGTTATGGGTGGTGGGAGATGATTTATGGTTCAGGTGCAGATTGAGTAGTGTGTCATAACCCAATTTTTTACCCTTTTATTTTATTATTATTATTACTATTATTTTATTTAATGAAAAATGATAATAAAAACAAATGAATGAAAAATGATGATGAAAAACAAATAATAAATGAACAATAAATTAAAATTTGGGTTAAGGGCAACATGATTGGAAGTTTTGGAGTTTAATTAAACTTTGGAATTAATTTAATTAATCAAATCAAGGGTTTAATTGGAGAATTGATAAATTTTGAGAGTTAATTGAGTTTGGAATTAATTTAATTAGTCAAATCAAGGGTTTAATTGGAGAATTGATAGGTTTTGAGACTTATTTGAGCTTGGAATTAATTGAATTAATGAAATCAGGGACTTAATTGAAGAAATACCCAAGTTTGGGGTTAATTGAGGGCAAAATTGCAACAGATTAGAGTCCAATGACTGTTTTGTAAAAGGCCCTGAAATGCAGGGGTTCAATTACAATTTAACTAGGGGTTTATTTGCAAAACTTTCAAAAATTCAAAGAGCAAAATGAAAATGGTCATTTCACATCTCAAAACGGCGCCGTTTCAAGGGACACTGTTCATCTTCTTCAAACAAGAAACGGACACTGCACGATCCTCATTCCCTCATTACTCTTACAAACGGTCAGTCACCTCATTATTTAGAGGTGACCGCATGGCATTCTCTGACTCTATGAAAGCTAGAGAAAGGCCATGAATGCGAAAAGGAGGAAAAAGGGCAGAACTGAGGGGGACTGCAGGAAAGAAAAATAGAGGACTGCAGGAGGAAAAAACTGGGGGAGAAAAAGGCAGAACTGCGGGAACAGAGAGAAGAGACTCAGGAAAAAAAAAGGAAAGGCAGAGGAGAGTCACAGATCAGCTCTGCCATTGTCTTCATCCCTGCAAAAAAATAAAAGAATGACACTGAACCAAAGACTATTGACAACCGGCATCACCATTGTTTACTTTCCTTCATCTCAAAACTAGAGGAGACAGAACGCAATCAAAGAAAGAAGCAGAGGAAAGTCACCGAGACCATTGTTACTGCCTTCGGCGTTTCCAGAACTAGGAGAGAAAGCAAAAGAAAGTAGGAGGAAAGGTGTTAAGCAGATAACAAGCACCATCACGTTGCAGCCATCTTCGCCAATTCCAGAAGCAGGTACACCCCTCATCCCATTTTGCATCTTCATTTCAAATTGAATTGTTACAAGAGTTGTGCGAAGGTAATTTAATTACCTTCGCACTGCTCATGCACCCGTGAAGCCACTTCACGCGTGCCTTTTGTTTTGCCCAGTTGGTCACTGGCTTGGGCCAGTGACTGGGCCCATGTGGTCTGAGCTGGGCCCAACCCAAAAAATAGAAAAAATAAAAAAATAAAAAATATGTATGCTTGAATAAAAATAATGTAAATTTATTGGTTTATATACTGACGCTAGAGTCAAGAATAAAAATACCGGTTTAAATTTATATTATTTTTATTCATTGTATTTTATTTTATTCAGCTAGAAAAATAAAAAAATATGTGCATGCTTAAAAATAAATTTATTTTTATTTATTTATTCACTGGCGCTAGAGTAAGGAATAAAAAATATTGATCTAATTTTTTTTATAGCTACGTAATATTTACCAACGCCAGAGTTGGAGATATTCGTAGTTGAATATTCACTGACACCAGAGTCAGGAATATTATAAGCAAATTATCATAGCGTAAACTAATAAACATTTAACAATTTAAGACAAAACCAGTAATGCAGTCTGCATCAGGTAGAACGTTTAAGGGGTGATAATATTTTCCCTTTTACTTAACCAGTCTCGTACCATAGAATCTCTGTTGACCAGTTAGGGTTCCTAGTGACCATAATACTAGGTGGCGACTCCTTAAACAAGACATTTTCCCCTAAAAGAACAAGATGTCAGAAATCTGTTCCTTTTCCATAAATCAAAGATTATTTTTAGGGTCGCCGCGATGTCAGGTATGACATAGTGGATCTAGGTTTTGTGGTATGATAGTCATTGGGTATGGAGGGTGGAAAGTCAGGGTTTATGGGAGTGAGATTGTTACCATCAGAAAACAAAACCAATTAAGATGATAAATTAGAGGAAGTAGAGACTGGAGGGTTACCTGGATGTACAGTGACCATGGTGGGAGCATCAACCGAAGACACCGTGGCGAAGAAGGCAGTACAGTAATTAGGATCGAATTAGGAACAATGGAGATAATTGAGGTAGTGGGTGAGGTTAAAGAGGAAATAAATTCAGTCAATGGTATTTGATCTTCATCAAATAAAACATGGAGTGAAATATAAACACGCTGAGTGCGTGGATCAAGACACCGATAAGCATTTTGAGTAAGCGAATGGCTTAAGAAAATGCAGGGTTTGGATTTTGGTTCCATCTTGTGTTTGTTGTATGGTTTGGTGAAAGGGTAGCACAAACACCCAAATTTTCACGGTTTGAGATAATTGGGCTATTGACCAAAAAGAGCTTGATACGGGGATATATTTTAAAGCAATGGTGTGGGTTGATGATTGATAAGGTACGTGGTTATGTGGAATGCATATGGCCAATATGTTAAAGGGAGATTGACATCATGAAGTAATGTGAGACCAGTTTCCACTAGGTGACGGTGACGTCGCTCGGAGACACCATTTTGTTATGGTGTGTGTGGAGTGGTAGTGAAATGACTTATGTCATGAAGAGAGAGAAAAGGTTTTACACTCATATATTCCCCCCATTATCTGAGTATATGGTTTGGATTTTGCTTTGGAACCGGTTTTCCACGAGGTTTTTGAATTGTGAAAAAAAATTTACAACCCCAAATTTTGTTTCCATAGAATAAAACCACATGTATTTGGTGTAGTGATAAATGAAAATAAGATAATACTGAGAGCCATCTAAACATCAATATAAATGAGGTTAAGAGGTGTAGTGCTTAATAGACTAGTAGATCTAAAAGGTTGTTGATGTGCTTTATTAATAGAACATGATAGAGATGACTTTTGAGTGGTTGTGAATGGAAGTTAAAACTGACGAACAACATTGTGAACAATTTTGGAGGAAGGATGACCAAGCTATTTGTGCCACCCATCAAAAGAGGTTTTTTCATGCACATTAGCGACCATAGGGAAGAGAGTTGCCGCTAGTGTATTCCGGAAGTTATAGACACCATTTTCACATGCACCTTTTGCCAGGATCACCCCCGAGTTTGTGTCCTTCACAAGAAAATAAGACGGGTGAAATTCAATAAAGACATTATTTTGAGTAGTAAAATGGTACACAAATATAAGATTTTTGGAGATATCTGAAACACAAAGTGTGTCTTTGAGAATGAAAGTTTTGTGTTTTAATTTTAGGGTTAAGGATCTTATATGTGAGATAGTTAAACCTAAACCATTACCGAGCACGACTTCATCAGTGCCATTATATTCTGAGTGAATTGATAGGTTGTTGAGATCACCAGTAATATTATGGGATACAGCAGAGTCCATGAGCCATTTATTATTTGTGGCATTAGAGGTAGAAGTGTAGTTTGCTGTGACTACATGATAATTCAAGCGGGGGTATGTTTTGGTCATGTGACCAATTGGTCACAAAAATGACATTTGGGCTGATATCTTTTTTGCATTGCATTGGGCCGGTTGAATGACTTATTATTATACCGGTTTTCTCTGTGAGGACCCTGGTTTCATGAGAAACCACTGGGTTTTTTATTCTTCTAGAAAGAGTTTCCAAAAGGGCTCTTGCGATTTGTGTAATCCGCCGATGCCACAAGTTGATGGGTAGTTGATTCCAAACATCGAAGGTAGCTGTCATGACCAACCAGCAGATCATGAAGTTCTTCAAAAGTCAAGGATTTCTCCCTCGCACGAATTGGTGCAGCAATTTCCGTGAAATCAGAACCCAAACCATGAAGAATGTAAAGTGTTAGATCATCATCAGATATGGGATAATCAATTAGAGCAATTTCATCAGCCAACGCTTTTACTGCGTGGAGATACTCCTGAATCGATCGATTTCCTTTTTGAATCAAGGTAAGGTCTTCCTTGAGTTGAATAGCTTTCATTCGAGATCAACTAGCATACATGTGATTTAGTTTTTTCCATGCCTCATGAGATGTTTTAATGGTGGCGATGAGGGAAGTAATTGAGGTAGAGGTGGGAGCAAGGATTGCACCGAGAATTAATTTGTCTTGTCGAACCCTATAGGTTATTTTCAAGGCAGATTGGGGAGTGCCATCAGATGAAGGGCACACTGAGAGTCCAGTGACGTAGTCCAGCAGATCATACCTATTAGAAGAGCTTCAAATTGGGCACGCCATTGTGGAAAGGTAGAGGGGATTAATTTCTCATTGATTTAAGTTGCAATGTAAAAGGCAATCAATGGATTCTCTGTGTGGGAGGTGGGTTGGTTGGTCAGATTTTGAGATAAAGACATGTTGGAAGCAGGGATCATAGTCTCATTTGAGTTATAGTGCTCTGATACCATAAAACAGATTATAACATTGAGAAGGATAACAGAGTTCTTCAACAGAATTTTTCCACACTTTATTACTGTTGTTGAGGATCAGATTTATACACAATGTATGCTAAATGTAAGGAATTACAGAGGAATTACAGTAAGTTAAATATAGAATAATTTGCAATTGTTTTCCTAGAATGCTGCTGCATTATATGTCTATATTAATGCACATGATTTTCGACTAGGAGTCTGGTGGATCTGTTTTTCCATTAGCTGTCTTAATATCACGGACCTTCTTATAGTTGTTGGTATATCTACTCCAGCATAACTTCAACAACTCTTTAATAAGGAGTAAGAAAGGCTATGTAATAATTTAATCACTCTAAGCTGGAGCACAATTTCTTTTACTTGTCCATGGGTTAATAAGACGAGCAAATTTGAGTTATACATTTATCAATTTCATGAATGCAGTTAGAGCCTTAAAATTTTAGAAAGTTTTCAACAAGTACAAGTGAAATGTTAGTCCAAACCGTAAAACATATAAAGTATATTTGGCAACCACCCAGAATACATTTACTGGAGAAACTTTATTCTTTCCTCACTTATAATTGAGACCATGATCTCAATAGAAATATCAACAAATTGATTATACCTCAAAGAGTAATAAAAATGTACCATTGTTATAGACTAAAAATATAAGTTTCTTATATATGAATTAAATTATTTAAAGTAACGATGTTTGTTTTTCTCCAAGTGATATCTAGGGCAACAACTCCATAAATTTCCAGGGATGGGACGGAATCGGTCTTTTTAATACTATTGCACAATTTACTTTGGAAGAAATCAAAGTCTCCCTAATGCGATTGCATAATTTACCTTGGAAAGAATTGATATGGTCATCTTAATGCAATTGCACATTTCTTCAAGAATAAAATTAACACGACATCTCTCTAAGACAACAACCACGTAACTTTCTAAGAATGAAATGGACTCAATCTTCTTATGTGATTGTACAATTGAAAGGGATTGACATAAGTGGTCATCTTTCATTACAAAGACTTCTTTTTTTTTTTGTTCTTTCTTTTTAAACTCTTGAGGATAATAACATTCTCTATTTATAATGTCTGTTTCATGTATATAAATACAGTTGTGTTATATTTTACTTAGACTCCGTTTGTTTTTGCGTTTCAAAAATGCTTTTGAAAAAATATATTTTTTATTTTTTTCTTTACTTCAAATTATTTTTTTTAGTGTTTTCATATCGTTTTAATGTGTTGATGTCAAAAATAAATTTTAAAATATATATATATATATATTATTTTGATGTATTTACAAGCGAAAAATATTTTAAAAAATAACAACTACTACAATTTCAAACACCCCTAATATAACATGATGTAAGGTGAGTATTAACTCAAGCAAACATGTCATTTGAGACAGCTAACAAGGGATTCAACTCTAAAAGCATCTCCAACGCAGCAGTTAAAAGGAGAGCCAAAATGAAAAAAAAAAAAAATGTACTTTTACCTTTTAATTTTAGTTTTAACCATTCCAATAGGTAAATTATATGAATAGCTAAAATGTATATTCTTGTTTTGAAATGCTATTTCTACATTTGTATATAGAGAAGCTAAAAGTAAATGAAATAACATGTATCTATTGACCAATATTTTTTTTCTTTGTTTTTTTATATTAATAACATTATATTTATATTATATAAAAAATATCTAAATTAGTTATATGATTATATTAAAATTAGTTTAACCTAAAATATAATTAATTATTTTAAATAGCTTGGAATGTATATAAATAAATAAAAATTATATTTACATTATTAAAAAAAAAATCATTTTATCAATGTCTTTGCTCTAACAGCGAAACTCTATATCTCTAGGAGTACGTCAGCTCTGCCCAATCATCAATGGCTCTCCCTTTTCCTTTTCAAAAGACGAGTCCGGAGGGTGTCCGCACACCGCACACCGCACACCGCACACCTCTTCAACTATAGGCGATTTGGATACAGAGATCCTTAAAGATGACAGATTCTTAATTCACTTATTCCATTTTTCACTGCTTAAAACACACCCTTCAAACCCCTTTAAAAGGGAAAAATTGACGGTAAAGAATGGGAAGTTTTCAAATTCTAGTGACTGCCTGTCTTTGGAGTGTATTTGAAGATATAGCTGTGGTTATTTTTTAAAATGTTTTTTATTTTAAAATATATTAAAATAATTTTTTTTATTTTTTTAAAAATTATTTTTGGTATTAGGATATTAAAATGATATAAAAACATTAAAAATATATTAATTTAAAACAAAATAAATAATTAAATTTTTTAAAAAATATTTTTTTAACACACTATCAAACACACCCGGCTGCTGCTTCTTCTGGCCTCGCTTCTCTTCATTTCTCCACTGATTCGTCTCCAAATTAGGTCCTTCTCTTCTCTTCATTTCCATGTATTTCTTTTACACAAACCCAATTTATTTTTATTAAAATTTATTCAAGCATATTGCCTCAGCAAACAGCACTATGAATTTACCTTTTTTCCTCCCCTGGACGCCTGAGTCCATATGCCAAAACATTTCCTCCCCTCTTACTCCTCTGGTTAAAGTCTTTCTGTATCATCTCTGTTTCTTCATGTTCCCCCGCTATCCAAAACATCTCACTCACTTGGCACCCCATCGTTGTTTTCACCCATACCGACATCGACATTGTTTTTTTACTTCAATAAAATACATTATTAGGCATATTAATTACATCACATCTAATATAAAGATTACTAAGTAAAAAAATAAGCATACAGTAGGTGATCTAATGGTAAGAGCTTGTGATCAAGGGGTTTTTTTCTCTTGTAATTTCAAGTTCGAGTCTTGTGGTTGCTAATATGATGGTCATATGATCGTTACTTTCAAGGCTCATAAGATTAGTCGATGTGCACGCAAATTGACCCGGACATTCACGTTAATAAAAAAAAATAAGCAAAAAAGATATATTAATAAAATACAATAATTGAAGAAATTTTATGGTGCTCGTGAAATTCCTCATGTATCTTGTATGTATCATACTATTCTACAAATGGTATGACAAGCTAAATCTTTCTAATTGCACAAGTTTTCTATGGAAAATATCACCAAAATAATGCTCTAAATAGCTCAAAGAAATTTTGCCTTCTTTTAGAAGATTAGCGGGTTCGTGTAAGGATCACTTCATCCAATGGTGAAGTTCTTTCCCAAAATAAGGCAGTCTTAAATTTGTATTTCTAAAATAGGGCAGTTTATATTTTAATGATCATGATAGAGTATTTTATGCCTATGGACTTCAATTCA
>Ga0325404_1001581_pt1 | contig 24091 bp, 23 predicted proteins | sample PopdelMetagenome_18_FD_205664 | JGI IMG/M metagenome (GOLD analysis project Ga0325404, IMG submission 205664) | Populus deltoides microbial communities from Bellville, Georgia, United States - Xylem-Control-R1 | ecosystem: Host-associated > Plants > Phyllosphere > Stem > Wood/Secondary xylem...
TCTTAAAGGAGGAGGAAATATTGGTAGTAGCGGAAAGGAGAGATGGTGGTTGCTGTGATCCCTTGATAAAGCCAAACTGTGTGGCTGTGGATTTCCCACTACCATTACCATAATTCACAGTATAATGTATGGAAACCTTGTTCATTGCAGCAACTGATGACCCCACTGCTAGGCTTAACATTTTCTTTCTCCTCCTTCACCTGCTTGTACAACAGTTGTGGTGCTTTGGAAGCAAAACTATGAGAAAAAAGTGGGTAGGCCGAACCAAAAAGAAGCCGGTATCAGACAACCTTATCTGGCTTATCTATATACAATCCCCTTTTCTCATTTTAGTCCCTCAACTATCATCATAATTTTCGATACAACTCCTAAAACATAACCTTTACAATTGGGTCCCATTTCTATGTTTTTATTTTTTAATGTATCAAGACTAAATTTCTTTTTAATCAACTCTTACACAGACCATTCTCTTGCATCAAAAGAAGCTGAGGGACTAACATGGCCACATCAGCCCTTGTGAATGAGAAGGTTGAGACTCCCTGTTCGAACTCGCAACGTGTTGCTAACTTGCGACCAATCCGACAGAGGCCCACTTGGTTTTTAAAAACGAATCAGAAGCCTCTCTCAAGAGTCAAAGAATGGTAAACGAGGCGCATAGCATTAGTATTGACAGCTGCCGTCTTCTTCTTCGTCCTCATCGTAGTTATTCCTCAAAAAGTCAAAAGGATTCCGGCCCATTTCCACCACCAAGGTAAACGAAGAAAAGCTGTCTTCTCTTCTTCTTACTATGATGATAATGATCCTAAATGATCCCTGATTAGATGTCGACTTCGATGACGACGGAGTACTATCAGTTCGGGCCTCACAAAATATACCCAAAACAAGTCTTTTACTCCACCAATCTTTCTTATGCTACGGTCAACCTCCGTCCCGTTCGTCTTGGTTTGTACTTCTAAATACACCTTAGAGCTTCTGTGTTATTATGCCTACTATTTTCACTTAGCTGATAAGTTGTCTATGATCAATGAAAATCTTAATAAAGTGATAACTTCAAACAAATACAAGCTATAGTATTTCATAAGGTTCTAATAGCTAAAATCTTGTGGTATAATATTTGCACATTAACGAGCCAAAACTGCATTCCTGAGTGAGTTTAGTTGATAACTAAACTAATTGTTTCCTTCCCTTTTCTCTGTGGTTTAATGGTAGTTATGAGTCAACCTCAAGAAAGCAAATTTTCGGTTAATTGATTGAGGAGTCAGTTACTAATCTTTTGGGATAATGCACTTTCTCCAAACTTCGCAGATAGGAAATTTTTGCAATTTTTGGTTATCCAATATTTGTAATTTAGGGTGATTGAACCATGAAGCCGGTAACTTTTTTAAAAATTCTGTTTCTTCTTATGTGTTAATCGATACTCGATTCTTTAGGGTGTATTGCATTTCTGTACTAGTTTCTTCTTATCCAATATTCGCAGATGTGCTGATTGCATTTCATTGTAGGATTTATTATGTATCACATATCTGTACTAGTGGCTTGCTTTTTATCAAGACTAAGATTGCAATCCGATTTTCTTTTGAGATTAATTTATGTTGCTTACAATGTATCACCGAGAATCTGTGATAGTGATTTTTCATTTTTCTTGAGTCCAGATAACAATTTTGATGTGGTTTTATATAAAATCAAGACAGATATAAATGAAGAATTATTCTTTTCCCTTACAAAATTAAAACTTTATCATTCACATGCAATGAAAACTAAGAACTGAAAAACGGAAGACTGGGAGCTTCTACAAAGTTCACTTGTTCACTTTCCAAAGAAGAATTGAGTTCATAGTAGATAGATATAACAAAATCCCTCCCTGGAGGTTAAATTCTTAATTCCACACATCCTCAGTTCTCAACCAAAAGCAACTAGAGTCACTACAAACTGTTAAAGGCAACATGTTCTCTTATGTTCTGCTTTCCTTGAATTTCTTTACTCACATCGTAGTCGGAGAAAAATCATCTTATATCTTTTTTCACAAACTACAGCAAGTTGAACATTAGCATAACCAGAAGCTGTGTTACTAATCATCTAACTGAACAAGGAAGCTATTAAAAATCCAAATCCACCTACTAGTAATGGTTGGAAAAAGTCGCACCAGTAAACAAATAGAGATCCATCAAATGTGCACAATTGCGCATGCTCTATTAGATTTATTTTACTTTTCTGTATTCTTGCTAGCTCTACCTACCTATCTTCTCGTTCTTATTTATGTCCCTTTTCCTCTGCAGGTCATATCCTTTTCTGTCAAAAGTCTGAATGACTTTTGAGATCTATCTGAACAGCATCTGTTGTCTCATTGAAATTCTCTTGGGTGAACTGTTTGAGAAACAGGCAGAGCTGAATTAATTCAATGTGTTATTATTTGCTTGGTGCATTGATGAATTTGTGGACATAGATATGCTATTATGCTCCTATACTACAAGTCAAAAAGCTTGAATAGCAGGAAAACCTTTCTGAGTACATGCATGCAAATCACAGTAACATTGTGTGCATGCAGTCTGGGGTTTTGAAAACTTCATGAATTATCTGCTTACTGGCAATCAGTGTATTCATTCTCCAGCTTAGTTTATGTTTCAAAATACCATTTACCTTGGCCTGGCTTGGGTTCTAATGGTGGTCCTTTTAAGCATTTAAGAATTGGACATGAAGCACACAACCTAAAGAAGATAATAGAGTTCGACAACCTTACACAAGTGAGTTGACTGAAGAGCATCCCGTTGGTACCATTAGGCCCAGAAGATTAAAAGCACTTGCAATTTGCACATGTCTCCAGCATTTATACAATGACATTGTAAGAAAACATGGCATAGCTGATAATATCTCACGTGCTGCAGTCATTTCATGCAAGGTAATATGCTCTTAAGATTGTTGATCGAGTTTCTTGATGTCTGTATAGTTTGAATCAATATATCATGAATGATACGCGTAGTTGAGTGTTCTATTTTGTTGCCTTTACATTTTGTACATGTGCTTGTCTGTCCAAGGCGTGAAGTGAAGCGCTTTATTGATCTCAGTGCTGATGAGACCAGTGATTTATGGCTCACGGCAAAGAAGGTTGGCAGGCAGCTTGAGAGTTTTTACATGGCAACATCTCTCACATTTACCATCCAAGTAAGATAGTTCCTAGTAAACTCACACTATCTCTTATTTTATTTATTTATTTATTTGGTTAGAATGAGTGTATTTGCTTTGCTTGTTATCAGAGCCACTAGGTAATTAATGCATGCTCTGGGTGTTTGAAGACTAACCAGTTGAAGTTCATTGGTGTTTTAGGATGGGCCGCGGGCAGGACAGAGTGTGCCCCATGTTCATGTTCACATCATCCCAAGAAAAGATGGTGACTTTGAGAAGAATGATGAGATCTATGATGCAGTAAGTTATAGAATACGTATACCCTACACTGTTTGTGCTTGCTACCTGATCTTTATGGTCCATGCATCAATTGGAGTGTAACAAATGATTGTGTGGGTGTCATACAGATAGACGAGAGTGAAAAGGAATTAAAGAGGAAGCTGGATTTAGACGAGGAAAGGAGGGACAGAAGCATGGAGGAGATGGCTCAAGAGGCAGATGGATACAGATTGCTTTTCTCATAGATGATGTATCCAAGAGACTTGTTGAAAGAAGGAAGGAAGTTGGAACATATGTATTTCTTGAAAATACAGTGCATTCAAATGCACAGACAGTCATGCGCTCTTTAGTGATGTTGTGGTATGGCGGCTAGACTTGAGATGAAATACAGGGAGTCGCTGAGAAGTCATGTCTGTTGCTAGTAACTTAGTAGACGATAATATCTTTTTTTTTTTTTTTTCAAAAGGTCAAAATCAGATGAACAACCAATGGTTGGAGAGAAAATTAGAGTTTTGTTTGTGATACCATGTTAACAAGTATGTGTGTGTGTGTTTAATTGGTTGCTTTTCGGATGAACCTATGGCTATGGAGAGGGCTGCATCTGCAAGACATTCAAATGTATGTATGCAGTTAATTCATTTTCAAATTTTGTTTTTTGTTTTTTTTCAGAAAAATATGATAAAATAAAAAAAGAGATAAAACACGGGCCTCTGGAGTGTGGGCGGAAGCCCATGAGGTACGGGGACCATACGGGGCCAACCAAGATGGCAAGAGAAGAAAGAGCGGGAAAGAGAGAGAGAGAGAGAGAGAGAGAGTACAAGAGCAGGGCATTAGCAGATGTGTGTGATTTCTCGTACCAGAAACCACACAGCGTAGCACATCACGGCAAGCAATGTTATCCACACTCAAGGTGCTGTGCTGTACCGTACCTCTTGCTTTTTTTTTTTCAATTAAAAACTTAAACCCAAGCCCTCACCCTCCTCTTATTTCTCTATGGTTTAACCTTTTTTTTTTTTTCCAGCAATTCGTTTTTGTAGTATAGTTTGTTTCTCACGATAAATCACAATTGATTAACCAAAAGAAAAAAATCAATTATTTAATCATTCTTAAAATTATACTGAGTGGGTTTTGTTTGATTTGGGTACACAGCAATACTTTGGGTATGCGAATTTCAGGGCTTACCAGAAGGAGGTGATCGACCAGATTCTGGACAAGAGGGACTGTTTAGCGGTCATGGCCACTGGCAGCGGAAAGTCTTTATGGTACCATACCACCAATACCAACCCTACCTTTTATACAATAATTTTCAACCTTTTTGCTTTTTCACAATCGTGTATATATATTTTTGGTGTGTGTGGCTAAACTACAGCTACCAGGTTCCTCCTTTGCTTCTTGAAAAGACTGCCGTAGTCATAAGCCCCCTTATTTCTTTGATGCAAGATCAGGTACGTCCTTATTTATTTGCATTCCCAATTAATTTTATTTCCGCTATACTTGTATGCATCAATGTATGTCAATTTAGGAATGAAATGCGCTCATTTAATTAGGTTATGAGTTTGAAACAACGCGGAATCAGAGCTGAGTTTCTTGGAAGTGCTCAGACTGATGGTTCCGTCCATACCAAAGCTCAGACTGGTCATTTTCATTTATTGTTCATGACACCTGAAAAGGCTTGCTCCACCCCTCTCAGGTTCTAGCTTCTTCTCCCCCCATCTTTAATTTGCCACATGCATTTACTTTTTATTATCAACTTAGGATGAAAATGCTCTTTTTTTTTTTTTTTTTTTTAGCTTCTGGTTGAAATTGCTAGAGGCAGGAATTTGTCTCTTTGCTGTTGATGAAGCTCATTGCATCTCAGAGTGGGGCCATGATTTCAGGTCCCGTCCTTAATGCTTTAGTTTTTCTTCTTCTATATTTCCCTACTTTTTTGTGCTACATTGTCCGAAATTTCTTTCTTTTATCTGATGGTTCCATTAGAATTGGAATCAGACTCGTGATGCTAGCCAAACATTTTATTTTGATCAATCAAGTCGCTTCAACCCTTAACTTTTTTTCTTTATCAGTAATCGCTTTCATTCTCTTACTAGTTTTGAGGAATTCTCTTCTTTTTTTTTGGTTTATCAGGGTGGAATACAAGCAGTTAGACAAGTTACGTGATGTTCTTTTGGAAGTTCCATTTGTTGCATTAACTGCAACTGCTACTGAAAAGTATGTGCCTCGTGTATTTGTGTGAACAGATGTGATCATTTAATGATTGTCCTTTCCTGTCTCTAGTATAAGAATGTGATTGGAGAACGAAAATCTTCATGCTTTCTCACTGACATTCAGTGTTGGATTTATCTAAATTTTAGATTTCTATAAATTGATCTTACTCTTAATTGTTACTTTATCTTTATGACATACTTTACTTTCAAGTGTACATATATGAATCATCTCATTCTGTTGCTAGAGCAAGTCATTTTTGAAGTCTAGACTCAAAATCCATACCCCTCCAGTCCTCATGTAGCTGCATATACCTCCCACAAAATACAAAGACACATGTACCAGCAGACATCTTTACATTGTATCCTTTATGGCTTGGTTGGAAAACATGACCTGAACACAGATCAACTGCTCATTCTCTAACAGATCCAGAAGCAGATGCTACTAAGGTTCAATAGGGAACTGAATATTGTTCTTAGTTGTCCGCATTAAGTGAGAAGCAGCATACCTTTTTTCCTCACATTTTTCCTTTCATAATTCAGCCAAGAACTGCATCAAGTAAAAATTGTGTATTTCTAAGCCAACAAATGTTCTTGGACATTAATTCTTATATAATTGTTTGCTTCTAGGTAGTATATAATTGTTTTGTTTCGTAGTTTTATAAGACACTGAATTTTGTGGTGTTATCTACTTAGGTGTTCTATACTTATTTATTTATTTGCTTTGCTATGTTTTGGGGAGAGGTAGTCTGATGCTGTCTATTCTGCATGCATAATGCCAGGGTTAGAATTGACATCATCAATTCTTTGAAGATGAACAATCCTTATGTTGCTGTAGGCTCATTTGATCGTAAAAATCTCTTCTACGGTGTCAAACATTTCAATCGCAGTCTTCAATTTGTGGATGAGCTTGTGCAAGAAATATCAAAATATGCAAGGAAGGCCGGGTCAACTATTATTTACTGTACAACAATAAAAGATGTTGAGCAGGTTCTTTTTGTTCCTGTTTTTATTACTAAAGATTGTATGCCTTTTATTATTTGCTTCTTTGTTTGAAAAGAGGAATTGCATATCCTCAAAACAATTAAGCTTCACCATCCATTTCAATTCAGAAAGAAACACCACCCACAACTGTAATTACAATTGACCAAGCTCTAAAAGCAAAGGACCAAATTTATGTTTGTATAACCACAAAGGATTTTATTTCATTTTCATGTAACCATAAAGGGGTTAGGGAGTATCTGTATGAGGGCTTTTGAGGATTAGTTAAAACTCACAGTACCGCCTAAGCTATGGCATTCTTATATTTTACTGCGAGAATATGGTCGTTACTGATATGTGTTAGTGATATATCAAGGAGATGAGATTGAGAAAGGAAAAGGAAGGTTAAATCGATTTTTAGAAAGAGATATTAAAGATGCCTGATATGTTCCCGCACCACATGGATTAGAACCTCCTTGTAATGTTATATTATGTACTCATCAGTTTTCATTTGGAGCAGGAAAGAAGTTGTTTAATCATTTGGGAGTTAAAATTTTCTTTCGGAACAAATTAACTTTCACAGATTGCTTTCTGTATTAATTTTGATCATCACCATGTGAAGATGTTGACAAATTTTTATCTGACAATTTCTCTTCCCATTCCATCCTCTGGATGCTTTTTTGTTTTTTTACAAGCATATGTCATTATTATGAATATTTTGACTAACTTCTGTACAATGTTTCATCTTTGTAATATATTCTCTAGATTCACAAGTCACTGAAAGAGGCAGGAATTAAGACTGGAATATATCATGGTCAAATGAGCAGCAAAGCTCGTGAGGAGTCCCACAGGTTTTTACCTCGTGTATTGTAGGAGTGTAGTGTTTTAGTTTTCTTGCATCTAATTAATCAACTTTTGCGTGTTGCACTCTCATTTGTCTCCTTGAATTATCTCTTTATTTTATTAACTGATTCTTTTACTTCTATTCAGATCGTTTGTAAGAGATGAACTGCTGGTCATGGTTGCTACTATTGCCTTTGGCATGGGCATTGATAAGCCAAACATAAGGCAGGTGATACATTATGGTTGTCCAAAGAGTATAGAATCTTATTATCAGGAAAGTGGGCGATGTGGGAGAGATGGTATTCCTTCTGTCTGTTGGCTATATTATACAAGAGCTGACATCGCAAAAGCTGACTTCTATTGTGGAGGATTAAGAACAGTACGCAACTTTGTTTCTTCTTTCATGACACTCGTCAAACTTTTTCTTTGGCTTGTTAAAATGGTGCTGATGGTTGACCTAATCTGCTAAATTTCTTAAATGATGAAATATTTGAAATGTGCTATGCTCTGCATTTCTTTCCTGCTGCCATTTTCCAGGAAAATCAAAGAAGGGCTGTTATGGAGTCATTGATGGCTGCGCAACACTACTGCTCACTAACCACATGCAGAAGAAAGTTCTTGCTCAGTTATTTCGGGGAAAAATTTTCAGCTGAGAAATGTGGTTTGGTTCTTTCTTGAATACATCTAATCGAACTTGTCCTTATTTGGCTTTCAATAACAGACCTTCTTTTATTTACAAAATTACTTATTGTTGTATCCAATTTTGAGCATGATTAATATGCGTTGCACTTTCAGGAAATTGTGATAACTGCATGGTCTCAAAGAGGGAGCGTGACATGTCTAAGGAATCATTTCTTTTAATGTCTTGCATTCAATCGTGTGAGGGTAACTGGGGCCTCAATATGCCTGTAGATGTTCTTCGTGGATCCAGGGTAAGTATTATTTATTGTGAATAGCTCATGATTGCTGGTCATTCTCCATTATAGATACAAACATACATGCATGTATTTATGTATACTTGTATTCATTGATGTATGTATAATTGTTACCCCAAAACTTAAAAGTAAGGTATTTAAGGAAATTTTGATATCTCTTTTGATAAAAAACAAAATGCTGCATGCTTTCAGTAGATATTTTAGAGGGGAAAAGAAGAAATAAAAGTACCTTACTTACCTGTTCTTTTGGTGGGTGGGGTGGAGGAGATTAAAGTTGCTGGCATGTATAAGGAAAATTATTAGCTGTAATGATAAGGCATTGGCAACTAATTTAAGCTTTTCTATGAATCTTTTGAATTTTGTTTTTCTATGGCTTCAAGATTTTATTATTTTCTTCACCCTCAATTCTTATGCAGATGCTTCTGCTGTCTCTAAATTTACAGGCAAAAAAAATTCTTAATGCTCATTTTGACAAGCTACCATTTCATGGACTTGGGAAAGACTACTCGTCAAATTGGTGGAAATCACTGGCTTACCAATTAATTTCTCACGGTACCTGAAGCAATATATATTTGTGATTGACAATTCAGTTATTATCATTCAGAAATGAGCAATTGTCATTTATGGTTACTTGGTGCAAAGAATTATTGATTGTATTGACGTGTTTTATAATGATTGTGACTTGGCATTGACTACTTAGTCACATATATTTACTCAAAATTAGAATTTTCTGTAGCTTAATAGATTCTAGTATCTTTACTGGGAGTTAGAAGAAGCTTCTGAAACAAATGGACTTAGAAAGGATACACCCCATCACTCCGGGTAATGGCCAAAACACCTTTTTATAGCGGGATTCTCCACATTTCATGGCTCCCTTGAAGATTTATAGCAGATTATTCCTCTGATTGAAGTCTTAGTGTCTATTTCCAATAATGATTGTAGGTAGCCTGTTGCTTACTCACTTGGAGGATTTAGTCAACAATCAAGTAACTTTATGTGGTTAGTTTTATCCCAACCAAGAGGAGGAAGACACTGTTACATGGAAACCAACAAATGATAATAACTTCCTTGTAATATTTTTTGGGGAAACTCTTAAGAAGAATACGGGAGTAGATTGGTACAAGTTAGCACGTGTCCTTCAATTTTCTGGGCACCACTGTATAGCTAACTTGCAATAGGCTGTCAGCACATGATCGACAAGTTAATTAAGGGGGGATGGTTACAACTTGGATGTTCTGTATGCATTTTGATGAAAGAAGATATATTTTTCTCCTGTTCATTCACAAAGGATACTTAGACAAATTCTGCTGATGATCAATAGCTTCAAATTAGTGAAGGATTGACATTAAGCTTATCTGGGATAAAGCCTATCCACAAAAGAAAATTTCGTAGTTGCAATAAAAAGCTTCAGTTCCAGCTTTCATAACATAGCACCAATTGCAGTATTGAAAATCAATCTTCTTGCCTATCACAAATAATCATTAGTTGTTGACTTCATGTTTGTAGTTATAGTTCATGTCTTTCCTTGAAATACATTTTATCTATAAAATTTTATATTATTGTACTGTCTGTTGATGATTCTTTGAAATAATAAAGTCATAGTTGCCAGTTTTAGCTAATAAGTGTTACTTACAAACAGGTTATCTGATGGAGACTTTTAGAGATACATATAAATTTGTAAGGTAAATTGTGCTCTTTCATTTTCTTGAGTGCAAATTTACATACTAGAAAACTTCCATAGAGTTCTTTTGTTATCCTTCTCCCCTGCTATGTCTGTTTGTCATAATTGATCAGCTAAGTACAATTGACTAAAGTCTATGTCTTTATGCATCAGAGTAAGTCCAAAAGGGAAGCAATATATTCAGTCTGCTAGACCTGATCACCAACCAGCTCTAATATTACCATTGACTGATGAAATGGTTGAGGATGAAGAACAACAATGCACAACAGGCTGGGTTGGAGAGTTGAATAGTATGGCAACTTTAGAATGTGAACAATTGTCAGAGGTTGATATTTTATCTCCATCTCCTTTTCCCTTTTCTTTTATCGTCATTGTTTATGATATTGTCAGAGGTATATGTTGGTGGAAAGGAATACGGGCTTCTATTGTCAGATGACAGGAGGGATTGGATTTGTTTGGCATGTTTTAAAACTTCATGCACTATTATTGAAGTGCTCTTGGTTCGAAACCCCTGCATGTTGTGTGTTTTCAAGACGAAGCCAATGAGGCAAATTCTCCCTTTCTTCTTCCATGCGCTTCCTTCTTTTTTTTTTTTTTTTGCAAAGAACTGTCTGTGAATTCTGTTCTACTCACACTTCATGAATTCAGCTTACAAACTGCATCGCTGATCTGCCACCCATGCAGTAAAATATATATATTTTTTTTACGCAGGCTGAAGCACGAATTTTTCACGTGCTTTTGGATGAGAGAACCAAGCTTGCTAAAAGCATTGGGACTGCTCCGTAGGTTCATATTTCTTTGAAGGCTATAAATCCCTAAAGAGCTGCTTAGTTAATATGGAATATACCATCTGAGCACCTGTTCTTATTGCTTGCTACAGATATGCTGTATGTGGTGATCAAACAATAAAAAAAATTGCTTTGGTGAGACCATCTACCAAAGCAAGGTTGGCAAACATTGATGGTGTCAACCAGGTGAGTCTTAATGACTGGGACAAAAAAATTCTTCATAATATTTTTTATTCATTTCTTCATTGCACTAGTTATCTATCTCTTAATTTGGCATCCTTCCTTGTGCTTTAACCAGGAAATGTTTTTTCTTGGAATGGAGTTTTAAAGAAATTTTATTTTTCCTAATTTTGATGTTTGTACAAGCAATCTTACTGCTATCCATTTCAATATGTAAATTAAGAATTTCTGGCTACTGTAGATGTAATATGCGGTGACTGAAATTCTCTGGCTTTTTAATCTTTTCCACACCCATGAAACAGAGATCACTGAACTTATTGTCATATTTACTTGTCTTGACAAGCCACCTCCATATTGCAATCGAGATTCTGATATGTAGATTGGGTGGTTAGTGGCTGGTCTTCCTATTATTGTTGTTGCATGATTTTGAGAAAAAAAGAAAAAAAAGAAGAAAATAAGGCATCTTCTATCATTATCACATTTGATCCTTTGACATTCACTTTGCTACACCTTTCCATTTTCTTCTGCAAAGGAGGTAAGGGGTGGTGTGAATGGGCATACTTAGTACATACCAAGAGAATAATTTAACGAGTTAAGAAAAGCAGAAAATTTGTTTTTTCAGCACGGTTTACCATTTTGCTTGTACTTCTCAATGTTAAGCATGGAATGTGGTGACGTTGCAGCATCTTGTTGTGAGACATGGCGATTATCTTCTTCAAACTATTAGGGATCTGTCGCAAGAACTTAACCTTTCCTTGGACGGGGGAGCAAACTTGCAGACTGCTAATACGAGAAAAGCCAATCAAGTACCAAATCACAAGAAATTAACCCCAGCTAAGTTAGATGCTTGGAAAATGTGGCATGAAAATGGTCTACCAATTCAAAAAATCGCGGTATTTCTTGACAAAATTTACAATTATATGTTATAGGCATTTTAGTGCTTTAATCACTTTAATTTTTATTCCCAGAACTTCCCTGGTAGATCAGCTCCTATAAAAGAAGGAACTGTAGTTGAATATCTTCTAGAAGCTGCACAAGGAGGACTCCAGATTGAATGGACTAGATTGTGTGGTGAAGTTGGACTTTCACGTGAAAGATTGTCAGAAATTGAGGGTGCAATCTCAAAGGTTGGCTCTAGGGAAAAGTTGAAGCCCATTAAAGATGAATTACCAGAAGATGTAAGTTGATGCGCTAATTTCTCTGATTTTTCTGGCTTAATATTTGTTACTGATCATTGAGTTCAGGATCACTTAAAAAGTATACAACTGAATGAAAACTCACTAATAACATCAGATAAGCTACGCACACATCAAGATCTGTCTGGCAATGCAAAACTGTGGGTTTTCACCTGAAGTGACTCCACCTAGCCACCTTGACACATCGAAGGCTGATGAATTTGTGGAAAGTGAGTCTGGAATGGTTTCCACTGATACCAGCTGCTTGGAGACAGTTCATGAGGTTGAAATATCAGTCAAGATTATGGCTACTCATTGTTGCTCAGATCATAATGAAGAAACTTCCTCCCTTATGGTCAGAATTGCACAGGACCAAGAGGTTCGTCCTATCAATGATGCAAATGTACTTTCCCCAAGGAAACGTCAGAAGGTAGATATACCTGAAGAAAGCTCAACTGCATTGGAAGCTACGGAGAGTTCCATACTGGATTGGCTCAAGAACTATGATGAAGGGGTGAGTTCAGCAAGAGCAAACCCATTTAACCCATATCTCTGCACTAACTGATGAAGATCTTTGGATATGTTGTCTTTCATATTTCTTTTACGTGGCAATTTGATGATGCAGATGTGTTGCAGGTTTTCATTAGAGATATTTTGGAGCATTTCAACGGGTCAAAAGAGGAATTGGTGATTGATTTACTAAGTAGCCTCGAAAGCGACTTCGTAATATTTAAGAAGAATGATCTGTATATGCTTTTGTAATGATGAGATAAATCAAGATTGCTGGAACTAATTTGGATGTATTTTCATTTTGTTTAGACTTTCACCATGTAGCTTTTTTATGAGCTTTAAGTTGTCATGAAACATGAATCAGTAAAGAACATCATCAGCAGCTGGGGTGTTGTCTTCAGGCGCAGAGTTCATTTTCCAACTGAAAATTGTTCATTGATTATTGAATCCCAGTGAGAGTTATATTCAATTATCACAACAGAATCCCTTTTCAAGATTGGGGGAAAAAAAACTGCAACTTAATCCAATCATTTGCAATGCAAGCAAGCTGCAATCTAAATACTTGCTCGATGGGCAATTTCAAGAAATCATTATAAAAAATCTACTCTTATGTTCAAACTCTCGTCGACTACTTTTACCAAGACTAATTACGTAATCGTGGAAAGAGGCAGTAATTTCAAAGAAATTTAGTATCTGGTGGTCAGCATCTGAATGGCATGGGCATCGATGCTTTCAGCATTACGATATGCTGTTCAAAAAAAAAAATACAGGATCCAGCACTGCTAATAGAACAAAATTTTTACCAAAAAATGAGAGAGCTACGACAAATCAGCAAATAGTATTTTCTCAAAAGAAGAATGATGTTAATCCTGTAGCAAGGCGGGAGGGACCAAGATGGTTAGTGGGATAAATTCTCACGAAAGGTTTCGAAAATCCTACTTGGATTCGCATCTTTCAAACCAAAGCAAGAGGTGACTACTTGTGCATGGCATCGTCCAGTTCCAGTTTCATCCCTACACGTTTTTTAATAGAGGCTGTGGCATCCAGAGGTGATTTCTGTTTAAGTTGTAACTCCTTGAATCTCTCAACATCAAAATTAAGCTTCTTGAACAACTTCCTTTGCCTTGAGAGAAACAGTCTCTTCATTAGGTCCTGGTAACTTGGATCTCTTGCAGTGATCAGGAAGTAGGCATAACCTATGACTATGCTAGAGGTTGTGGCGAAAAATGCAATAGGTTCCATCACATCCCATGAAAATTCCCAAAATGTTAGCCGGAAAAACAGCCCAACCTGCAATAAAGCTAAACACAATCCACTATAGAGGATCCGGCGAACCTCCTTATGTGCCTGTACATCAATTTCTTCTTTCTTCTCCTGAAGCATCTTTAGCTCATCTCTTGCAGGGTCGTCTTCAGGAGTTAAAGCGAGCGGCACTGCTCTTCTTATCAGATCTACCACCTGCAACATAAGAAAACTATCAAGGCAAAACCAATTTGTAGTCAGGACGACTAATATCCAAGGCATAGGAAAAAAAAAAAGTTTAAATCCCTTGCCTTGTACAAAGGAAATTCATGTACTTTCTAAATCTGTACCAACATTATTGTATATATAAACAAGTGAAATCCCAAAACCAAGGATCATGCTGCTTCTGCCTGATAGGCTGATACAAGTTGGAGCCCAATAACCACAAGCCATACTGTCTTTAGACGTCAAGTATAGTGTTCCTCTGAAAGCTCAAAGCATAGATATAGCCCAACCAAAACGAGAACTAGAAAACGAGTTCTGCACACAAGGCTCTGATAACGTACCAAGACACAAGCAAAAGCAACTTCTGACAAATATCAGCAGGCAAGTTCACTGCCAAATGCACAAATGGATAGTGGCTAAATAAAATTTAAACGTTTATCATTCATTTGACTTCCTTTGCTGCACCCTATACACAGAGAAATTGTATAGGGTGAAGGGTGTTTTCACAACAGATTTCTAACTGCCCCGATTGTCATTCCAATAAGCATAGTAAATATGCTTCTCAGTATGTCCCCAACCGCTGCAAATACTATAGTAGTAGTAATAGAGAAATGGAAATTTTGAAAGAGATGCTGAATAAAAGTAGAGAATTTAAGAAGTGTATGCTCAAACAGCGGAGAAAAAAAAGTACATTGTAAATGGAAAGGGAAGATTTGATGAATGTACCCAGCCCCAACAAGCTAGCTAAAATAGGAATGGCGGGAACATTTATGAGTTGAGGAAGATACTAATAGCAGCAGCTCATTGTCAAATATGCATAAATGGAAGGAGAAATCGATTGAATGTAAACGTAGTCAATACTGAAATTTTAAGGGCATATTCTCGGTCTAGAACGTTTAAATATCACTCAAAGATTAATCTGGTCTTTGCTTGGTGGGAGGGAGGGACTGACTAAATACAGAATGCAGATAGAGAGAAGCAAGCAATATGACAAGCTGGAAGTTGAAAATCCTGTGCTTATCATGGAGCAGCAATAAATCAGTCACAGGGAAGAAGGGATGTGAAATTAATGATGGGAATTGCAAAATCAGAAGAATAAAAACAGTGAAAAGAAAAGGGGAGAGAGAAAGAGAGGGGAAGGAGGAGGAGATGCGGTGTATGTCTGAGTCTGCCCCCACCATCCACCCGAAAGTAAAGTAGCAAAGCAATTGATTGGATTATGGAAACATACATATGATAATAAGTTAAAAACAAGATTGACAATTAAGAACATACATAGTAAGTAGAAGGGAAGAAAGGTGCATATAAAGCAAAGCAAGAAAGATGGAAAAGGAGGGCAGGGGTAGCTACCTACCTTATCAGGATGAAGATAGACTTGGTCGCGGAAGAGAAGGACGACCCCAGCATCATCAAGGACATGGGCAAAAGTAACGGCCTCATCGTGAGATCTGGCAATACCGATGCGCTGGCAGGCTTCGAGGAGGTCTGAGAAAGGGATAATTTCCCTGGATTCCATGCCAAGCTTCATCTTGAGAGCCTCCACATTCACCAGTCTCATCAGCCTCTTCGCCTCCGAACTTGTTATCAATATATTTTTATCATTCTTATTATTATTGGAGGAGGCAGAAGAAGCTTCAGCATCAGTATCAATAGCGGAAGAAAAACAAATGGATGTGATTTTGCAGAATGGAGTTGAAGCATCAGCAGCAGCTCCTCCCCCCCTACCAGAATAATAATAATAAGAATAGGCAGAGGAAGCAACAGTCCTGGTGGTGGTGCATCGCGGTGGTGTTGAGAGGGATTGAGTGTTGGCGGCTAACAGAGAGCGCTTCAAAACCCCAGGGGCAGAGGAGGACCATATTCTGCTCCACATTGTTTCCTTTTTCCTTCAGCTTTACCTTTAGCTTTTTGATATAATCCAATGTAGCAACATGGAAAAAGGTGGTTGATGGGAAAGGAGGAGGGAATTAAGGCCGAAAGGGGGAAGGAAGGAAGGAGAAGGCAATTGGAGAAGTCTAAGTGTTTATAGTATGGAGGGACGAGACGGCGATCGGAGGCAGGGGAAAATTCAATGCAAGCGAGGCGAGAAAAAAAGAAACGATAAGATCAAATCCGACAAACAAAGGTGTGGTGTGGTATGCCAGTGACTAGGCGCAGGACTAAAAATTGCATTTGCATAGGATTATGCTCCGGTTTTAATTAGCTTACCGTTCATAACTAGTTAAAAAGGGATAGTAGCTTAAATTGACCAATTCCAAGGCCAAAACTACCCATAGGACACGGTGGCGAGGCCTTCCAAGTTTGACTGCAATCCATCCTTTTGGATCCATCATCTTCCATTTTTGAGCACCCACTGTTGGACCAGACTCTTTCTCTGCCTGCTTCCAATCGTGACTCCTATCATTATTACAAATACAATAGTACTATCTATTTGATTATAATGTGATTGGAAAACAGCAACATAGAGGACTAACTTCTCAGCCCAGAGTAGCACGATATGGAGTAATTTCATGAAGGATTGTTATGCTGTACAGTATACAACAGTTGATTGTTTACACAGACCTCAAACCTTCCACAAGTCTGGACATAGATAGCTACCCAGAATTAGCACGTATACATGTTCATCATCTTAGCACAAGCTAAAGGGCTGGGATAGGGTCACTGACTATGTCTAGCTTTAGACAGGGTTTTCACCAGACCCTTCACTATCTTCCAAGACCAAAACACATTCATCAGCGATCGCCAACGTACAAGGTATCACAAGGATGCTCTAGAAATCCGATGGAAGAATTTGGCTGACCTGAAACAAAGAAATATGCAAGATGACGGAAAGAGAGACAAGCACAAATTAAAGTAAATGTAACCTAAAAACCCATACAACCAGTAACTGAGATAATTGCATGATCCAGAATTTCCACGGTTTCCTTGCCGGCATATCACAGCATCACGTACAACCGCCGAAAAACGTACAGAGTGAAAGCAAATATGATGTGTATTCTGATGCCATTCCATTTCCAAACCTTGAGAAACAGGTCGAAAAACATGCTACTTCTATAGCTGTTGGATATTTAAACTCATTTTGGTAAGGGCTAAACCGAGACGCATCACCCACGGCCTTGTCAAAATGCATAAACACGTGAGTAAAGAAGATTAAAAAAAAAAAAATAAAACCTTGCAACCTGACCACATCAACAGTTGCTGTCACCTTATCGAGTCACATTAAAGAACAGTGAAAGCAAACCAAATACGATGCATGGTAGTATTACAGAGCAGGGTTCCAGCTACGTGGAAAAGCCAAGTGAAAATCATCAAGCTTGGAAACCTGTCACTGTTCAGTCCCGGCCAAACTCAATCATAACAACAAGATCAGCTTTCAATTCACACGAACCTATTTGTCTCTAGTGTAATGACCAGCGAGACAGGAATTGGAGCAAAGAATAACGACATAAAATAGGAACATTGTTGACTGAAAGTGAAAACATATCATCCAAAATATTAGCAAGACTGTTGAGGCCTTTACAAGACTACATACCTTCTACCGTTTCTATTTATTATGCAGTTGAAGGTTCAAGAGCCAATCCCCATATGGGAATGGCATACATGCAGTGGCCTCTTTAAAGTTCACCTCAACTAATTAAAATAGTCCCAAAAGACTGCGAGAACATTACTATCTCTCACACAAAGAAGGCGGCATCAGAAAAAGGGCATTCCAATGTAACATATTTTGAGTGGACTCATGCACCCCATCATTTTCAAAACGTGTGTTCTTAATCATCCACCTTTGGCTGTCTAGAATAAAATGGGGGTTTTCTCTTCCTTTCGACCTTAATGATCCATCTATGGATACAAACAATTCATGGCTTATTCATTTCCGCCATGCGCGAAACAAAAATTTGGATAATTTCAACACTCAAATATTATGTAAAGGCAATCATGACTAATATCTAAAGCAATGTAGCTGTGCTTGCAAAATAAGGAACGAAGCCCACATCATATGTGCATATCATACGGAAAATACTACTAGGCAATTGAAATAACCAGGATTTTCATGTATGTTAGTACCAGCCACCCCAGGAACTATACAACTCCATTCCAAGTGCACAACTTAGAGCTCTTCTGGCCAGCAACGTCAAACTACCTAAATTTGCATTTAGCAGGAAATGCTGAAAATCAAGAAATCAGGAAGTTATGGAGAACCTTTAAATGACAACCTTACCATTTTAAATTTACAAAGGTTGGTCTGATCTCAGAAAAGAGAACCTTTAGTATGTAAATCTATGCTTAAGCACCTAAGGTAGTGTTTGAGCACGTGGTTGCCGGTGAATTTTGAATGAGCCACAAAAATTTGTGTTTAGCTAAGGTTGAATCAATGTTTTTAAATAGTGGGATCCATCAAAAATTGAGGTTGAAGAAAAGCATCCAAGACCAGCTTTTAGGGTTTTCTCACCTCATTTTTTCCTCTTCACCGACAATACTGTTGAAGATTGTTTCAGGAGCTGTCAAAGAAAAAGCTGTCAAAGATTTTATTTCTGCTTTGTTATTTTCAGTTTTATGCAAATAATAAACTGTTGTCCTAGTATCTAGGAGTTAGTTAATCTATTAATATGTTAACAGATCATAGCATGATTTATTGCTATAAGTTTGCAATTCTATTTTGCTTAGTTTAAATATATTTGTAAAGATTGCAATAGAATGTATGCAATCAATTTCTCATTCAATCTACAATAAATTCAAATACAATCTTTGTTGTCTCTTCTTTTCTTTCTATTTTCATTTCTTCAGATAAACATTTTTCTATTAAAGACTTTCAATTGGTATCAGAGCATTATCTTAAACGGACCTGTAATGAAGGTTGAAACTAGTTTTTCTCACATTTCTTCCCATCTTTGATGGAGAAAATTATTAACTCTATGCAGTAAAAATAAAGACTTATTTGGAAGTTTAGATCTTTGGGAAGTTGTTGAAGAAGATTACGAAGTTCAATAATCCAACTGTAGCTCAGATAAAAAATCACAAAAAGAGAAAAACAAGGAAATCAAAAGCAAAAGCATGTCTTTTTGCTGTTGTTTTCACAACCATCTTCACCAGAATTATGTCTCTTAAATCAACGAAAGATGTTTGGGATTATTTGAAGAAGGAATATACAGGAGATGATAGAATTTGAGGCATGCAAAGTCTTAACCTGATAAGAGAGTTTGAACCGCAAAGAATGAAGGATTCTGAGACCATCAAAGAGTACTCAGACAAATTGCTTGGAATTATCAACAAGGTAAGGTTACTTGGCATAAATTTCTCTGATTGCAGAATTGTAGAGAAAATTCTTGTAACTGTGCCTGAAAGATATGAAGCATCTATAACCACCTTCGAGAATACAAAGGATCTGTCCAAGATCACTTTGGCAGAACTGATAAATGCCTTGCAGGCTCAAGAGCAACAGAGACTTATGAGGCAAGATCGTGTTACAAAAGGAGCTTTACAAGTAAAGTATCCCGATTCTGACAAGAAGAAATTCTTCAGAAAAAACCAGGTTTCAAGCAGTAGTGAGACTATTGTCAGTCAATTTCAGAACAAAGGAAAATTTATTAAGAGAAACTTTCCACCATGTTAACACTACAACAAGATAGGTCATCCACCATTTAAGTGCTGGAAGAGACCTGATGCAAAGTGTAGCAAATGTAATCAAATGGGACATGAAGCAATCATCTGTAGAACAAAATTTCAGAAATAGGACGAAGATGCTCAAGTTACCAGTCAAGATGATGAAGATCAAATGTTTGTAGCTACGTGTTTTTCAGTCCAGACCTCCTCAGATCACTAGCTAATTGATAGTGGATGCACAAATCACATGACTTCTAATAAAAGTCTCTTAAGAACTTTGCAATCTACTGAAGTTGCAAAGGTTAGAATTGGTAATGGTGATTGTATAACAGCAAAGGAAAAAGGAACGATTGCCATTACCACAAACTCAGGTACAAAAACTATTTTTGATGTTCTCTATGTACCTGATATAGATCAAAATTTGTTAAGTGTTGGGCAATTAATAGAGAAAGGCATGAAAGTGGTTTTCAAAAATCAATCTTACTATATCTTTGATGCTGCTGGACAAAAAATATTGCAAGCCAAGATGAGAGGCAAAAGCTTTTTATTTTTACCATTTGAGGAGGAGTACACAGCCTTTCCAACAAAGCTGAATGACATGGAAGTGTGGCATAAGAGACTGGGTCACTGTTATCAACAACGGATGATCAGTATGAAGAAGCATGATGCTGTAAGAGGAGTGCCTCCATTCACTAATCTTTTACCAAATTGCAATGCCTGTCAATTTGGTAAGCAAAACAGGAAACCATTTCCAAAATCAACATGGAGGTCTACATAGAAACTTTAGTTGATTCATACTGATGTTGCTGGTCCTCTTAGCACACTTTCAATAAAAGGTAGTCGATGTTACATATTTTTGATGAATTTACTAGAATGTGCTAGATATTCTTTATGAAATACAAGTCAGAAGTAGTTGGGATTTTTTGGCAATTTAAGAAGAATGTGGAGAATAACAGCAGCTGTAGAATTCAAGCCATTCGGTCAGACAATGGTAAAGAATATACTTCATCAGAATTCAATCTTTATTGTGAGGAAGCTAGCATTGAACATCAATTCATTACTCCTTACACTCTAAAATAGAATGGAGTCAGTAATAGGAGAAACCAATACATTATGGAGATGGTTAGATGCATGCTACATGAAAAGAATTTGCTAAAGATGTTTTGGGCAGAAGCAGCTAACACAACTGTTTTCCTTCAAAACCGACTTCCAACAAAATTGCTAGAAGAAAAGACACCTTTTGAAGTTTGGTATAATTACAAACCTTCACTAAGTTTTCTTAAGATCTTTGGCAGTATTTGTTTTGTTCATGTTCCACAAATCAAAAGGGACAAGCATGACAAGAAGGCTATACCAGGAATCTTTGTTGGCTATAGTGCTATTTCTAAAGCTTACAAAGTTTATCATCCTCAAACTCAGAAGATGGCTATTACCAGGGATGTTCATTTTCATAAAGAAGAACAATGGGACTGGGGAGACTCACAAAGAAATATACAGCTTGCAGATCCATTGCAGGATGAATCATTTGATGACTCACCAATTAGAGGCACCCGATCTCTTGAGGATATTTATCAAAGGAGTAATGTAGCTATCTGCGAACCAGAAGGCTATGAAGAAGCCAAACAGAACCCAGAATGGCAGAAAGCAATGCAGGAGGAGATATCCATGATTGAGAAGAACTGCACATGGGAACTAGTTGACAAACCACTAGACAAAAATATTATTGGTATGAAGTAGATATTCAGGACTAAACTAAATGCAGACAACATCATCAACAAGCATAAAGCTAGGCTAGTTGTTAAGGGGTATGATCAGATTTATGGTGTTGATTATTCAGATATGTTTGCACCTATAGCAAGGATGGACACCATCAGATTTTTGTTTGTTGTTGCTGCATACAAGAACTGGAAAGTATTCCAGTTAGATGTTAAATTAGCCTTCCTAAATGGCATTCTACAAGAAGAAATTTATGTTGAACAACCAGCTGGTTTTGTGATTCAAGGAAAAGAAGACAAAGTTTATCTACTAAAAAAGGCTCTATATGGGTTGAAGCAAACACCTAGAGCCTGGTATAGTAGAATTGATGACTATTTGACAGGTTCTGGTTTTCAGAAAAGTTTATCTGAAGCAACTCTTTATGTGAAGAGAATCAACGATGATGTGCTTATAATATCACTCTATATTGATGATCTTTTAGTGACAGGAAGCAATATAGAGCAGGTTGAAAAATTCAAGCAGAATATGATGCAAGTTTTTGAAATGACCAACCTTGGTCTCATGAGTTTTTTTTCTGGGAATGGAAATCATACAAAGCAAAGAAAAAGTATTCATTTGTCAGAAGAAATATTCAAGGGAAATCTTGAAGAAATTCCATATGGAGAATTGCAAATCGATAGCCACTCCAATGAATCAAAAGGAAAAATTTAGCAAAGAAGATGACACCACCAGAGTAGATGAAGAAAAATTCAGAAGCTTGATTGGTTGTTTGTTATATTTAATAGCAACCAGACCTGACATACATCATACAACAAGTCTTCTATCGCATTTTATGCATTGTCAACGTGAAATTCATATGAGAGTAACTAAAAGAATTCTGAGATACATCAAAGGGACTTGCAGCTTTGGTGTTAAATTTTGAAGTGTCAAGAGTTAAGACTACATGGTTTTTCTGACAGTGATTGGGGTGGATTCATTGATGACATGAAAAGCACCTCTGAATTCTATTTTAATCTAGGATCAATAATATTTTCATGGTCATCCAAGAAGCAAGACATTGTAGCTCAATCTACTGTAGAGGCAGAGTTCACTGCAGCCACAATAGCAGTAAATCAAGCACTATGGCTTCAGAAGTTATTACATGATTTACACGTGGAAGAAGAAGAAGCAACTGAAATCTCAGTTGACAATCAAGCAGCTATAGCAATCTCCCATAATCCTGTGTTTCATGGAAAAACAAAACACTTTAACATCAAGCTTTATTTTTTACGTGAGGTGTAGAAAAATGGTGATGTTAAGTTGATTTATTGCAAGTCTGAAGATCAATTAGCTGATCTGTTTACCAAACCATTTTCAATAAACAGGTTTGAGTTTTTAAGATAAAAGATTGGAGTTTGCAGCTCCTAAAGTAAGGAGGAGTGTTGAAAATTGCTTCAGGAGCTGTCAAAGATTTTATTTCTGCTTTGTTATTTTCAGTTTTATGCAAATAATAAATTATTGTCCTAGTCTCTAGGAGTTAATTAATCTGTTAATATGTTAACAGATCATAACAAGATTTATTGCTATAAGTTTGCAATTCTATTTTGCTTAGTTTAAATATATTTTTGTAAAGATTGCAATAGAATGTATGCAATCAGTTTCTCATTCAATCTGCAATAAATTCAAATACAATCTTTGTTATCTCTTCTCTTTTTCCTATCTTCATTTCTTCATATAAACATTTTTCTTCCTATCTTCATTTCTTTATATAAACATTTTTCTTTTAAACACTTTCAAACACACACTATTAGAAGGTAGAGAAATAACCGTTGCAAAAAAAATTAAACATTCCCAAATAACCTTCATCTTTCTGCCATATGTTGCAGGATGAACTTTGAGAGAACCAATTAACAAGGAATCCAATTGATGAGCTAAGGCGGCAGAGGCCTTTCCAGTTAACATAAGAATACGAAGAATAATAGAGGAATGAGGAAGGCAAAAGGAAAAGAGAGATAGAGAGTAAGAACAAGAGAGAAGCACGATAATTGCATTGTATATTTTTTTTCTTTCTTCTGTTACATGCATTGCCACAATTATAAGAGTGGGTAGATTCTAAAGTCTGTTAGCTGAGTCACACGAGACTCTCGTAACAGTAACAAATAACAGAATTAAAAACACAAGACTGATGCTGGCAGTGGATTATTTAAACGGTGCATGTAACTAAAGGGCAGGTTGAGCATCATTGAAATGCCATCGTTTCATTAATGATCTTTTGGTTTAAAACTCCTTTTCCCGCTATTGTGCTTCCTAGTTCGCAACAATACCTTCCCCTTTAAAAAATTTCATTGTCCTCAAGGAAAAATTATGGGTACCTCATGAGGAGGTCATCAACAAATTCCTAGGTGGCTTCAGATGGTGATAAGGTCTTCCGGTAAACTAAGACTTGTGTCGCTACCTAATTTTGGTGCTTGACCATCCTCCTGTCAAGAATGGCTTGGGGCTATTGTCACAACCCGAATCCCGGATCCATGACCGGCACATAGGCAAGGTTCCCCTCCAAGGTTCCATACCTATGCGAACCCAAACTTACACACAAACTTATCCTAACTCAATCAGAGTTCAACGCAGCATTAATAAC
>Ga0325404_1001582_pt1 | contig 24089 bp, 4 predicted proteins | sample PopdelMetagenome_18_FD_205664 | JGI IMG/M metagenome (GOLD analysis project Ga0325404, IMG submission 205664) | Populus deltoides microbial communities from Bellville, Georgia, United States - Xylem-Control-R1 | ecosystem: Host-associated > Plants > Phyllosphere > Stem > Wood/Secondary xylem...
ACTTGGAATCAAAAACAATGGGTTTAACAATAACCTGGTTTTAATTAACAAGAAGAAGAATAAACAGCGGTGCCCGCTGTTGTCTAATCAATAACCGTGACAACAACCCGGTTTTGTCTTCTTTAACAATGATTGAAGACTTATAATTATATTGAAAATTGTCTCGTAATTCTTTTTAGTTATACTAGACCATCAATGTATGATCAAGATGGTTGTTTGGGAACATGTTTGGAATTGTATCTTTTAAAAATTTAAATGTTTAGATTGTTTTAATATATTGATGTTTAAAATAAATTTTAAAAACTAAAAATATATTATTTTTAAAAACAATTATTACTATACTCTCAAGCATCAAATAAAATAAACTTAAAAGTCATTTATTATATATATATATATATATATATATATATATATATATATATAAAATACGTAATCATCCATTACCACCTTCAAGGGCCTCACCACTATAATGCTTGTAAACTAATCAAAATTAATAATGATGTTATTAAAGAACTAATATTTAACCACTTACCTGGCTGAATCTAAAGACCTCCCCCACATAGATGCCAAAGAATGGAAACATTGCCATGTGCATGTTTTTTTTATTATTATTATAAGTGTTCGGGTTAGCTTTCTATAGGTTCTGAAGTTAACGACCATGTAAGTCTTCAGTAATCATCATATTAGCAACCACAGAGCTTGAACCTAAAATTAGAGGTGGAGCAAACTTTTTAATCCCAAACTCTTACCACTAAATTACAAATTAGAGGTGGACCATGTATGTTTTTTTTTTTTGCATCATTTATGGGAAGAGGGATGCAATTAAATAGGTCATTTCTTAGAAATTATATGTAAAAATGTAACGAAAAGTCTTCGCATACAAGTTCAGAATTTAGCCCAAAATGATGAGCTTGCTGAAATTTGTTGTATCATTTATTTTGTAAAGCATACAAAAGGGTAACTCTCTCAATAAATATGACTAGCAGGTGACCAAATTCACTATGTTATTTATGAAGCTAGCCAATAGGAGCAGGCACAACTCGATGCATGCTGTGGCTCCCGCAATTACCCTTTTTCTAATGTCGCTTTTTCGTACTTAATGACTCGGAAAGCCATCATTATTTTTATTTTATTTATTATTTTATTTATTTTGAATTCAAGAAAACCCCATCCCCGAAAAATACACTTTATCGCTAATGATTATCACAAAAATAATCCCAATCAACGCTATCACTGCTAATAATGGTTAAAAAAATCAATTAGAATTATTTGAAACGCAGAAAACCATCATCACTAATGCTTATCACAAATTCACTATGTTATTTAGGATAAATTCACGCTATCACCTACTATTAATTAAATTTTAATTAAAATCATAAAATTTAAACTTATATTATCATCGAAACAGTAATATCATATATTACAGAACTACTATAATTTAATAATTTAAGTTATTAAATAAGATATTAAAATATAATTTATATTATTCTTTAAAAATAAAAAAAATTCTTGAATATTTAATGAGAATAAAATATTTTTTTGTTACTAATTTTTTATATATTTTTCTCACATTAATTGTTGTCCTGGTTTTTGTGTATGGTTGCAGTAATAAAACACATTTTTTTTTTAATTAAAACTTGTTATTTATGTCATAAATATTTTTTTCTAAAAAAATACCTTCTAATAAAAAAAAACATGTTTTCTTCAAAATAAAAATGAATCAACGAATAAAAAATGAGATTTTGATTGAAAAAATGCATTTTTTTCTCAATTTTGAATTTTTAAAACTTTTATGAAATACTTATTATAATTGGCTTTAGGTTTTATTAAAAAAAATATGGTACTGGTTAAAAAGATATTTTTTTATCAAAATGAAAAGGAAATACATGAATAAAAAATATGATTTTTTACTACAAGAATACATTTTTTTCTTTCAAATTTAAATATTTTTTTTATTATGAATATTTATTTTAGTTGTAGAATTCAAAAATGAAAAATAAAAAAGTCCCACTACAGTAAATAAGCAAACTAGCCAGTGCACGTGACACATGAAACCTTTTTTATTCAACGATAAGAGAATTTCCAAATAAGTTTACACGTGTTAACAATCACAATTAAGTAAAAAACTAAAATGCAAGGGTGTTTTCTATAGCATAAATTCATTATTTATTCTCTCATATTTTATTAAATTTATTATTTAAAATATTTTTTTAATTTTATCCTCAAATTTTTTTAACGCGGTTGTATTTTTTGTATTTTGTCAAATTCAAGGACAATTGAGTCAATTTTTTTGACTCGGGATAAAATTAAAAGATAGGTGACAAAAGCAAAAAAAAAATCATAAAAAGGGTGATGGTTTTAAAATTCATATAAAAATTTTAATTTAGTTCTCATACTTTAAAAACAATAAGTATTCAGTATCTCAATATTTTCTCAATCTAATTTTAGTACAAAAATTTATTTTTGTTATTTTGTAGTTTCTAATTTGAAAAAGAACAGAAAGAGATCACTAAATGTTGTGTAGAGAGAGAAACAATATCATTGACGTCAATTTTAGCCACCAAAATGGTTGATTTTTGTGTCAAATTGTTTCATTTGATGAGAGAAGTTTACATAAGGTGGTTTTTTTCACTTTGAAAATGTCTAGAAAAGAATATTTTAACTCGTGAAGATTTTTTGTATCAGGTTTTGTGATGGTTTTTTGGGTTTTCTAAAATCATTGATAGGTTTATGACGATTTCTATGGTGTTTTTTTGTTGTTTTGGGTAAAACATGAGTTTTTGGATTAAAAACCCTTATGCCTCGATTTTTCAGCCACAACAATGACTAGATTCTGGGAAAATTAAACAATGTGTGTCTTTTTTTTTTCAAAACAAATTAGGGCAAACAACATGTCATCCGTTCCAGATGGAAAAAAAAGGACCCCAGCACTTGTGTGGATCCTAACGAAATGGGGCAGACGAGTTGGTCTGGCTTGCTAAGCGTGGTAGAGTTTGACCTTTTTCTTTTAAATTATTATTTTTATTTATATCTAGATTAATATCATTGCTCTCTTTTAATTTGTTTTATATAATATCTTTTAAATGATTATTATTTTTTGTTATTTTGTATGCACTTAAGTTTTAAGATGTTTTTCTTTTTCATCTTTATTTTTTTTAATCTCTTGTATGGATGAATTTTATTTTTTTAAATAAAAACATTTATGTTCAAATTATATTTATAATATGTGCGGTCTTACATGATTTTTTTTTCCTTTTATTTTATTCAATTAATTTAATGTGTGTATATTTCTACTATTGTTTGATTGAATAAAAAATTCTTTTAATTAATACATTTAGCAAGCACAATCGGATAAATATCCTGTCTTGCGAGATTAAATTTATCGATCTATATTTGTCTCTTGATTTTTCATGTTTTATTTTAGTTATCGTTTATGACTCTTTTTTTTTCATTTATTAACATATATAGTTTTCAATTTATTTGATTACATATATGTATAAAATTTTGTATTTTAATTAGAATTTTTTTTAACTACAAAAAAGTATCGAAAAAACTTGTGTTTACAGTTTTTTCTATTGAAAAAAATATTTTCCTTTAAAATGATTTTTGTATTTGATATTATTGTCCAGAAGGCAACACTATGAGACCATCTTAGAATTAAGTTATAATTTCATTTAAAATGAAAGAACAAAATTTACAACACACACATTTAATTATTATTATTAATATATGCTAAAAGACCTTGGTATTTCACTTTAGTGATGAACGGTGAAATATTTTGATCTTTTATAGTTTGATCATCAAGATTTATTAAACAACTTTTGTATTTCACTATAGTAATGAATAGTGAAATACTTTGGCCTTTAACAACTTGTTCCTTAACAAATTTTTTTGCAAATTCATTTTTCAATGTTGGGTTTAATAGGTATTAGACTTTATAATTTATTTTGATTTATTTTCATGTAGTTATTCTAGTCTTATGATTCAAGTTTGACAGATTAACATGAGTTATCTTGGCTCATCTATTTTTTTATTGATTTTTTTTAATATCATCTATAACACTGAGATGATTAAGAGTTTAACTTTATTTTTATTTTTTATAGGATTATTATGACCCGAATTACAAGTTTTGCGGGTTAATCAGATTGATTTAGAGTTTTTTTTATCATTTTTAATTAATTTTGTTTATTTCATTCTTCAACTTGAATTATTGAAAATATAAATTTTTCATTTTTCATTTTTTTTATAAAGTTATTTTTATTTTATAATTCGAATTTAGTAAATCAACTCAATTTTATAGAAGATATTTTTGTACTGCAGCACAATCTCTCTCATGCTCGTTTAGAGCAACTTGAGCGGGTTGGGCAACAGAAGAGAGGACAATAATTGAGACACATGCAGCGATCCCAATCATATAAACGCCACTTAATGCTGTACGACAACGTTTTGTTTTATGTCTTATCATATACTGCCTACAATGTTGGACGCGCTACTCTACGCGTGCCACAACATCAACGACGATTACCAAACCATAAAGCTTAATTCTTTTTAATCTTTTTTAAAAATATTTTTCAAAGACAAAAAAATATAAATTATATTCTACCAAAAAAGAGAGAATGGGGATACGGTTAGCAGCGGAAAAAAAATAGGGATTTCAGATCAATCATGCTCTTTCGTGTCCGTTTGGAGCAAGATGCCACCACTGTCTTGAGTTTTGAAAACAAAAATTCCTGCAAATTAAATTTTATTTTTGTATTTTTAAATTATCTGAACCACCTGCAGCGCATCCCCTTCATGGAAGAGGCACGTCATGGTCCTCGAAAACGAATGATGAAAAAGAAGAAAGAATACCGACCAACTTTCTAGTTATATGGTAACTCAGGAGTAAAACAGGAAAAAGAAAGACGGAGCAGAAAACAAGGTTAATGAAACAGAAGAGCAATCCAATCCAACTTGGAACATACATAGCCTACACAAACATGAAAATGTGATCAGCGATTTAAGATTTTTGGTGAAAGAATACACAGATCATTTGTACTCTGACAGCACCACATAATTCACACGCACGGAGAGGAAAAAAAGTAGATAAAATGAAGACTATTCTGTGTCACATCACAAACAAGAACGACTACAATTGAGTCTGCTCCAAATCCCAATTCTCAAATTCAAGCGAGAGTTGAATTCTCTGCAGGAGATGTCCAAACAATATCCTTGAGGGCTGGTCTCAGCTCATTACTGCAGAATTGGTTATACTCCAAAGTGTCTCCATTATCTTTCTTCACCTCGACCACCAAAAACGATGGTGTGACAGCAAAAATGTCAGCTGCAATAGCTAGCTTTCCTTTCCTGCCCCTCTCCTGCCCTTGCAATCTCACTTTGGAATCACTCTTCTTGACATTGAAATTCCCTGCTTTGGCCACCTCTTCGAGTCTTGAAATCACACTGCTTGCTGGCCTTGTTGTGGCAAATCTCAGCTCCTCTTTCCCCTCCCTTGTCTTCTCCTCAAAAAGCGGTGATAAATCGAATCCCTGTGATAAAGATATTATGTGAAACGCGTTTAGTGTTTCAGGTTGCTTTGCTTTGTCTCCGTTAGCATCTTCTTCTCCATTGAAAGCCTCAAACTCCATCTCTTCTTTGCTTCTCACCGTCTTTGGCAATGATTTCTTGAACCAAGTTGAATCCATGACCTTGGATGTCGTGATTCGAGTGCTTGGATTAGGATCAAGAAGCTTTGTGATCAGTCGTCGGGCTTCAGAGGAGAACCATTGGGGGCATTTGAAGTCACCTCTGTAAATCTTTCGATACATAGCCACAATATTATCATCTTGAAATGGCAAGAACCCAGCAAGGAGCGCATAGAGAATAACACCACAAGACCAAAGATCTGCTTTAGCACCATCATACCCTTTCTTCCCAATTACTTCAGGTGCAACATAAGCTGGTGTTCCGCAAGTTGTATGCAATAACCCATCCTGCTTCAAATGCTCAGAGAAAGCACTCAGCCCAAAATCTGTAACCTTCAACTTCCCATCTTCATCAAGCAGCAAATTCTCTGGCTTCAAATCACGATGATAAACGCCGCGACTATGACAAAAATCAATAGCAGATATCAACTGCTGAAAATAAACTCTAGCCACATCTTCTCTTAGCCTACCTTTAGCAATCTTGGAGAACAACTCGCCGCCTCGAACAAGTTCCATAGCGAAATAGATCTTCGACTTGCTAGCCATGACTTCATTTAATTCAACGATATGGGGGTGCCTCACCATCTTCATAACTGATATTTCTCGCTTGACTTGCTCCATCATTCCTACCTTTATCACCTTCTCTTTGCCAACTACCTTCATGGCTACACTCTTGCCACTTTGCAAATTACGCGCGTGGTACACTTTAGCGAAGGTGCCATGGCCTAGTAACCGACCCATTTCATATTTCCCATGAAGCAAGGTTGGGTGGCCATCACTTGTTTTTTCTGCCATCGAAAGAAAACTTCACTAGAAAAAAAAAAACACTTAAGGAAATAAAATATACAGAGAGAGATTTAAGATTTTGGAAGGTGAAAACTACAAGATTTAAGAAGGAGAAAATCGCTTGAGAAAACACTATGGATCACCCGTCCTCGACGTGTTTTCGGTGGCAGTTTCTGCCGCCGATGCACTTCTTGGCACGGTAAGATAATTCAGAGTTTGTTAACAGAACCCCTCTCATCTCTCTGCATTCCCTAACAGGGCTTGTGTTTATGGAAAGAGATTTTTTAAGCTAAGGGAGTAGAGAAGCAAACGAGATTTGTTTTCTGCCTCTCGTCCTTTCTTCTTCTGAGTTCAATGTATTGAGGATGTCTTTATAGCAGTTTTTGTGGTCCTAATTTACTAATTTGTCCTCACTCGGTGGTCTCAGTCAAGAGTTCAATCTGACGGTTATAAACATGGTGAATGGGTGGCACTTGTCTGGATGACGTAACCAGTCATGTACACGTGATATTACCATTATAGCCTTTTCCAGCCCTGTTTGCTAGGTTATTAATAATTCCAATGTGGACCCCGGTGCGTGAATTTTCTTCTTGTTTCTCATGAAAAATCATGGTTGGTGATAAGTTATTGGTACATGCCAACAAAACTGTGGTGATGTTCAAGGAATTTAATATTTTATTTTAAATATTAATCTTAAATTTAAATCTAAATAATAAAGAAAATGAGCAAAAATTCTCAATCACCACAAATCTCTTGGAATTCCTAGCTATGCTAGAAAATAGAAATGTATTAGAAGAAGCTTAAAATAATTGAATTAAAAAATTATTTTACTATATTTTTATAAAAATTCTCTCATTTGCAATTCCATATATATATATATATATATATATATATATATATTCTACCTTAGTTTACAATTTATTTTTTTAAAAAGTAGTTTTTATTTCAGCAACTACACTTGTAAGATTTTTATTCCACCACATTTATATATAAATATAACATCCATGCTTTCATTTTTAAGATTTGGAAGAAGAAAATTCTCTTTACAATAAAAGAATAATATTATTTCACGAAGAAAAAAAATAAAACGAATTATGAAGTTAGAATCATAGTTTTTAGATCCGATCTAATAGTCAGCCCGGTTCAAGGTTCGGGCTTCGAGTTTCGACCGGATTAATTTAAAAAAATAATTAAAATGACATCGTTTTAGTAAAAAAACAAGTCAACGAGATGCAACCGGGTCTTATCGGGTCACATCGGATTTATTTTCCTCTATTTTTTCTTCAACCCGACTCGGTTCTAGCCCTGAATCCCGAGTCGACTCGCCTAGGCAGGCCTTAAAACTATGGTTGGACCATTGAGACATGAAAATACTATTGGTGAGTTACAATATATAATAATTAACTCAAAATTTTCTCATTTTCATTTGATTTTCATTAATCAAATGAAAATCTCAACATAAAATTTATATTGTCTTGCGTGAAAGAAACATCGAAATCCTAAAAAATATTGCAAAGCAGAATATGAAAAAGGTAGAAAATAATTGCAGTGAAGAGATAGCACGTAAAGGTGGCTGTCATCATCAGTGGACCCTACCAACCTCATTCATCCCTCTTCCCTGACCCACCCAGTAAATACCTCCAAATTTAAAAAAGAAAAAAATAAAATCAATGGACGATATGGTATCATATGTAACTAGATTTGTTTTTCGCGCTGCTTTGATGTGGGTTAACTGTTTTTAAGATGAAAAAAAATATTTAACCAATAATAACTCAAATGAATCTAGATTAACTTAATTAATTAGTAATTAGAGATAACTTCAAAAAAAAAAGACAAAAAAAAAGAAAATTTAAGGTCTAGTAACTTTATATCAAATGATAAGATAAAAAAAATATCAGTGTTAAATCAAACTAATCTTTAAAACCAGCAATTTTAGTTATGAAATCGAGATGACCATACAAATATTATAACAAATCTTGAATAAATTTCTTAACGATAAAAAATTAAAAAGAAATTAAATAACAATCAAAATAATAAGAATCAAATCTGGTATAAAAACTAATGAAATAAAATAACAAAGGACTTAATCAAAAAATAAAAAAAAAGGATAAAAAAGAATAATTAAAAGAATGAGAACCAAGATTGGATTAAAAAATAAATGAAATAAAATACTAAAGGAAAAAATTAAAAACAATTAAGAAAAGAATTAAAAAAAGAACAATTAAAATAATGAAGACTAAATCTAGAAAAAAAGAGGAAGGAAAAAATTGAAAGGAAAATAAAAATCAAGAAAATAATATATAAAAAAAACAACAATCAAGAGAATGAATAAATAGGAATCAAATTTGATTAAAAATGAGGATGCGGATTAAATTCAACAACAAAAAAATAATTAAAATCAAATGATGAAAGATGAGATAAAAAAATTCAATTAGAAAAAAAGATTAGAAGCAAAATAAATACGAATCAAATTTGATTAAAAAACATAAAAAAAAATCAAATGTCAATAGATAAAATTAAAAAAACAACTAAATCAAATTCAATACAATTAAAAGATCAAGGACCTTTGTAATTTTACAAGGCCAACACAGAGGTGGAGGAAAGAGAAAAAAAATTGCCACTGGAGCTTCACCGTACTTGACACAAGTCAGCCCACCATCCTTGAAGGCAAGCAGCAACTATTGGGAGATGCTGCTTGAAAAACGTGGATGTTTCTCACTTTTTGGCCAATCAATTTTTTTTTTTAAATTATAATACCTTTAACTCCATGGGATAATTAAAAAACAAAAATCAAGGTAAAAAAAAACTATGAGATAATTAGATTGTATAAAAATTATGAAATTAAAAAAAAACTCCTTGGACATTACCAGTGTTTTTTTTTCAAGGACATAGTAATAATTACATTGTGCAATAAAAATATATAAAAAATAATATTATTCTTGAATGTTTGTTCAATTATTGAATTTTTTAATGGAGGCATTAATTTTTTTATTGGATTAAATTGTGTGTAATTCATAATAAAACACTCATACCTTTTAATTTTATTCCAGTTTCTGATCTTCAACTAAGATAGCAACACCAATGTCAAGGGTTTGATTCATTTAATTTGTTGTTCAAATTTTCAAATTAATTACGTGTAAATATGTTAAATTCATGTTTAATTATTAGATTAACATTTCAAAATCAAGATAATTTACATCAATCAGATTTAAATTAAGAGTTACTTGGACAGAGGTCCAAGACCACCACTTGACAAAAGATCTCAAATACAAAATAAAAAATATCCATGTTTATAAAAAATAAAAATCATCCAAAAAATCATACATAAAAATAATAAAATAAACTTTATTTTTGAAACATAATGCCAAACGTACTTGTGTGGGGGCGAGGGTGCATGGGATTTAAGAAGATAGCCGCCTCCAAAAGTCCAAAACTTGACTAGAACCATCAACTTTGGATGACTAATATATTGTAGCACAGACCTGTGGACCTCCCTTTTTTCCCCTTCATTATCTTATCGAAAAATTAAACTTTATCTTCATCTTGCCCATCAATCTTTCTAGTAAAAAAAAGTGTAGAATATTTCTTAGCAAGTTCCAAGTTGAGTCCATTAATGGCTGCACAAAATCCATGCTTGTTGACGCGCAAAATATCCGTGTCATGAGGCACACAATTGCGCACAGGCGCAGCTTGCAGCGGTCCGAAACCGCTTGGGATTGCAAAAATGGGCGGCTGGAGATTTTAGACTTGCAGACTATTTCAACTTTCAAGGGGTTCACGGCTGGCAGTGGAGGATGCATGAGGACGGCAGACCACCAAAACAGCCCCACCTCGCTTTCGGCCGCCACAGTTTGACAAAATTGCCTTTACAAGGACATCTCCAAAGAAGAGCGAACTCTTTTTCAGGTTTTATTCTTTGATTTTGAAGCTCCAAGATAATATCTAAATAAAAAGATAATATAACTTTTTTATTAAGAAAAAAATCATTCCTTATATTTATTAAAAAATATCAAAATCATTAAAATAGATTATTTTTAAAAAATCCTTTATTCATCTCCACAACTTTTCTCAATATTTTTTTAAAAGAACTAGAAATATTAATATTAAACATATTAAAATACAATTAAGTTATTAAAATGATTTTTTATTGAAGTGCTAAAAAGAAAACATATTTATACTATTAAAAAAACTATATTAACAATTTAACTTTTTTTAAAAGGATTTTGCCATTGAAGATGCTCTAATAGTTAGAATATAAATCTCTTTTCACTAATCTGTCATCACTGGGAGCAATTAAGCGCACTAATATTTTAAGTATTGCTATAACCCACAAAACATCATTATTATATGTTTTAACACCATTTGTTAATTGTTTTTTCCAATTTTTTCTATTCTTTATTATTATGTTTTTTCTATTTAAATAGAATAATTTTCTATTTTATTTTTTAATTTAGTATTATTAGAGTTTTCTTAATTCTTTTGTATAAAAGATTGTAATAATTTTTTTTTAAAAAAGTAGAAATTTCTGAAAAAAAAACCAATCATTATCATAATATCAAACATTATCAAATAAGAAAAATAGCTGAGGTTAGGTTGGTGGACATAAAATGATGTTAAATTGGCTGGACGCACTTATTAAAATTGAATTATTGTACTTTTATTTTAATAATAATAAAGATATTGTATAATATTCTACTGTTGTTTTTGTTTTTGATGGGCATCTGCAATATATTGCTCTTCTTTCTCTCTGTTTTTTAATTATATAAATAAATAAAAAACTCATTCTTTTTCGTGTTTATGTTAGCAAGCCATAAAATAATTAAGAACAATTTTTTTATTTCCTTCTTATTCTTACCATGCTTATTTTATTACATTGAGGAAAGAAATTTGTTTACGTGAAAGAGAGGATACGTGCATGCATGGTAGCTTGAGAGTTAAGACATTGAATTAACCTATTCTCTATATAAATTTCAAGCTGTTTTTGTTCCTCATGCACTGAACCAAGGCGGCAATGACATATAGAATTAACGAGAAGAATGAAGGTATGTGGAGATTTAATTTGGAGCACTCTGAAGTTGATCACGATGTATAATTAAGAAACAATTAATATTGACAAAATTGTATATCTATACTAGTTTTAACCATAAGATTTATTTAAAGAGCTTACAAGAAAAGAATTACACTACGGAATCTAGTCCAAATTGCTCGAGGACATAACATGCATGCATTAAATAAAGGCACGACCATGTGTTCTTTAGAGATTGGTCTTATAATTATCTTCAACAATATACAATCCATATAACCTAGAACTTCAGTAGCTTTTATAGAATCCTATTGTCACTCTAAGCCTCTATCACCGAGTAATCCAAAATTATATGTGACAAGCACAAAAACCACTCTACCCCTTGCATAGATATACACCCAAGTGGTTTAAATGCTATATAAACCATAGTTATCAGACATGTCACAGGATCTAGGTTGCAGGTTGGTAGGGTCAACCTACAAGTCAACGAGTCAACCTGGATCTATCTTAAAGCGCCATCATTTCAAGTTAAGAAACAAAAATGGCATTGTTTGGGATAAAAAAGAAAATTAGTTAAAGGATATGTTGATAGATCCATGTCAACCTGGATCTATCCGAACTCATTCTACCCCCTTCCTACCCTAGATGCTTCATCAGCATTACTGATTCTCCAACAAGTACCCAACATGAAAGAATACTTATGACCACAAAGAATAGTTAAAGGTTTTGTCTCTTTCATCAAAGTTGGCTCTTTTGTTAGCATCATTTTATGTACCTTTCAAAATATATAGACAACTTCATTTTGAGGAGAAAACAAGAAAAATGATGTGCAAAAGAGTAAAAAAAAAGCATTATTGCTCTTACAATCCTTATAAAACCCACTCTCACCATCATGAAGAACATTTTCCAAGTAGATGCTTGAGATATAATAAATTAAAGACAAAGGATAAAATAACATGATAAAACAACATGTAATTGTAATCATAGAATATGTCATCGCCATCGCCATCATCACCATCACCACTCTCCTTCAAGGGAAATCATTAAGTGTCTTAGGTAAGAAGAAAACCTATATAAAAGTCAAGTTCATGGTGATATAGGGTCCAAATGCATAAGTGTATTGCCTTTATCATGTAAGGGCCTATTCGCTAGACTTTGTTTTGGCTGTACAAAAATGAATACCTATTAGACACACAAAAACTCCTTGAAATGCTGGTTTAGAGGCATAATAGACCACAAAAATCCCTTGTAATGGTTGAAGAAAAAAGAAATAGAGTTCTGATGAATTTATGATGAATCTAGGTTTATGTTGAGGTTTTATATAATGGCATGGACTCCCTGAAAATTACTAATAAAGACAAAGGAAAAAACTTATAGAGCTTTAGTGAAAATGATAAAGGAAAGCCAACTCCTAACCTTATATAGGCCAATGACCTCATTAAACGAGCCTAATTTATCTCGATACGTGTACCATTAGTGGAGCTCATAGCAATGCTAGGATGATTGGTTTGAATTTTAAAAGGTAACAATTTATGACTTCCTCACACCTGTCCATATGATAACCTCTATATTTCCGTATGTGCTCTCTCATAATGATTATATTAGAGAAATGAAATGGCAAGAACATTATAAAGATAGAAACACATGATTAGATATCACTTGATATGAGAATTGAAAAATAATAGATCATTGTTGGGTACCCAAATGCAAATGGCATCATCCTGGCTACACTTGAATAAGAAATAAGAATACACGAATTATGCGTACATCACTATTGAATGTGAAATGAGGCATTTTCATGCTCTGTGTTAAGTAAAGTCTGTGTGTTAATCACACTAAATAAGCTTGGACGCAAATGATTGGCCTATGATATACACCCCTGACCATACAACCTATGTCAAATATTATGAGGTAAGGCCATTAAAAGACTCAAGCCTAAAGAATTAATGGACCATGAAAATTATATGTGAATCTAATAACCAAATATAGATTGCATAATATCAAACTCAAGCATATCATATAATCCACTGCTCAACTAAAACCGAGATAGTTAATTCAACATTCTATAAGTCTTGTTGACCTAACAAGCACATAACATGTGTCTTTAAATTGGACCTAAGGTGTCGTTAAAGTCCACCAAGGCAACACCTCTAGATAAAAAACTCACTATGATCCCAAATGGGCCAGACATACCTGAATACCAATCATTCAACCTTTGATGCATCACTCTTAGGTTAAATTTTGTCCACTCACCACCAACCACACAAAAGAACTTATAGAAGCCATGCTTTTTGGTCATGTGAACCTTATAAATTGGTCTTACGATCATCATCAACAGTACATAACCTATAAAACCTAGAACTCATGCAGCTTTTGTAGAAGCCTATTGTCACTCCATGCCTGAATCCTGAAGTAATCCAAATTTGTAAGTGACTGATACATTAACCACTATATCCCTTACATAGACATATCCATGTGGATTCAGTGCTATATAAATTGTCTTGAGCCCTAAGGTACGTCATCTTATTTTGGTTCTTCATTTTCTTCTAAGCTATCATTTCCCCTGTAATCATCTTCTTTAAACTTTTAAACACACACAACACAACCTTTACGACTTCATTCCTTATTTACTAGTAATAATTTCAGCATCCAAAGGACTTTTACAATATACTTGTTTTTATAGATGTTTGTGCTATTAAGGTTTAACATTCTCAATTGGAAGATATTGATTACTATGATACATTTTTTCCCACAGCTAAAATGACTACTATTTATTGTTTATTACCTTTAGCAGCTGCATAAGATTGGTCTTTTTATTAGCTTGATGTTTACAATGTTTTTTTTTTTTCATAGTGATCTTCATGAAAAATTTTATATGTCCCCACCTCTTGGTCTTCGGTGACAGGGGGACAACTTAGTGTGTCACCTTCACAAGTCGTTGTGTGGTTTAAAACAAGCCTTACGACAATAGTTTCCCAAATTCTTTACAGCTATTTAAGCAACTGTTTTTGTTCAATCCAAGACAGACTACTCTTTATTCACATGTCGCAAGGTCAAAAAATTTATAGCATTATTGATATACATTGATGATATCTTTATTCCCGAGAACAATGTTGCTTTCATACTAGCTCTTAATTAGTTTTTGAATACTTATTTTCATATTAAAGGTTTGGGCAATTTGAAGTACTTTTCGTGTATCAAAGTTTCTCTATCCAAAATGATTATTTCCATTTCACAACGAAAGTATACTTTAGAAATTCTAAAGGACTGTGGTTTTTTAGGTGTCAAGCCGATAAATTTTCCAATGGAGCAAAACTTGAAGCTCTCATAATCAGGTGATTTGCTTAAAGATCCTTTTCAATATAGACGACTAGTTGGTCGTCTAATTTACTGGACTATTACCCAACCAAACATTACCTATTAGGTTTATGTATGAAGCATATTTATGCATGCACCACGCAAACCACATATTGAACCTGCTTTACGTGTGATGCGTTACTTGGAAAGCAGTTTAGGACAAGGTTTATTTTTTCCTACTCAGAATAATTTGTCTTTATGAGCCTTTTCCGATTCAGATTGGGGTGGATGTCCGGCATCACATAGATCAACTACAAGCTATTGTATTTTCTTGGGATCTGCCCTTATTTCTCGACGGACAAAGAGGCAGAAAACTATATCCCTCTCTTTAGCAGAAGCTGATTACAGAACCATGACAGAGACATGTTGTGAATTGTCTTGGCTATGATTGTTGCTATTGGATTTAAAAATATTGCGTCTGAAGCCAACATTGTTCTCTTGTGATAATTTAACAATTTTACACATAGCAGCCAATTCGGTTTTACATGAAAGAACTAGACACGTAGCAATGGGCTGACATTTTATTCGTAACAAGATACCAAATGACCAGTTAAAACAAAATACTTTTTTTAGTAAATCAAATAAGATCATTTATAAAGAATATATCTTATTTAATAAAATAGTATTTAGTTTACTTTTATACTTAAACAATTTAGAATAAAATAACATAATTCTAGTAACTCTGAAATGTCTCCTACTTCAATACAACTCAAAATAAATAAATAAAAAATTTCTATTCTATTTTCTTTACACACGGGACTATGGAAAATAGTCCTGATAACAAATTGACAGAAATTCCATCTACTACAGAAACTAGTCATTGTCAGATTTGAATTATCAGCAGCCCTTTCTCACTTAGTTTATTTTCTTCGGTTTACATTAGACCCAGTAATTGGGATTGAGGCTTAGGTAAATAATATTCGACCTGAGAGGTTTCTTCTTCTTCTTCTTCTTCTAATTTTCTGAAATCCTTTCTAAACTTAAATTATTTGAGAATCAGAGAGGTCAAATCGAAAATGAAGTATACATACGAACTACCTGTTAGAGAACTTTAAGTTCAGCAGAGTTTCGATAACTTTTATCTTTTTTTTAATTTTTTTTTAAAGAATGCAATAACAAATATCCAATTAACATTTACATACAAACTATTAATATGATAAAAAAAAATGATCTACCTAAGTGTGTGTGTGTATATATATATTTTATTAACATAGGTGTCCGGGTCAGCTTGCGTGTACATCGACTAATCTCACGGACCCTGAAGTTAACGACCAAGTAAACCTCCAGTGACCATTATATTAGCAATCACATGGCTCGAATTTAAAACTATAAAAAAAACAAACTTCTTAGTTCCAAGCTTTTATCACTGGAACACTTGTTAGATAGTTACTAAGTATATATTCTTATACGTATGCATGTAAACATACATTAATGATACAAAATAAATAAAATAAGGTAAAGTCATGCACATCAATAAATATATTAAGATAAATAAACTGGAAATAACACTGTTTAGCAAAAAAAAAATAAATTCATTGCAAATACAAAAGGAAAAGTGAAGTAAAATAAAATAAGATTCTTCAAAATATTTCAGGTTTTCTGTAATAATTTTTCAATCAATTGTTAAGGTATTTGAAAATGACCACAGAATTATATTGGTTCCAGTCTTAATTTCCAGTATTGGAAGACAGATTCATGTATCTTCACTCTTAATTTCTGGCAAGCTCGCAAGAGAATCTTTAGGGAAGCAGACTATGAAATTGATTGAGATGATAACAAAATCTGATGAAGACAGACAGTCCACAGGTTTCATTTATCATGCGCCAAACCATTGGCGTTTAATTAATTGTTTTTTGTTTTCTTATTTTTGTCTTAAATTCTTGAGACCACTACACCTAGCATGCATGTGGCAAGCGCATCACTTGTCAATTTATACATTGGTGTTCAAGATAGTTTATGTTTATGTTTTTAAAATATTTTTAAAAGTGTTATTGATTTTAAAAAATATCAAATTAATATGTTTTTTTTTTAATAGTTGTGATATGTTGATGTCAAAAACAAAAAAAAAATATTTTAATATATTTTAAAATGAAAAGCTATTCTAAAAATTACAATATATGGTAATGCTAAGTACATGCTAAAAAGTCTTTTTTGCTTTTAAATTTCTCTTAATCAGTTTCACTTGTTGTTTTAGATTAATCATACACTTTGTAGTTTTAAAAATCAAATTAAAGCTGCTTCATTTATATATACATTGAGATTAAATAGATCATGAAAAAAAAATAAAAAAAGGGATGATTAGTTTGAAAAAATTAACTAGCAAGACACAATATAATCAATAATTAAAGATTGTTACTTCAATTTTCATGAAATTTTTTTTTTGTTAGAATCCCCAATGATTAAAAAGACTTGTAGAAGAAGAAAGTTAGAATTTATTACATACAACATATTTGATATTAAGATAATAGTTGTTTTTTTAAAGTGTTTTTTACTCGAAAATATATTAATATATATTTTTTTAAAAAAATTAATTTTTATATCAGTATATCAAAATAATTCAAAAACAATAAAAAAAAGTAATTTTTTTAAAACAATAATTTTTATTTATAAGAACAAATAATGTCATAATGCAATAATTGTATTTGTTGACATTGTAGTTAATGAAGCACAGCCGGTATTTTCTCAAAAACAATAAATGGTGAGAAAAAAAAATTATTTATGTAGCATGATGGGATCCCCAGATTCTCTCGGGATATAATTTTTTAATAGAGGATAAATATAATTGCATAGACAGTGCTCCCTTTCCAAGAGTTCTTTGGATTCTATCATTCAAAATAATAATAATAATATAGTGTTAAAAATATAGATGAAAATAATTGCGAGTTGCAATATTATATACAACTTTTTTAAATTATAAAATTATTGAATACAAGATTTAATAATAAAAAAAATAAAAAGAAAGGAAAGAAAAAGATCCTGGAAATATACCAAAACTTCAATGACGATACCAATAGTATTATTAGAAAGATTTCAACAAAACAAATCCAATAATATCAAAAAATATCACTAAAAAGGATTAGAGTGGACTACATAAATGATTTAAAGACAAGTAATATTTTTTGATATTATTAGATTTATCTCGTCAAGATCTTTTTTAATGATATTATTAATACGTTATCGGATTTTATATGAAACTTATAATTTTTTTTTTTGTTTAATTTTTCTCCACTTATCTTTCTATTGAATTTTGTGTCCAAGGAATCACAAGTATTATCATGAACTCTTGTGCTAATTTTTTAAATGTTTTTATACTGTATTATTTTATTAAATTTTTATTATTTTACCATGTTAGAATCCCAAAGAACTCCCTCTGCAGTAGACAGTAGACGGTCACCACTAACGTGCTAGAAGCCAGAGATTAAAAAAAAAAAAAAAAGCAACAGAGAAGTAGTTAGCTTCCAAATCGTGCGCCAAAAACCAATATTATAATTTATCAGAGTGATCATATACTATATCAAAGAGTGTTTTCATAAGAGCTGAGGTCTTAAATTTCTCTCAATAATGTTTGCACGCATCTCTGAAAATGTAAACAAGGCGACAAAAACTCTGAGAAAATGTTGTAGGCAGGACACATGTCTACGGTCTTATCATGGACCCCCAGAGACAGAGACATCCAAGAGAAAGCTAGCAGTATATAAAATGGCAGAGACTGAGTCTATGAGCATTATTGCAGTCTCTTCAGCCTCTGAATTATGATTTGGATGCGACAAAAAAGACAAAGTTTCAGAGCATGTAGTTCGACAATGTGTAGCGAATCTTTTGATGCCATTAGTGAATCTGTAGAGATGATACACATTACACGAAAACATATTCCATCATGTGAAGAGATCAATCCTTCACACATTCTAGCTTTAAACAAACAATTGTTTTCTTAAAAAAAAAATACATCATATAAATACAATTTATTATATAATATATAAAAGAAAATATAAATTATAATAATATCCTTGAGACATTATAAAAATACATATTAACTTTAAAATAACTACTATTTAAAAATAAAACAATTAAAAAACAAAGGGAGATGATGTTAAAACACATATTAAAAGATGGAGGGTATTAATTAAAAAAATTACAAAATAATAATAATATAAAAAAGATAAAAGCCAGGTTATGCCTAACCAACTCCTCGATCTAAATACCTAGCCAATTACCCGGGCTCGAGCGCCTTTGGGCTTGGAAACCTAGGCTTTTTTTTTTCTATAACTAGGGATAAATAACATGTTGTCCTCCCTTTTATAATTAAGCAAAGTTTAAAGTAAATGATACATCTCCTGCTACCCAGGTTTTGGCCACCTCATGTGGGTGGAAACCTGCTAGAAAGTCGAGTTTTTTTTTGAATAAAAAACCAATATCAACAAATATTTTGCAAGAAAAACCTGAGAAACATTATAGAACCCTCAATAAACTGACTTATGACTTTAAAATAACAAACAATCAATTAAAAATCATAAAACAACCTGAAACCACAAAACTTCCCAAGCCACAATCTACTTTTTCCAGTGAGATGAAAGCAAAAAAAAAAAAAAAACCCCACCACCATCAAACACCTTGCATTGAATAGAACCTTTTGATACCAAGTTTGACCATTTTGGTTGCCGACATTGTGACAATTGATAACTTTATTTCTCTTTTATCGTTTTCTGATGGCTTTATCTCTCCTCTCTCAAATTTATAGGCTAAAAAATAAAAAAAATTATTTTTTGATAAAAATAAAAAATGGCATGAAATTGGGATTAGTCATGTATTTCCTTTGTATTTTACATTACAATCCTTTGTCTTTTAATTTGATCTTTCTACCACAATTTCAGAAATAATCTCATCTAATTAAGTATTAAAAAGATTTAATCGAAAGAAAAAAAGGTTTGAGGATAAAAATTATTAAAAAAATGATGAAAATGGAAAAAAATCAACAATGATCCATCTCAATTTTTTTTTCGTTTGTCTTTTTTTATCACTTGACTCTCTTGTTTTTTAATTTGATCCTTTTATCTTAGGTTGATTTGGGTTTGGGCTTGGTGATTTGTTTTGGTTAGATTGGTATGAGGTCTTTCCAGTGTCAAAAAAAAAAAAAAAATGATGGTTGGTTGATGCTCAATTTGGAAAAAATCAAAGTCAAATTTACTGATTTTTTCCCTAATTAAATCCTTCAAGGTTTTATTTTTTGTCATTTGATTTTTTTTGTCACTTGAACTTTTGTTTTTCAATCTAATCATTTTACTTTAGATTGATTTAAGGTTAGATTTGATTATTTGTTTCGGTTGGATTGGTATGAGATCCTCGAGGTGTCAAGAAACAAGTCCAATGCTCGTTTGATGCTCGATTTGTTAAAATCAAATTCAATTTTGTTAATTTTCCCCCATCAAATCATTTTGTTGCCAAATTAATGAGTTATTGTGAGATTTATAATTAACTCGTCTAACACATGACCTAGGTCATAATACTGTGATAACCCCTTAGAAAATAAATAAAATAATAATAATGAAACCCAATTCTTAATCAACTCAATGTTAAAGAATTAAATTGAAAAAATAAAAATAAAAAAGGACAAAATATAATCCAAGTAAACCCGGGTTAACTTGCCAAGCTCGGGTCAAGAGACCGGGATAATTCCATAGAAAGTAAATCAAAATAAATTATAAAGTCTAATTCCCAATCAACTCAATATTGAAGGAAAAAATTAAAAAAATATTCAATTAAAAAAAGAACAAAAAAAACTCGAGTTATTCTAACTAATTTGTAAAAATGCAACCTGGGTTATAAGACCATGATAGCCCCTATAAAAAGCAAATAAAAAAAACAATAATGATTCTAAATTCTCAATTAATCTAATGTTAAAGAATGAAGTTGATAAAATATTAATTAAAAAAGGATAAAAAAATAACTCGAGTCAATAAGGTTACCTCGCAAAACTCATGAACCAGGTTATAAGAATGAGATAACTTTATAAAAAAAATAAAAAAATTTATAAAGTCCTATCACTAATAGATCTAATATCGAAGGATAAAATTAAATAAAATATATTTAAAAATTAAAAAAGAGTCCTCTAACATTTTCTCAGGAGTAAAGTGAAAAAGAGTCCTCTAACTTTTCACTATTCATGGCCTCAGTAGCACTTTTATTCTATGTTTATGTTTGGCCTTATTGCGCTAAAGCAATTCATTCAACTGATTATAAGAGAAGTGAAAAAAAGGTGTTTTTTCTCATAATTAATTTTTATATGATTTAACCAGACGCTTCTAATTTTAAAAACTAAACTGAAAGCTATTTAATTTATAAATACAATAGGGTCAAATGGAACTTAAATGAGCACAATCGCCACCTTTATAATATCATGTGTTTTACAATGTTTTTTTCTTAAATAAATATATAAAGAACAATAATAGATTGCAAGAGAAATTGTGAGTCATCCAATAATTCATAATTAATTGCTCGGAAGATCATTAAATTAAGTCATTATATAAACATTAATGCACCCACCAAGATCCTGGTGGAGAGGTTTGATGAAACTCCTCCAACTCTTCAAAATCAATAATATAACTTATATAAATCTTGATTAATTTTATAAATTTTAAAATTAATAATAATATAAACTTTAAATTATTTCAAAAAAAAAAAAAACTCAAAGTCGAAATCATGATTATTGAATATAAAATCTGGACTGTTGACGAAGATAAAAAATGTAAGAAAACCCACCTACCGTTCGATGAAACAAAATGAAATGATTGAAATGACTCTATAATATAATATAGTTAATTGTTTCAGTACTCATCGACACAGGGGAGGAGACATTCATTGACAATAATGCAATTAGGGTTACAAAATCAGCCAGCATTATGACGTGAAGAAAGGAATTATAATTGGAAAAATTCTCTTCTTCCACGCTTTCCTGCTGCTTATGCTAATCAATCCCATCAATAAACAAATACAAGAAAGGAACCACCATATTTAGCCAAAAAAAAGCACTAATCTTGTATGGTCTAATTACGCCAATATTCTATTAGCAATCTTTTTCTTCTTCTTCTTGTTTTTTTTTTTCAAATTTAATCCTGATTCTTTTTATTTCTTAATTTTTTAATGCTCTTTTAGTAACTATTATGCATCAAATTTTTAACTTCATAACATCTTAATTTATTTTGTTGGGGTGGAAAAAATAAGCCGACCTGTGATGCAGCAGCGTGTAGAAAAAGTAGTGTTTAGAGTTACAAATTGGCATGGTACCTGCAAGTTGCTGAATGAAAAAGTTCCTAGAGACGTGAACTTTGGAGTAGTAATTTCACATGCTAGATCAGTGTTCGATGAGGGACTTGTCGTAATCCTGAATGCTAGCCTAATTAGCATTCACAATGCCTTATCTTTGATCTTTCTGTTCTTTTGCTCAGGGATCGAGATGCCAACCATCAAATCTTCTTAATTGGATCCCAGCAATAAAAAGAAAATATAGAATTGTCTTAAGGGTATTTTTATAGTTTTACTATGCATTTTAATTGTTTTTTTAATATTTATGCAGATACCAAACTGCCTCTCAGCTTTAATTATATTAGCCAAAACAATAGCATTGTGAAAATACAAAAATAGCCTTCAATGCTATTTTCTTTTTTTTTCAAGGGTATTTGAGTTTTTTTATTGTTCAATCAAGATGAGAAAATATATATTTATCCTTGTTCTATCTGGTAATGATAAATGGACGATGCGACCTTAATACCCTTAGAAGCCTGTTTTAAATTTTTTTTTTTAGATGCAACCTCATTAAGCTATGATTCGTCCCTTTTGATTTTAGAATATTCTGCATTTGTTTAGGTTATACACGAGTCTTACATATATATACTAGAAATTTGACATGTTTGTTGGTGCGCGGGTCATAAATTATTTATCAAAATAAAATCTTGGTAAACATACTATTTTATTATGATTTTTTACATACAAAAATTCAAAGAATAAACTGAAAAGCTCATCTAGACATCTAATTAAATAAATTGTTAAACTTTAATGTAAATTAAAAAAAAATAGTTAACAATAACAACAAAAGGAGAGATTGAAAAAACTGAGAGTGGAAAATTAAAAGCAATCTCCATGATGTTTTGGTAACGTATTATATTGTTTTGTATAATACACACACCACATTTATTGGTTTTGAGAGTGGAAAATTAAAAGCAATATATATATATATATATATATATATATATATATATATATATAAATAAGGTATTCACAAAATGGTAAAAACATTACACCTTGAAAAATAGCAAATCTTTGCTCACGTCATTCGCATCAGAATCCCTTTCAAGATGTCAATAAAATCAAGAACCAGTCTCTTACATGTTCGGAGCACATGTTATAGATAAAAGGTTTGGGCCACCAAATTCAACCCCATTGCATGTCCTTTCTCTGGGAAAATCCAATTTCGAAAGTAACAAGTGCTGTAAAGAATTAGGTGCAGCTGAGCTTTCAGACCTGTTCTGCTACTGCCACATTTGTTGGCGCGTTCCTTTCAGGTGCATTATTTCTCTTCCAGATAAAAAATAAAATAAAATTTCATTGCACTATTTTTCTATGTCCTCACCTCCTTGTCTACGGGCTAAACAGAGTTTGGAACCCATGGAGCATGATAGTGCCAGGTTGATAAGAGGATGTTGGCAGTTAGGTTTTCAATTTTTTTTTAATGATTATAAAATTAGTTGAGGTGTATATAATCTGACCTGGACACTCATATTAATAAGAATAAATAAATTATCATCTAACTAAATATAATAAATAAAATCATTGATAGTTTGTGCATCTAAAATTATCAAATTTAATAGTTTTATTAACATAAATTTTCATCGGTCATGAATATTGAAAGGCAAACTTGTGCCTACTTTCTTTAGTAGAGTTTGATCAAACATGACATTTCCATTTCCACTTCCACTTCAACTTCCATTTCCACGTTAAAATGTTACTTTCTTATCAGATATTATATCATAGTGCAGATTATGAGATAGGCGGTATTTCCACTCCATTAAATTTCTGCATAAATATGGAAAAAAACCATTCTTGCTCTTGAAGGATAAAATGCAATTATCATCTAACTAAGCATAATGTACAAAATCATTGATAGTTTGTTCATTTAACACTATCAAATTTAACAGTTTAATTTACGGACATAAACTTTCATCGATATTTACATTCATAGTCTATCG
>Ga0325404_1001583_pt1 | contig 24087 bp, 12 predicted proteins | sample PopdelMetagenome_18_FD_205664 | JGI IMG/M metagenome (GOLD analysis project Ga0325404, IMG submission 205664) | Populus deltoides microbial communities from Bellville, Georgia, United States - Xylem-Control-R1 | ecosystem: Host-associated > Plants > Phyllosphere > Stem > Wood/Secondary xylem...
GCCACTTTGATGGTTCCATCTTCAAACAGGGCCACTGGCCTCAAACCTACTTATTAATTATTTTAGTGCGTATGAATTCCGTACTCATTAATTCCAAAAAAATATGTTTTAATTATATACCAAGTCAGGAATCCACAGGAGGGTGTGCTTAATAATAAAATTTAAGGAACTTATATCTGCTCAAAATTATATTTTCCAGTTTTTTTATATATTTATACAATAATAATAGTAATAATTATTGAGAATGAATCACATCACAACCCTTAAGTGTTTTCGTGAATCCAATCTTAATATAATATTAAAATCTTAATAGTAAAACAAATATGAATTTAAAGTTTAATGTCAAGTTTTTTTTAATTAAAATAAATAACATGAGATAACAATGAACATGTAAAGTTTATGAAATTTTATATAATAATTGTAAGAATTAATTTGATATAATTATTTAATATAATATCGAAGGTTTCAATAAAAATATAACATCCAATAAAAAATCCTTCACTTACAACAATCCTTGACTCTTTAATGTAACCTGACATGTGAATTGATTTCTCAATTATAAGAAAATAAAGGCGAAAGAAAAAGGGCGTCCTCTCCCTTTCGAACACCTAATGTGACGACCAAGAAAATAAAGTCAATCAGGTCCGTTCATTCAATAAGGCCATCACGGATTTGCTCTTTCGAAATACAGAACAAGAGAATCACGTAACTGGTTATTTACATCCCCAAAACAAGGGCAACACGCATCATAGTTTTGAATGACCAAAGTATTACGTGAGTGCTTGTTTGCCTTGTAATACTAAGAGTATATTTGGTAGTGTGATTATGGATGTTTTTTAAATAATTTTTCATGTCAAAATACATATTAATGATATTTTTTTATTTTTTAAAAATTATTTTTGACATCAGCACATCAAAACGATCCAAAACATACAAATCATATTAAATTTTAGTAAAAACAAATTCAAATTTTTTGAGAACACAGCCGCAGTCGTGTTCACAAACGTGTCCTAAATGTTCTTAAAATTAATTTTTTTAGTTTTTTAAATGATTTTAATATATTAATATTAAAAATAAAAAATATATTTTAAAGCATAACTTATTCAACACTTCAAAACAGAAATTTCAAACAGTACACCGGAGACAGATACATCTTTGATAGTCCTTACAGGATTATTCAAGAATATAATAATGATTAATTTTTAAAGTATTTTTTATTTTAAAATATTTTAAAATAATATTTTTTATTTTTTTAAAATTATTTTTAATATTAATTTATTAAAATAATATAAAAACATAAAAAATATTAATTTAAAATAAAAAATAAAATAATAATTTTTTTAAAAAAAAATATAAAAATAAATCGTGGAAGGCGATTTGGTCTGCGGTGATATAATGTCCATGTGCAGCGTATCAATAGGTTCATATGTGATGATGATGATGATCTTTATTAAAAAAAAAAAATGTGGCATAAATATGTGATGTGATAGTTGATTTGCTAATAATCACGTCACGTCTGCGGATCTATCAAAGGTTTCTCTTCGATACCATTGCACTAAGGAGACTGCTTAAATATTTCTTTGCAATTACATGAAGCTAGGTTGGTTTAAGCTTAAATATTTTGTTAATTACGATTAGTGAGGTTTTTTTTTTAATCTTTTATATCATAACAACCGGTTATTCCTAATTTAGAATTTTCCAACAATTAATATATTAATTTTATATCATTTATATTATTTTAACTTCTCTAAGATCTTTGTTAGGTCGTTAATTAAAGACATTAATATCATATTAAATGTAAATAGTTGGGTTTAGGTTCTATCCCATAAAACTTAAATCTCATCGTGGGTCGTTCATTAATTTTCAATGTTATATGTTAATATTCTATTTTATGTAATCGAAGTGAGATTTGTCGTTTTAACACTCCCTCGTTTGCAATCTTTTTTTTTTTTTTAAAAAAGTTTATTATGTAGCTTGGATTTTTTGAAGCTTTGGTATCATATTATATTTGATTCTACTCAAAACACTTAAATCTCTTATGGTGGTGTTATTTATCCGATAATATTTTCATTAATTATGCTACCCATTAATTATTTTTACTTTTCAAGAAACTGTACACTAAAAATTTACACTACCAGAAATTCGCTAAATAGCAACGGATTTACCGACGGAATATTTTGATCGGTAATTTAAGGTCGACATTACAGACGGACACTTTTCCGTTTGTAATTCAGTCAGTAACTACCGACGGAAAGTTTTCGTCAGTAGTTACCGATTGAATTACAGAAGGAAAAGTTTCTGAATTTTTAAAAAAAGATGAGTCGCTGACGTTGAGGTTTTAGCGGGTTATTTTTTCCGACGGCATGACCGACGGATTCAAAACGACAGCCTGTACAGTGACTTGACCGGTTCGCCGTTTAAATTGCCGACGAAATCACCGAGGGATTTGAAATGGCAGATCCGTACAGTGACGTGTTGATGTTTCCGTTAGAATCACCGACGTAGTTTCCATCGGTGAAATCGTCGGAAAAAGTTAATATATATCAGCTCTGCCGACCCTCTCCTCCCCTATTTCTCCTTCTTCCTCCTAATCCCAACTCTCCCCATCTACAAACAACCAGCCTCCCCTCCCCCCAAACAAAAATCTCCCTCATATCAGCACAACAAGTTATATTTCTTGAAGTTTTGTGGTCACAGCATCCATGTTCTGATTTACCAACGAATTTTATCAATTTTTGTAAGTAATTCTATCTTTTTAAATTTTAACATTTAATTAAATGTCAATTTTATTGATTTTTTAGTATATGTATTTTGTTAGTAGATGTACATGTTTTATTGTTATTTCTCAAACAAATTTGTAGTATATGAATGTATAATTCTATACCTGTTATGGTTTGTTTTAGATTTTATAAGATTATATTTGTTTGTAAATTGTTAAAACTTTTTGGAACTATCGAAGTACATGTGCTGTTTTGAAATAATTAATAGCTTGCTTAATGGGTCCGTTTAAAGTTTTATCAATGGTATTGCGGAGTGGTAATTTTTATAAATTTATATATTTTAATTTGTATGGACGTTGATAAATGATAATGAATATTTAATATTTATGAGAAGTTGTGATTGGTTTGTTGGATAATCTCGAGGTAAAGTAATATTTTTACAAGTTTATTTACCTAACTTAGTTAATTAATACATGATGTCATCATAATTTTATAGAGGTTCGATATAAGTCATGGATGATCGTTCATGGATGTATCGAGATTCACCCCAAGGATTGCGGAGGATGGATTATTGTAACGGGGTTCAGGGTTTTATTAATTTCGTAACATCTATTCCCATAAATTTTACTGGAGGCGGTATTAGGTGTCCATGCAGGAAGTGTCAAAATAAAAAGTATCTGCATCCAGATGTTGTAATGATGCATCTTCTACACAAAGGGTTTATGGAGAATTACCAGTGTTGGTATACACATGGAGAAGTATTTGTTAGTAAGAGGAGAATGGAAGAAACGGTGGTTAGGTCTACTTCTAGTGCTAGCAACATGCATGAAGCGACAAATGACAACACTAATCCTTACAGAAATATGGTTATGAATGCAATGAGAATGAATCAAGGTAATGTCAGTCAATGTCCAATCATAGAAGAAGAACCTAATGCAGATGCAGCTAGGTTTTTTTATTTGTTGAAAGATTCTGACAAACTATTATGGGATAGCTGCACGAACCACAGTAAATTATCGGCCGTAGCACAGGTGTTCACCATCAAAGTCAGATCACAGGTTGAGTGAGGACGGGTATGACAAGATTATTGAATGGGCGAGAAGCATTTTACCTGAAGGGAACAGGCTGAAAGAGAACTTCTATACTGCGAAATCCATGATGAAACCCCTCGATTTAGGATACCAAAAAATTGACATGTGCCCTAACTTCTACATGTTATACTACCTTGAAAATGCTGAGATGACCGAGTGCATGACATGCGGGCATTCCCGTTACAAACCCAAAACTGGCAGGGGAAAGACTCTAATGGCATATAAAAAACTTAGATACTTCCCGATCACACCTAGACTGCAGAGGTTATTCATGTCACCAAGGACTGCTGAGCACATGACATGGCACCAGACACATTATGCGGTTGATGGAGTGATGGTGCATCCTTCTAACGGCGAAGCGTAAAAACTCTTTAACAGTGTGCATCCTTACTTTTCAGCTGAATCAAGGAATGTGCATCTTAGGTTGTATGCAGACGGTTTCAACCCATTTGAGTCATTTGCTGCTCCTTATTCTTGTTGGCCGGTCATACTCACAGTTTATAACTTGCCACCGGGAATGTGTATGAGGCTAGAGTTCATGTTTTTATCTACTGTCATACCTGGTCCAAGCAGCCCGGGGCGGAATATAGATGTTTGTCTTCGACCGATGATTGATGAGTTGGCGCAGTTGTGGTCCTCCAGAGCTCTGACTTATGATATATCAAGCAAACAAAATTTCCTTATGAGGGCGGCTTTGATGTGGACTATCAATGATTTTCCAGCTTATGGAATGCTTTCTGGTTGGAGCACGTATGGGAAACTCGCATGTCCATACTGCATGGAAAACAACAAGGCATTCACGCTAGCAAACAGAGGTAAAGCTTCTTTTTTTTACTGTCACCGTCACTTCTTGCCACTTAATCATAGGTATAGAAAGAACAGAAAAGATTTCTTTATTGGCAGAGTTGAAAAAGATGTTGCATCCCCGCGTCTTTCCGGTGAAGAGTTGCATGATGTTGTATCAGAGTACGGTGACATTGTGTTTGGCCTTCAATCAGGTAAGCAAAAGTTTCCTGGGTTTGGTTTGACTCATAATTGGGTAAAATGAAGTATCTTTTGGGAGCTTCCTTATTGGAAGATCAATCTGCTCCGCCATAACTTGGACGTCATGCACATCGAAAAGAACATGTTTGAGAACATTTTCAACACCGTTATGGATATGAAGGGGAAGACAAAGGATAACATCAAGGCTAGAATGGATATAGCTTTATAGTGTAACCGTAAAAATATGGAGTTGGTTTATGGTGAGTCACGGGTTGTAAAACCAAGAGCAAGCTTTGTGTTAGAGAAAAACGCACAACTGCTAGTCTACAAATGGCTTAAGAGTTTGCATTTTTTGGATGGACATGCATCGAACATATCAAGGCTGATTAATATAGAGGATTGTAGATTGTATGGAATGAAGAGTCATGACTGCCACGTGTTTATGCAAACACTCATCCCATTAGCTTTTCGTGATTTGTTGCCAAAGGGAATATGGGATGCACTCACAGAGATCAATCATTTCTTCAGAGATATATGCTCCAGCAAGTTGAATGTTGAGCACATTGAGAGGCTTCAAACGAATATCATCGAGACATTATGCAAACTTGAGATGATATTATCTCCATCATTTTTTGACTCAATACAGCATCTCCTTATACATCTACCGTTCGAGACAAAAGCTGGAGGACCGGTTCAGTATAGATGGATGTACCCATTTGAATGGTTAGATATTATAGTTGCAATGTAATTCATGTATGAAAGTATTTTCTATGTTTTTCTTAATTGAAATAATTACTTGATTAATTCAATGTAGGTACTTGTTTAATCTCAAGAAAAAGGTTAAGAACAAGGCGCATGTTGAGGCTTCAATATGTGAGGCCTATATTGTTGAGGAGATCTCAATATTTATCTCGTACTATTTCGAACCTCATCTGAGAACGAGAATCAATCGCTTCCACGACATGATGATGGCAGTGAAGTGCCTTCCAATGGGAACTTGTCAATATTCTCCAATACTGGACGACCCACACCTAAAAATGCCATAAGAGGAAGATATTTGTCGAAAATAGAGTTCAAACAAACATACAATTATGTTCTATTTAACTATGATGAGCTGAGACCATTTATTCAGTAAGTTTATACTAATTAAACTTTGTTAGTAATATACTGTTAATTATATATTGTAATATCATACACTCATTATCACTTGTAGGCAACATCGACAATATTTGCTCTCCAATAACTCACAGCTGATCGAATCCCAGATCTTTCAATTATAAGATGAGCAGTTTGCCATGTGGTTCAGAACACATGTAAGCAATATCACAAACTCATTCTAACTTGCAAAATTACTATACGTATGCATGTCATTACAAGATTCTCGTTCATTTACTGTTTATTGATGTACATTACATACAAGGTTTATCAAATGGGAAGGAGTGCGCCTAAGTCATTGTCTTCACTAAGCCTGGGGCCTGAAAGAAAATGTAAGTGCTACAACGGGTATTTTATCAATGGATATGTTTTCCATACTGAAGAATACGGGTAAGAAAGAAAGACATACAACAACGGTGTTTTTGTTAAGGGATCCACTAGTAGTGAGTTAGAAGTTGACTACTATGGTAGATTAGAAGGGGTCGTGTCGAGGTTGTTCAGGATGAGAACGAAGACACAAGTGTGCGAGATGAAGTCTTTCAAGTTAGTGAATTGGTTGAACCATATCGAGTTGTGCCTTCGATTGAATTGGAAGCAAATTCAAATTTTTATATTTTCAATGATAGTCTTGTTGATGTTGACGTAGAGGAGTTGAATTTTGTTTTGAGCTCTAGCGGACAAGCAAATGTCGATGAAGAAGATGATATCCATATTGAAGATTGCAATGAAGGTGATGACAATTCAATTGATGATGAAGAAGAAGAAAATTTTGACTAACTACCAAAATGAAGCCCTGTGTAAAACCCTTTGTTTCATGTAATTTAGATTATGGATGATATATTTTGTAACACGAAATATTTACTACTTGAAATAATTACTTGAAATGCCACAATCACGAAATAATTACTTGAAATAATTATTTATTATTTATACACAGAACAAATTCGACTTGGACAGAGCGCATGACAAAGTTGTGAGGAGGGTGTGGGAAAATCACGTGGCAACTAGGTAACATCGAAAACAATACAAGATTTTTTTAGAAAAAATTTATGTTTCAACTTCTAATTTCTCGCTATGGAAGTAGGTTGCGTGATTTTTGGTATGAAGCACAAAAAAAGGCAAAAAAACTGCGAGAGATAGGGGTCTCCAAGGCTGGAACGACGTGGCGGTTTGGAAGGATTTCAAACTGATATACATCGTGGAAGATATATGGCCGCACTATCTTGAGCACATGACGTCTGAGCGGTTCACACGATGTTCACAGTCCGGTGCTGGCAACCGGAATCGGCCAATTCATGGCTGGGTGACAACGCACATTGGCGGCTCCGTTCCGTTTGCTGCTCATGCGAAATGGATGGTAAGATTAATTTAAATGAAATATATCGTTAAATTAAGTTGTTGTTAATATATCTTTCTTCATTATAGGCTGCATCTCTTGGACGTGAGCCGAGCCCAATGGAACTGTTTGTGGAGACACATATGCGGAGTCAAGACTGCCAAAAGGGGGCGAAACAGTTCGTTGATAATCGTGCTCAACATTTCATGGTATGTTTGTTCAACCATTTTATTTTGTAAGTTATTATGTTTATTGAATTGAAAATGATGATTACTTTTTTTATTTTCAGGAGACCTATAATAATCGGTTGAGGGAGCGATACGGGGATGATATTTTGACCCATCCAGAATTCGATCCGGATTTGTGGATGGAGGTTGGATTGTCAGGTGGACCCGATAAAAATCGGGTTTACGGGCTCTCCAACACTACGGCCGACAAGTTGTGGTCGACCCATACTGTTTTAACCATTGGGAGCTCCCAATCTAAGGAGTTCGTGGCCTTGCTCTCCAACACTACGGCTCTCCAACACACAGCTCAGCTCACCGACAAATACGACCACCTATCAGCGGAGTACGCACAACTCAAAACGTCTCATGCACAACAAAGAGTAGAGTCTGAACAAATCAAAGCGTCTCAAGCATAACAAAAAGCGGAGTATGAACAACAAAAAGCGGCTTATGAACAGCTTCGCGAAATGGTCATGAACATGGCAACATGTAGTGGAACATGTGCGCCTAATCCTTTTTGGCCGTATAACCACCAGCCTCCTCCTCCTCCTCCAGCTCCACCTTTATATTAATTTGTAATAAATATTATTTACCTTTAAAACTTCATTTAATATTTTTTTTGAAACATATTCAGTTTGTAATGAATATTATTTAACTTTGATTTTTTTTATGTTCAATATAAATTTTATTTGCATAAGTGGTTTTTTTACCATTAATTTATATAGTTTTATATTATATATTCTAAATATTTTTTAAAAATTTTTTTTAGAAAAAACTATTACCAAGGGTTTTACCGACAGAATTAATTTGTCGGCATTTGACAGTAGCATTCACCGACGCATTTATATACGGATATAATCAGTCAATATTTTAAACACTCACCGACAGCCTTACCGACAGAATTAAGCTGTCGGCATTTGACAGTAGCTGCCACACGTACCGATGAATTTACCAACGGATATATTCGGTCGGTATTTCATACACTATCGACCGATTTACCGACGGTAAGTAGCCGTCGGTAAAGCACGATATCACCGACGGAATCAAAATCCATCGGTAGATTTCAAGCGAGATTTTTTTTGGCGAGTAAATTCTATCTGTAAAATCATTGGCAAATGGTTTTTTTTTTCCGACTGATATAGCGATGGAATAGGGAATCACCGATGAAAGGAAAGCTGACGGACTTAATCCGTCGGTGAAGACATCGGTAAATGTATCACCATCAAACTTCTAATCACAGACTGACAGAATATGTCTGTCGGTAAAACTGTGAAATCTTATAGTGTTAATTTCGAGTGGAGGTAAATAGCAACCTCTTAAGGTTAGGTGCAATATAGAATATCTATATTTTTAAATATTTATAAAAGTTAATATCTCCTAATCAACACCACACAAGGGAAAAAAAACAAGTGTTTATTGCGGAAAAGAGAGATGGATGATAGAAATTATAAAGCGCAAGAATTAAGAAAAATAGTGTTTAGAATCGTAAAGAAAATAAATAAAGACTTTTAAAAAGGATAAATTTGTATTGAATTTACACGTATAAAAAAGTTAAATTTATGTTGAATTTGCAAGTCTAGAAAAAAAAGATAAATTGGCAAGTGTGCGACTATCCCTCTTTCACAGTAACTAAATAAAATATTTATATGGTACAATGTTGATGTTTCATCTAAACATCTAATTCTAATATGTTTCATCTAAATATCTAATTTTAATCCTATATAAATTGTCTCTATAAGATAAGAGATTTTACAATAACTAAATGATCTATTTATAAATATACAATATTTGAGTTAAATTTAAATATCTAATTCTAATCATATACAGATTGTCTCTATTAGATAAAGAAATTACACGATAAATAATTAAATAAACTGAACTCTATCTTATTAACAACTAAATGGATCACAACTAGTCTACAATTCAATTCACTTTAATCTATTAAGGACTCTCGTTCTGAGTAGGATTGAACCTTTTGGTTACTAATGTATACTCAAACTACTGTAATCGAACACTTTTCTTTGTTCAATCATGACTTTAGTTGTTTGGTTGATTGCTTTTTAGTTTTCTTAGTCGATTAAGACTCTTTAAGCTTCATTCTATTGTTTATGATCGATCTCAACATTACATCTCCTGTTTGGTAGTGAACAATTAGTTTTCTTACTTAATCGACATTTAGATCATTACCAGAAAATTGACAAGTATAAACAAAACCACCGACATAATTTTTTCTGTCAGTATATTGCAATGACCTTTACCGGCATATACCGAGGGAATTGCAATGGGAAAATAAGGAGTGAGAAAAAAGACAAACAATATGATGACATGTAAATTTTACAAACGACATTACTGATGGAATTAACCTGAAGGTAAAGTATGTTAGTAAATATGCTAACAAAAAAAATTCCTCTATATATATCGAGGGAATTATAGTAGGATTCAAAAATGCAAATTGAATAGTGACATGACATTTTTTTTACAGAATGATCGATAGAGTTACTGATGGAACAATTATATCGGTAATGTTGTTAGTGATATTTAATTTATGACTTGGTGATTGACCATCTTCTCTCCCTCCCCCATTTTCCTTCTTCCTTATGCATTTTTTTTGGAACAAACAGCCACCACTCCCCCTGTTGTAACCCAATTTTAGCCCATTGGTTTTTAATTTAATTTTTACATGGTTTAAAATGTAAAATTAAAAGATCAGAGATTTATTTCGATAAAAAGTGTGATTTGTGAACTTGCATGAAAATTAAGGACTACAATGTGCTTTTATCATTCTATCTTTATCTTCAAGATAATCCCTGTCTTGAAGATAATTCTTGTCTTGAAGATAATCCCTATCTTGAAGATAATTCTTGTCTTCAAGATAATGATAGTTATCCGCTTTCAAATTTGATTCAAACTTCAAAAAAGAGAATGACTTTGATTGAAACTTAGTTTCTCACACGCGAAGGGACTCTAGCATTATAAATACAGATCTCAGGGTATGAAAAAAAAGGAGGGAACGATGAGAAAGAAACCCTAAAAGAAGAGACCTAAGAGGAGGCCATTACCAGAAACCCTAAAGGAGAGAAACATAAAAAGGAAAGAAAGGGGCGGCGAACCCTATACTAGCTGGCGCCCCCCTCAATCCTCTTTTTAGCCCAGTCTCCCTTGACTTCACCTCCAGCAGCCGCACACCTAGGTAAGTTTCCTTACTTCCTTGCTAAAATAATTAACTGGTTACTGTTGCATGCATGTGTGAACTTTTCACGCATGACTGGGCTAGATCTAGCCCAAAAAGAAAAAAAAAAGAATGGGCCGGGTCTGGGCTTTAGGCCTAGCCAACCCAAATTGTGTTTGCTAAGGGTGTGCTTGGCAAAACACACCCTTATGCCTTGGCCATTATTTTTATGCCCATTCTAATTAGATATTTGACCAAACAAACCCCTTTTTAATAACAAAAAATTTCAAAAATATTTGGGGCATTCGTTGATTTATTTGTGTGCCCCTCGCACTTTGTTTTATTTTTTTTCTTTGTGTTTGTATTTTTTGTAGATGTGCTCAATCTGTGGACTATTACTGTTAAATGCAAATATGTTGTGCAATGTTTTTTTTTTTTTTACTTCCATCTAAAAAGGGTAAATAATAATAAAGGATAAACAAGAAAAAAATAACATAGAAAATTTCTTCTTCAAATTCAATTTCTTGCGAAAATGTTCACTGACGCCAGAGTCAGGAGTATCGTATTTTTTGGATTTGTGCGATATTTACCAACGCCAAAGTTGGGAATATTTATAGGAATTATTCACTGACGCCAGAGTCAGGAATATGAAAGTAAGAATAAAAAAAAAGGAAAAAGGAGAACAAATTCTTAGCAATTTTAGACAAAACCAGCAATGCAGCCTGCCTTAGGTAGGACGCTTAAGGGGTAATAACATCTTCCCTTTTGCGTAACCAGTCCCATACCATAGAATCTCTGTTAATCAGTTAGGGTTTCTAGTGACCATAATACTAGGTGACGACTCCTTGAACTAGGCGTTTTCCCCTAAAAAGAACAAGATGCCAGATATCTGTTCTTTTTCTATATTGAGATATTTTTTTAATTGGTCGCCGCGATGTCCGGGTGTGACAATGAATGAGGAATCATAACCTTCATGAAGTAGCCAATAACTATTTATTACATAAGAGGGTTAAGTCTCTTAATGTAAAATAAATTGTGAGGTGTTAAATTGCCTAATTATATGTCAAGTCAGTTGTAGATCAAATGGTTGGGTCATGTAGTTCATCTAAGAATGCTTATACACTTACGAGATAAGTAGTCCCTTACGGTTGATTATGTCCAAATTAGACTAAACTTATTGTGGAGCCTACTATATGGGTATATGATTATCAAAATGAGTTGGTGCACTTTTAAACATTTTCATTGGAGTTTTTGTTACTATAATATATCCTAAAACTTTCATTCTAGTTGTTTAGACAAATAAAGTGCCCTGATTGACTTTATCTTAACTTGTAATACCTATGATTGAGTTAATCAGTTAAAGTCTGTATGGTCTTATTAAGTTTATAAGGAGCCACTGATGCCTGTTTAGAGTTTGACCAAACTAACTGTGCCATTTAATCATGCCATCAAGACCTAAAAAACAATAACCATGAGGTTGTGCTAGAGGCATATAAATGTTATTGTACATGCTCTATAGTCAGTGAGTTGTTAAATATGACATGGACTTTATTCATGTAAAATAATTTTTTTTATAAAAGCTTTTTTTATCTTTAAAGTTTATTTAAGTTTGATTAATAAGTTTAGAATAAAGATAATAAGTAAGAACTCCAAAATGTATGAATTATGAAAAACAATAAATAAAGTTCTAAATAAAAGCAAATAAAAATTGAAAGAAAGATAAGTTTGTATTGAAATTGAATGTATGGAGTTGGTCATCTTTCGGATGACCTGTTTATAATAGTACAATGTGTGAGAGTTTCATTTAAACATCCAATTCTAATCCTATATAGATTGTCTTTATCATATAAGAAGATTACATGACAAATTCTAATACAAGTTCAACTCTATCTTATTAATAACTATGTAGATCTTAACTAATCTACAATTATGATAAGTTTAATCTATCGAGGAATCTCGTTCCAAGTATTATTAAGCTTTTTGGTAACTCCTATAGTTGATCCCTTTTATTAGATCAATCATGACTTCTAATCATCTAATTGATCTTTTCTTAGTTTCCTTAATTTACTATGACTTTTTAAGTCTAATTTTACTATTCATGATCAATCTCAATCTTCCTTCTCTTATTTGGTGGTGAATAGTAAATTTTCTTACTTGGTTGATGTATGAATGTTTATTTTTAATGTAAACAAATAAATAATCTGTTTTATATTTTTTTTATATCAATTTATATTTTTATATGTATTTATTATGAAATATCTTTGTTAACTAATTATTATGAGTGAAGTTATTTTATTTGATTAGGTCATTTCACTGTGTTTTTGTTCTTTTGTCTCATCTTCTTAATCCATGGAGTATTATCATTTATTTTATCTAAATTATTTGTGACAATGGATTACATTCCATCAACTAGTTCATTCGATTGATTTCCTTTCTCGTTTTACTTCTTAATCCATCATTTTTTTTTCACCTCGCCAAATCTAAATACTAAAATTCAAATATCTCATGACTATAATAAAAATCATTTTGAAGATTGAGAAATGTTCTTCTATAAGGTGATTGGTATCAAAATATTTAAGATTCTTTTCTTAATAAAGGATTTTGAGATTCAAGTATTCTTAAGTTTGGTATGTACAAAGAAAGAGATAAACATAAGGAGGAGAGATAAAATACAATATAAAACTAACTAAAAGTGAAAAAATATCTCATCCTAGTATCTGTCTCTCTCTTCCTTATATCTATCTTTTTCTTCAAAGTCAACTTAATAGAGTAGTTAACAGGATGTCATTAGTTATTTTCTAGGCACCATAAAATTTCTCGTACCTAAAATGCTATATGATGTAGACAAGAGCAATGATAAAAGGGATTGTTACATGTTAAAACCTTCAAGTACCAAAAAAATCATAAGTACAAGAAGACTCTTATAATATTTAATTTTATTTATTCAGGTCTCCATTTTTCAAAAGGCAATAACAAACCTTTATATAAAAAAAAAAAAATTAAAAAACGCTAATAATTTTGATATATAAAAATAAACTAAGAAATATATTCCCTTCAAATAGAAAAAAATAAACTAGAAAAGAATCATAGTAAATAATTGGAAAATAAAAATAAAAATTATTTATTTTTCTAAAAAAACTCATGCATTAGTCTCCTTAGGTTGGAAGGAACTTCTCGTCGAGTTCATTCTTTAGTTCAAAACTATCATCCATTAATAAGATTCTTTTGAGCTTAGGCCATTTCTCCATATCTCTTTTGTGCGGGTCACTTCATTATGAATCCCTAACATAACAATTTTATGTGGGTTACCTCATCATAGGTCTCAACACCAAAATTTTAAATGATAGCAATTGATATAGATGAAAACAACACAATAGTTCTGGACTTCTTTCTCCCGAAGGGAACCTCCTTATCTTCTCATACACAAGCACGTCCTATTTTTCAATATTTTCCAGTCATAGTTGTTTTGCATCACATAGCAAAGAAAAATACCCACCAAGAATTATTAGGCTTTGATATCAATTGATGTAGACGAAAATGAAGGATAAAATAGTTTGTTACATGTCAAAACCCTTAAAGACTAAAAAACACCATAAGTATAGGGGGCTCTCAAAATACTTTTATTCATTTATATCTCTACTTATTTAAAGGCTATTAGAACTCTTTATATAAAAAAAAAATATGAAACCTCTAATAATACCGAATAAGAAAAAGTAAACTATAAAAAAAATTCCATTCAAATAAAAAAAACCAAAAAAGCATCATAATAAATAGTAATAAAATATTTATTTTTTAAAAAAACTCATCCATTACTATTCCATATTTTCAATAATTCCACATGTACTGATATATTAGATTGCTTACAAAGTCATAAATATGATGTCATTCTAAAATAAGAGAAATTCAAGATTTGTAGATATTCAATATTTTTTTTAACTTAAAATACCTTTATTTTAATGTTTACTATCAAAGTTGATAGTATATTTTTATTTTTAATGTTGAGAAAATATTATAAAATTATTTTTAAAATTTTATTTAATAGTTTATCATTTTGAGTTGAATGATTAACTATTATAGTATCAGAATAAAAAAAACTTGATACAAAATAATAGTGGATTCATGTAAATTTCAAATTTAAATTCTTTTCACTTGAATGAATGTTTTAAAAAATTAATATAAAATTATTTGTAAGAAGTCTTTTAATAACTTAAACTTTATTATAGGACATTTACTAATACAACACAAATTTTTTAGGTAGTTAATATATATGTATTTTCTAGGTCATAATTGAGGGATAAAAAATTTAGACGCTAATAACATAAATGTTAAATATTTATACTATGAAATAATATATTAAATATATTTGAGAAATCTTATTAGAACTTTCTTAACACTAGAATCAATCATACTTGTAGCATTTAGCTGGAAAATATATAATATTTAAAAATATGAAAAGTCACATTGTGAATTTATATTTTGCATTTTCATTAATTATTTTTTACAATAATAATTAATAAGTTCATTGGTCGCATTTTATTATTTTTTTGTATAATAATTAATTAAAATTTTAATGTCCCTGGACTTTTTTTTTTTTTTTAGCATGAAGTACTATTTTGTAATAAGATCATTTGATTCCAAGCACGAAAAGTAAGTAAGATTTTAGTAGAAAGTATGAATGCAAGAGAATCGAGAGAGAAAAAAGTGTACGGGTGGAAGGTAGCCTGCTGCATGCGTGATCATCCAAAATAAAACGACCTTTTGAAAAGTCAAATTGATTTCGCCACTTGTCAAGATCTCATAGGAAATAGCAATATTTCGTTATCAACTTTAATTAATAAGTTACTAAATGAAAAGTAGTATTGTACTAAAATTATTATTCCCTCATCTTATAAAAAGGGACTTTAACTTTTCTTTATCCATCACAAAACAACCAATTTCCAAACCATGGCCTATAACCTTCCTCCTCTCACCACCTCCCCGTCTGCCATTTCCACCTCCTCTCTGTGCCCCCCAATCCTGAAAAAACACGGTCCATTTGTAGCTAGAAATCAAAGCCATCCCAATTTTCATACAGTTTCATGCAAAGCCAGAAATGATGATCACCAGAACCCTTCCACGAGAAGGGATGTCCTCATTGGTCTAGGAGGTCTCTATGGGGCAACCAATCTCAGCGATCCATTTGCTTATGCTAAGCCAATCCAACCTCCGGACATAGCTGACTGTAGCGTAATAAACGAGCCTGATCCTGAAAATCCCACAAACTGTTGCCCTCCATTAAAAAGGAAGATCATCGACTTCAAGCTCCCTTCTCAAAATGAGCCATTGCGAATTAGACGCCCTGCTCATCTAGTTGATGATAACTACATTGCCAAATATAATAGAGCCACTGCTCTAATGAAACAACTCCCTGAAGATGACCCACGTAACTTCACACAGCAAGCCAATGTCCACTGTGCTTATTGTGATGGTGGTTATCACCAAGTAGGGATGCCAGACTTGAATTATCAAGTTCACTTTAGTTGGCTGTTCTTTCCCTGGCATAGATACTATCTCTACTTCTACGAGAGAATCTTGGGCAAACTGATTAATGATCCCACTTTTGCTTTACCATTCTGGAATTGGGATTCCCCTCAGGGCATGCAAATACCAGCCTTCTTTGCCGACCCTAAATCGGCAGTCTATGACCCGCTCCGTGACAAGAGTCACCAGCCACCAAAAATTGTTGATCTTGACTTCCCCGGAGTAGACTTTCCTTTGCCAGACCCAGTTCAAGTGGCTAGCAATCTTAATGTAATGTATAGGCAAGTGGTGACTGCCAAGTATCCTACGCTCTTTATGGGTCGACCTTACCGTGCCGGAGATGAACCAGAACCTGGAGCTGGTTCACTCGAGGATGTCCCACACACTACAGTTCACATCTGGACCGGTGACGCAGACCAACCGAATCGTGAAAACATGGGTGTTTTCTATGCAGCCGCGAGAGATCCCATCTTTTTTGCTCATCATGGGAACATTGACCGATTGTGGGAAGTATGGAAGAAATTACCAGGTGGAAAAAGAGAGAATTTCACCGACCCTGATTGGCTCGACGCAGCATTTCTTTTCTACGATGAGAACGCTAATCTAGTCCGAGTTAAAATTAGGGATTGTCTTGACACAACAAAGTTGAGATATGGGTTTCAAGATGTTGCTAGTCCCTGGATCAATGCTAGACCAAAACGAAAGCCAAACAAACCAAAGCCGACAGTGCCAGTAGATACGGCAGACCCAACAAAACCAATCGGTCTGTTAAACAAAACTGTAAGTGTTGTGGTTCAGAGACCTAATAAAAAGAGAAGTAAGAAAGAAAAAGAAGAAGCAGAAGAAGTTTTAGTGATTGAAGGGATTGAGTATCGAATAGATCTATATGTAAAGTTTAACGTGCTCATAAATGACGTGCCTGACACACCTAGTAAAGCAGACGACGCAGAGTTTGCTGGAACCTTTGTAAATGTGCCTCATAATCGTAACAAGACAGTAAAGACAAGTTTGAGGTTGGGAATTTCTGAGCTATTGGAGGATTTGGAAGCTGAAGATGATGAAAGTGTGGTGGTGACTTTGGTGCCGGTAACAACTATAGGTGAGGCTACCATTGGCACTCTCAGGATTGAGCTTCTCAAGGATTGATCATCATAAAAGGAAACTTATCCTTTCGTTTTTAATCATGTCAAGTAATTCCGTTAGCATTTTTATACCTATCTAGTAACTTGCACCGAAAAATTTACCAGGTCAGAGCTTCTGTTTAAATAAGGTCCATGTTTAACATGAGTGTTTCATTACTCTTGTAAACAAAATCTGATCGTCAATAAAAAGAAACCTTGTTTTTTCATGTTCTGTTTTCTTCACTTTTTTTTTTCTTTTCTTAAATAAGATATGACGTTCTTCTTTGCCTCGAGTAATTTGGTTACCCGATATTATTTCGAAAATTAATTCCTCATAGTATCTTTGTAGCCGTCTATTTCTCAAACGAGCAAAAACAGAAAGGGATTATTATCCTTTACAAAAGCGAATTAGCATAGACACCCTGTCTCTCTAACTAACAAAAAAGAAAAGAAAAAAGACTATTGCCCATCGCCATGGAGGACTGTAACAGTGTTTTTTTTTTTCCTCTTCATCTTGGTTCTTTAATTTTTTTTTATAGTTTTTTTTTTAATTTAATCCTTTAAAATTTAATTAATTTAAGATTAGGTTAATTATTTAACTCGGTTAGGATCACAAGAGTTTCTCACAATATTTAAAAGAGATTTCGAGATTAAATTGATATTCAATTTAGTAAAACCAAATTAAATTTTATTGATTAAATATAATTAAAACTATGAGTACAAAAATTAACATGGGAACAAATTTATATAATATTTTTTCTTGGGATTAATGTAGTTGTGGCACGTTTTTAGCATTTTAAGTCCCTAAACTTATTTTTTTGTTTTTATTTTTAAACCTTATTTTTTATGCTTTTTAATTTTTAGTCCAAGACTTCATTTTCTTCACGTTTTAGTCCCTAAGATGAGAGGGAATTTCTAGAGAAAGATGAAAAATAAAAAGAAATTGGTTGTTTCGATTCTAACTGAAAAAATGGACAAACTTGGTTTCAATGTGTTTCTCTTAATAAGAGCAATGCTATGAAGGTGTTGGGCTTCCATATGAACTGAAAAAGTAGATCGAGATGACAAAAGAAAGTTTTTATCCCGTTGATTTTGTACTCTTAGGCCCTTTTTTGTTGATAAATTGTTTTCTCATTAGGTTCCAGGGGTGTTTATTAGTTATTTTAGGTGAAAATGAGTTGAAAAATATTTTTTTAGGCCGAAAAACACCCCTATAATTTTCTGGTTACCTCTACGATGGCCTGATTCCGAGCAGGCAGATGAAAGGAAGTCTGTCATAATAGGTACATGTCACTTGCTTCTTATTTTTTTAAAAAAAATTAGGGCGGATGATATATAGGTTATCCACCCCTTAAAAAAAACTAGCTCAGGCGTGCGGGCTTGCCCCAAGCCCACAAGATCGGGCTTTTTTATATTAAGGTCTAGGTGCATTGGACCACCTAAGCTCGGGCGATTTGCCTATCCTATTTTTTTTGGGGTGCCTTTTATTTTTCTTATGGTTACTTAATTTTTTTTTCAATCTACATTTAGTTGATTTCAGGTTAGGGTTGATGATTTGTCTTGATTAACTTTGCGAAGATTTCTCAAAGTATTTTAGAAAGTCTTTTTTTTTCAATTTCATCATTCAATATTGGATTTTTATTGATTTGTTTTTCTCCAATTTTATCCTTCTACATTTGGTTAATTGAAATTGACCTTTATAATTTATTTTGGCTTACGTTTTATAAGGTTATCGTTGTTTCAAACAAATATCCTAGCATTATGTGTGAGACCCAATATTATCCCTATTTTTTTTTGATAAATTGGGCAATTAACACCCAAAATATAATTAAATGCTGAAATAGCACAGGATGAAAAAGTTTTAGCGAAATAGCACAGTTCAAGGATATCGCGGTTTAGAAACACAATATTTTAATAATGTCACGGTCCAGAACCGTGACAACTAATGTCGTAGTACACAACCACAAAATTAATAAAATGTTGCATTTCTGAATCACAACATCTAATTCCATGTCATTCAAAACTATGACATTTTCAAGGAAACTGTTTTGAGAGATAGCTGGACATTTGATAAAATGGCTGGACATTCGCCAAAACGGTTAGATGTTTTGACCGCTGTATGGTTTTGGGTTATTTTTGTGTTTTAAGCCTGAAAAAGTTTATAAAATCATGGTTTTTGTTAATCTAAAATTTATTTACTTTATGATTTTAAAGAGTTAAAATATTTACAATTTTATCAGAATTTGAACAAAGTTTCTTTTATATAGAAACTATACCCAAAATTTTATTTTGCTTAAAAAAACCTACAAAAAAACCACAATAATCATAATCAATAAATTCTAGCTAAACTCAACATATTTTCATATTCCATAATCACAAGTAGACATAAGAGTTCAAAAAAAAAACATATATATATGCAATATATATATAAAATAATTCAAAAATACAATATTTAAATAATCCCGAAATATATAAACATAACCCATCTATCTATCTATGTCTACTTTGTTTATTGGATGATCCAAGCTTATTAGTAGCATGATTGGATCCACCTCCTGCTCCTATCTAAGTGGCCTTATCCTCCACCATAAAATTATCGGGAGTTAGTTTCTCTTCAAAGGTTTCAATTCCATTCCGGTAAATATTTAACCGCTGAGATGCCAGATGTAAACTTTATTTTCTTCTTTACTTCTTCAGTACTATATTCAGTACTATATTGTTTCGCCGAATCTTTTTCAACCAGTGCCATTCCTCTAAATTCTTAAGTTTATTGGGCTAATTTAATAATAAAAATAAAAAACACTGTTCTTTTCTCTGTTAAGTCTCTCTCATCACCCAACACTCTCTCTTTTGCTTTCAAAACCGGATATCTTGATTTGTTGTGTTATTGTCCTGCGTTGATTCCCTATCACCTGTTTGTAACATATATTTTTTTAATCAAAAACCCAAATTTAATTTCTAGATCTGGATGGGTTTTCTTCGTTTATGTAAGGAAGTATGTTTCTGCTATCATTTCTTCATAGCTCTCGCATGTTTAATTAAACCTGCCACTTTATCGTTTTTGCAGATTAGCTTTCTAGATCTTGAAAACTATGATGGAGACTTAGCTTGGCCCTTGAACCTAAACAATTTTGTTGAATGGATGAAAGAAAAGTGTAGCCAGTTTCAGCAATTTTTGGAGTTTGAATAGTAAGGTAAGCTTTAAAATCTTCATCTACAGTAAGGTTTTTTTAATCAAATTATGCAAAGCTTCAATGATTTCACGAATTAATGCTTGAATTACTTGAAAAGGTTCACAAGTTCTGTAGCTTTATTTACTATTAGTGAATAATAAATTATAGCATTCATTCAAGGTTATTTGTTAGGAGGTGTTCAAAATTAGGCTTCTTTGCTTGAGTCTGTGTTCACTTCTATAGGGTTATCATTTGAGCTCAATAATATGATCCATTTCTTCTTTATGAGATGTTAAATAATTTTTGTTTAAGCTCTGCTACATGTTTTTGCGATTAAGATAGAGTCTGACCGAAATCGGATTTCCTTTGCGTGCCATATGCCCTTGTTTGTAGTGCTGTCTTTTTCCCATCTCTCTTCCCGGTCCAACGTGTAAAGTAAACTCTCCATGTTCACCAAAATTCAAACTTCTCTCTGTCTCTCTTTATCCACGTTCTGCAATTAGATGGAACCTGTCGGTCTGAAACTGAACTCTTAGTTTCAATAGGAATTGCAATAATTAATGCTTATTTCTAACGTAGTTGTGGTCATTGTCACCCTTTTTTTCTTTCACCCAGCCTTTTTGCTTGTACTTCTAAAAGTGGTGTTGGTCCATGCTCCTCGCAAACATAGACGCAGGCAAGTCTTTTTATTCAAGCAAGTACAATTAGTTTATAAGTTGTGTTTTTGAGATTGCAGAGTGATATTGATATTTTCTCTTCTCAATAATCTACCCAAACTACTATGCATTAAATGATATGGATCAATATCTGTGATGTGGAATCATATGTGTTTGCTTGAAGTAACCTACTATGCATTAAATGATATTTTCTCTTCTCAATAATCTACTTAAACTACTATGCATTAATTATAGATGTGATGGCAAGTTTGAATTTTGAATGTATTTTTTCTTGGATGTTGAATGTGTGTTTAGTTAAATTTTGGACATGTCTGGTTGAATAAAAGGGAGTGTTTTTATTTGAATTTGGATACGACTTATTAAAAACTTGTTTTAATACTATTTTTGTAATTTTGAAAGCCGGAGTATTTTTTTTTTTTGTAATTTTGATTGTTGGGGGTATTTTTATAATTTTGATAGTTGTGGCTTTTTTGTTATTTTAGGGCTCCAGAGTTCTTTAGTAATTAAATTAAATATAATTGTAAACTTGTAAATATTTAGAGATTCTCTTTACCTTTTTTTTTTTTTGAGGATGTAAATTGTTATTTAATTTATAAATCTCAGGATGCAAAGTGTAATTGGGAAAGTAAAATCTAAATCAAACTTTTAAAGGTTTTTTTTTTTTTGTAATTATCAAAAAAAAAAAACAAAGCACCTTAAATTTGTTGGTATATCGTTGAGTTAATTGAAGGGGATTTTTCTTCACGTCCTTTTCTTAATTTAAATAATTCATAATATTTCATGATTATATATAAATTATAAACCACGTGTCAAAATATTTAATTGATAAAAGTATCCTAGATTTTAAGAATCATAGAGAATTATATTAATAATTATTAAATATATAATCTTACTTTAACAAAATTCAACATGTCAAAATTAAAATACTTTTGCTTTATATAAAAGAAAAATATTTAATTTATTTATATTATGATAGAAAATATATGCCAATAAATTCAACTCTATTATATTCTTAAAAAATAGTTTCTTAATATTTTTTCATTACATTTCTATTTATACATCACATAAAACTTTAAATAATATAAAATAATTTTGTTGAATTACCCCTAACGTTTTATAGTATCTTATTGGTATTTTTATTTGGACCATTAAAACTCTAAAAATACTTAAAAATAGGTTCGCAATAACCAACAATTAAAATCTAAATAGATAAAGGCATTTATGTTATCAATTAATTTTTCTTGCTCTAAAGATTGACCCCACATGAAAAATAACTACCTTGCAGTCAAACTGGATGAAGGTTGTATATATATAGGCAAAGTAAGGATGATTAGGATCTTACAAGATCAAAAAGGAAAGTAAGGCTCTTAGAAAACCAAAAAGTTTAAATCAAGTAAGATATTAATGTTTTAAGATTTAAAAACCTAATAAACTACAAAGGGTTTTTGAAGAAAAAGAAAAAGCTAAGAAATGTAGAGAAGCCATACATAAGTTGCAAGAAGATAAATTTGTAAGATAAAAACAAAACATATTGAAAGGGCTTTGTATTTTGCTTTAGTAGAAGACCTCGCAATAGTGCATTGTTTCCTGGATTTTCATCAAATAGGGGTAGAATCAAGTTACACAAGATAACCACCTGTGAATTTTCGATCGTCAATACTGCTAACCCAATCAGTATCTGTGAAACCATTAAGAGACAAGAGAGAATCCCGAGTAAAGTGCAGACCATAGGTTGCTGTAGCCTGGAGGTAATGCAGGATGCGTTTAACGGCAACCCAATGATCCTCAGTAGGGGCATGCATAAATTGACATACCTTGTTGATTGCATAACAAATATTAAGTCTAGTGAAGGTAAGATATTGCAATGCCCCAACAATCTGGTGATACTGTGTGGGATCAGAGTGAAGAGTACCAAGCACGATTCCTAATTTTGAGGAGGTAGGCAGAGGAGTATCAATCGGTTTGCAAGAAGCCATACCTACTCGTTGGATGATATTGAGTGCATACTTGTGTTGGCTTAATAAGATAGCCATAACAATAGGTTTAACCTTAATGCCCAAGAAGAAATGAACAGAACCCAAATCCCGAAGCTTAAATTCTGATTGCAGGAAAGTAATCAATCTATGAAACAAAGCTGAGTAACTCCTGATTAATAAAATATCATTAATATACACAAGCAAATAAATCATGGCACCATTGAGAGAGAATAAACAGAGAAGTATCACCTTTGGATGCCTGAAATCTAATAGAGATTAAAAACTCACTTAACCGGTTGTACCAAGCTCGAGGGGCTTGTTTCAAGCCATACTAAGATTTATAAAGGCGACACACATGAGACCGAAGTGCAGGATCAACAAACCCAGGTGGTTGTGTCATGTATACCTTTTCTTGAAGAATGTCATTCAAGAAAGCATTATGATCATCCAACTGATAAATGTTCCAACCATACGAGACAACAATAGTGAGCACATGGTGAATCGTTGTAGGCTTTATCACCAGACTGAACATCTTCAAATAATCAATCCCCTCTTGCTGAGTGAAGCCACGAGCAACCAATTGTGCTTTATATCGGGCGATCCGACCATCAACATGTCTTTTAATCTTGTACACCACCTACTGTCAATCATATTCATAGACGAATAGGAGGGCACCAAAGATCAAGTCTGACTAAAATGAAGTGCCTATATTTCCTCCTACATGGCATTATGCCAAGTCAAATACTTGTTGGCGTCCTTAAAGGTCAATGGCTCCTGTTGAGGTAAGGATGTAATCCGTGAGGCAGCCACAATACTTAGATTAGCAGTTTTGGTTGAACATAGGCGAAACACCATAGGATGGGTGTGAGACAATGGGGATGGAGAGAAGGAGACACAAGTCGGGACATGCTGAAGATGGAATTTAGACAAATCAATAT
>Ga0325404_1001584_pt1 | contig 24085 bp, 16 predicted proteins | sample PopdelMetagenome_18_FD_205664 | JGI IMG/M metagenome (GOLD analysis project Ga0325404, IMG submission 205664) | Populus deltoides microbial communities from Bellville, Georgia, United States - Xylem-Control-R1 | ecosystem: Host-associated > Plants > Phyllosphere > Stem > Wood/Secondary xylem...
ATTCTTAACCATGGAAGTATTGCCCCCCAAAACAAGTGAAGTATAAACCCTTCACTCATAACCTACACATAAACATGTTGCTGCAACCTTCTCATTCTGATTAAAGTGTCTCTTCAAATGATAACCATGTTTAACCTTTTATTTTCTCAACACTTCCCTAAATGATTGGCATTATGAAAGATCTGACGTTCTTGAAAATTAATTGATCCATCAACTCCCACTTTAAATATCTTGCATTTAAAACTAGATGTAAGACCAAAACTTGCCTTCTTTTATGCCTTTTCCCAATCCTTCTACTTTTATTTTTTTAACCCTCAAAACTACTATATGATTTTGCACTAAATGTAATATTATCAACATCTTCATCGCTGCTTATTTTCCACTCATCCTCTAATTTTGGGCCACTTAACAAACTTTTACCAAAGCATACATCACCATCTAAGCTAGCAATCCATTCATCTTTTTCTTCGTTAACAAATTCAAATCCTTCCCCATCAAAAGGAATATAATCATCATTTTCCTCCTCCTTCTCCTCCTCCTCCTCCTCATCATCATCATCATCATCATCATCATCATCATCATCATCATCTGCATATTTATCACCACCCTTATCATGTACACTACTAGTGCCAACATTACCCCTTTTAGTTCTTTCACTTCCTAAACTGCCATCATCAAAATTCCTGCCAACTTTCCCATCATCATCATCATTAAGAAGATCTAATTCATCTATATCAAATTCCACTATAACTTTATTACTTATAGCAACATCATCATTAAAGTATTTTACTTTAGTTCTCCTATTGCCTTCAACCTTGCCAATGAAACACCTGGTATCCTCATTGTTAAAGGAGTAGCAACATCATCAACATTAATATAAATATGTATTTCTTCTTCCCCTTGGTGCATATTCGTTAGCTTCAATATTGATGCATTGTCAAATATTTGATTCCCTTTATCATCCTTTATTTTAAAACCTATATGAACAATATGTCCAACCTTTCTCAACATATAACAAACTACCATGGTGAGCAATAATAAATGATATCTTGTATCATGTCATTACAAACAATACAAGTCTAATTAAAGATCTATCTAGTAGAAACCTGACTACAGACATATCTAGAAGTCATGTATGTCAAACCTTAATTTTATCAATTAAAGTTACTATAAATAGTAACCTTAATTGATAAAATTAGGGTATTTTTATGTTTAGTTAACAAAACATGCATTAGAAGAAAATAATAGTTTAAACATTACTACAACACTTAATATTGTAATCATTCAAGCCATAAACATATTAATTTAGGGTTTTCAAAGCTTTGGGATTAGGTTTATGGTAAATAAAAAATTATTTGTTTTTTTGTTAAACAAGTGCATATTCACAATATTTTAACCATTATCCACTAATTTAACATAACATAACACCACACATGCCACTAAACACATGATTAAAAGACTTACCTCTCCACTATTTCTAATGAACAAGGTTGAATAAAATAACAACAAGAAGAGGTTTTATACCCCTCGTAGTTGTATATAGAGATTAAATATAAAAAAACAAAGGATCTTGCTTCAAATTTGTATGGGTGTATTGTGTTTGTAGATAAAGACTAACCATATAGGGAAGAGAGAGAAACGAGGTTTGGAAGCAAGTTATGAATATTTAAATTTATTATATATAAGGGCAAATTTGCTTTTTTATCTAATTTGATTTTTTTTGATGATCACAGAGACAAACTATAATTTCTCAAATCTTAGATTGAAAATGAAAAATATATCAAAGTATATAAGTTTTTTATTTTTTTAATTATCCCTATTCTGATTGTTACATGACAATAACGTAGCAAGGGAAATTGTTTTCTATGACTCGGAGTTTAAAGTAAGTAACTTCACACCTTGCAGTGGGATACATTGAAGATAAAAACATTTTGCAAGAGAAAATATTATGTTTTTATAGCACCCCTGTCATTATTAATGGCACTTCACTTTCTTGGAGAGGTAAACTCGGGTTACTGAGCAGAGAACTTGCTGCTTGAGAAAATGTAAATTCATCACAAGGATAAAAAGAAATAAAAAAGGCCTTTGTACTTGGGGACAAACTATAGAGATGGGAATGGAAAGACAACAGGATAACAAAATGGCTGCTGTTCAATTTATAGAGTAAACCATGCATGGTGCGCATAAAGATGAATACTTTCAGAGATTAATCTATCGGTGAAACAAAAGAAAACAAGCTTCCAGCAGAGAAAATCAGACACGTTGTTCTGAGATTTGAACCTGAAAACTGCCCACATTATCCATTTCCGTTTTTTCCATGGAAGTTGGGAGTTCAGGAAGCTCGCTCTCCCCTAATTGGGCCAAAGAGAGAAAGTTCTTTATTAGAGCAGTATCCCGGGCTACTCCCTAACAACTGGCTCAATGGCAATGCTTTGTGCACTTAGGCTTAGCATTGGCTCAAGCCGCCCAGGGATGAAGTCGCTGGTCCTTTACTTTAGGGCCAGGGATGAAAGTGTCTGGTTTGATAGAAGCAGGCTTCATTCTCGGAAAGTTACCTAAAGAGATAATATAGTAGAGAAAATTAAAGAATCAATTCTACATACTGAGCACTGAACATACAAGATCAGCTTCCCAATTAGTGGATAAATGAATCCAAACAGAGAATACAAGGAATTTAGATATGGTATTTCATTGAATTGGAAAAGGAAAATGAAGAATTAGCTATCCAGAAGATCCCTATGTTCTCAGAATTAAACAGTAACAACAACGAAGCCACAAGCTTGGAGGGCTGCCATTCCGAGTAGCAGGTGCTCCTAATTTAGGGCCACAGAGAGAATTTCTAGGGACATCATCTCTCAAGTTGCGGTGTGTTCCATTTTACGGGTCCTCATCATCCAAGGAAGAGATTTGAGCATAAACCACATCAGGATACTCCTCGTACTCTGCAACTTCTGGGATGCAGTATATGATTCGTGTACCAGAAACTACAGTTGCCCCTCCAGCAGCACCTTAAACATCAAGGGGAAAAAAAGAGTGCTGATACACATTGAAGGAAAAACCACTGCTCAACTAGAGAGCAATTTTCAATTTGAATCAGAAGTTGGTAGCACAAAATCTACCAATAACATTAAATACCATACGTACCATCACAACTTCTCATATTCAGCCACAACTACATACCTATACGGAGAGGATCTCTTTTAACTTCTCTCATCCAGACACGTGGTTAGTTATTAGCTATTATGGAGGATTGGATATAATAGCTCTCTAGCAATACTACAAGGCTACTCTTCTTTCAATGACTAGGCACTAGTAATAGAAAAGAGCTATGTTGATGGACTCATGCATGACTTAGGGCATCACAACACTAATCCCTACCCTCAGGCTCCCAGCAGAACTTGAGGTGTTCTTTGGTGGCCTGGATTTCTGCAATTGTGAAATTCAACTGTCTTCCCTCCCGTCTTCTAACGTATTTACAAAGTCATTAGAGATGACATTTGAAAATGAAAAGTGACATTCAAAATCCAATTATAAAGAAAGGTAAATTATGTAGGTTTTCATCCTACCTCTAGAAATAAATTATTATAGATTAAAACAATGAAATTTACTTAGATATGGTGTGTAATTAAAAATATCATGAAGGATGTTTTAGTATTTTTATGTTGTCTTTTCTATTTTTTATTCGAAAAGCTACTGGTGTGTATTCCACATGCCGTACCAACTAACAATCAAATTATTTAGAATTATTTATAAATGAATAAATTTAAATATTTACCATTAATCTTTTGTTTTATCAAATAATAATTGATTTATTTAATTTTTGAAACATATAATATAATTTATAATTGCTCTTAGTTAAAAATTAGGGACACATTTGAATTATATGCCACATGATTATAAATTAATAATAAATAAATTAGTTTTTGATTCGTGGAAAGAGTTGAAATATGCATTACTAGCATTCTCTAAACAACAACCAAGAAAGGCTTTGACACTATCAATATTTGTTTAAAATAGTAAAAACAACGTAAAAAGTAGAAAAAAATAACATATAAGAAAATTAATAAAAAATTCAATTTATTTTGATAAGTTTTAAAGTAAAATAATTATTTTAAAATTTTAATGTTTATATTTTTTGTTGATTTTTTAACACTTTTTAGAGTTTTGACAACCGAAATAAAATATAACGACATTACTATATAGTTTAGTTGTCAAGTAGCTTATTTATATTATTTAGAGTTTTACATGGTGCATAAATTAAAAATAAAAGTTACCTGTATTTAAATCCACATAAGGGGTTCAAACAAAACTAAACACATATAGTCCGGTATTGTTAAGAAAATATAAAATAATGTTGTCGTCGGTGAAAAATCACAAATGACCACCCATTAAATAAACATTTTTTTTTGCAATGAGTTTGAGTAAAAAAAATAAAAAAAATAAAAATTCATAAAAAAGAGAAAAAAAAGAGAGAGAAGATAGAATTTATATTGAACCAATAACAAATTCATAAACATAAAAAATAAACTATTTCAATAGGAATATATGATATGAATTTTTAGATCTAAAACGTTAGATTAGAGTTTTGTAATAATTATTTGTTTATAAATAATTTCTGAATTTGAATTTTTATTTAGGATACTTCAAGATAGTTTTAAAGTTTTGTTTTTATATATATATAAAAAAATAAATAAATTTTTGTTTAGGATATTTCAAGGATAATTTAAATGTTTTTTAATAAAAATTAAAAAAATTATAAAAAATTAATTAGAATTTTTGTTTAGGATACTTTAAGGATAATTTAAATGTTTTTTTTATAAAAAAATAAAAAGAATTAATTAGGCATAGCCACCATACCCAAGTATCTTGGGTCTGACATGCTACCAGACTCAAGGGGTTTAAAACATTCTCTATACTCTTAATATTCTTTTTTGCATTATAAAAAAATAATATTGATTCGCTGCGGAGCGAGAGCCAATATACTAGTATGTTATGGAATTAGGTTATTTAGTTTTTGTACAATGATTAATCAAATATTCATGTTAATATTTTTTTTAAAGACTGTTTGGAAGTGTGGTTACAGTTTATTTTCAAATTATTTTTTGCTCATAAATACTTCAAGGTAATGTTTTTTTTTAAATTTAATTTTGAATAAAAATTATTTTTGAATTTTAGCAAACCTCTATTTGGACCGCATTCCTAAACAAGAACTTAATTTAGGAAGTACAAAATTGATAGTAAATGTCCTGTGCAAAACAATCCCTATCAAGGAATTTAAAGACTTTTTAAATTTAAAAAACAAGAGTGTTTGTTTTTTGTTTTTATATGATTATTACTCTAAGAATTGAGATATATTTGTTTGGAGAATAGAAAAAAAATAAACCTTATCTTGGTAGTTCATGGGGTATTTATATTCCTTGAACCTTATTGTTTTAGTGAAATGGAAGGATTAAATAGTAATTGAGCATTAATCAGATGAAAATTTAGTAGATCATTGAAAGATCTTTCATACACCTATAGACGTAGAGAAATGATTATTTTTTATATGAATAAATCATGCCAATAATCTTAAAGATATAACCTTATGGTTTTAACAAAGATTAATTGGGTCTGAAGTATAGCTAAACTTGGAGAAGATAATTCTAGCAATTTGCTTAATTTACAATTTGGATTTAGTCTATTATTAAATTTAAGTTTAACAATTTTCCAAATCTATAATGCATTGAACTCAACTTAAAACTAAACCCAAATATAATGATTGATTGAGTTATCCTGCATTTCAAAACATAAAAATATTTGAGTATAAAATACTGAATTATAAAAAAACACTTTTTTTTCTGACAGCATCTTTGTTCTGACGAAGAGTTAACCGTTACATACAAGCAAATAAGAGTGTGTTTGGTATTGCGGTAGCTGTTGTGGTTGTGGTTTGAAAAAAATTATTTTATAAAAAGTATTTTTAGTTGAGGTTGGTTTGAAAAAATAAGTGTTTGGTTAAATCTGTAGTTGAAATTGAGTTTGAACAAAAAATAGTTTAATGTGTTTGGTTAATAATACTTTTGAAATTGAGGTTATAAAATAATTTTAAAAAATATATATTAATATTGATGGTTTTTAATTTAAATATTGTAGATTTAACTATTATTATTACATCATGAAATAAATAATACTTTATATAAAATATTTTTTATTGTTCCATTAAATTATCTACAATTCCATCACGTATGAAATATATCCGACAATAAGTCATTGAATAATGTTAAATACTAGTTTTTTAAATAAAATACAATTAAAAAATAAAAAATAATTTTTATTTTTTATTTTACTAGGTCGGACCTGGTTCAATGCATTTAAAGTTTTGAACTGGAACCGGAAGCATGAACAGTGCACAAGAAGCAGCATTTGCTGCTTCTTTTCCTGCGTCCCAAACGTAAATTTACATGGAACCCATACACAGTAAACTGTGTTTTTTTTGGTTTATTCTAAGAAAGACATCAACACAAACCAAGCACCATATTCCTTAATTTGAAAGTTTAGGTTCCACACAAAAAGATAAACTCAGATTTTCTGAAACAAAACTATCAGATAGAAATGCTCAATACACAAAGCTAAACAGCTGCTTTCATATTTATCATATCTTTATCCTTTTGCCCATAATCATTTCCCACGTCCTGTGACCCGAGATAATGAATAAAACAAGGAAAAAGAAGAAGCAAGAGGGAACAAACAAGGAAATATGAAACACAACAAAATCACCATGAACATCCAATGCTTCTGATTATACCATTGGGATGGAGTTATTGTCCTTGTGGAGAAAGAAATAACTAACTAGATATCCCATGCCTGCACCCTTTGCTTGAGGTATATAAATTGCTGGGTTGTTTGTCCTCTATACAAAGGAGCAGGTCTATGGTCTCGTGAAGAGAGAATTAACTGTTGAAAGCAACAAACTGAAAGAATCAAAGCAATAAAAACAAGGATTTTACTCCATTTGAAGTGGGTGCAGCTCCTCTTAAAAAGAGCTTCGCTGTCAAAACAATGTTGTTGGAGCTTTTGATGTCTGGTTAATGATGTATAAATATCAATAATCATCTCGCAGCATGTTCTTCGCCAATGAATTGCACCATCTTGTCATTCCAGTCCCAGGCTGTTATAGTTTCTTCTTAGGTAAGCTGCAGGAACTTCGCAGCTGTTTCGTCACTCGGACCAAGTAGAAAGAAAACGAATGGGCAGGGCACTTTGATTACACAACCAAAATAGGGAAACCTAGAAAGACCACATCAAACAAATGAAAGGTACTACGGACCAACTAAGAGCACACCCATGCAAGGGATGGAATTATTTCAAATCCTGGAGAAATTTTAAACATAGTAGTACATCGGCAGAAGCTACATCAGGGGTGGCATCAACTAAAATGAAGCTTAATAAAAACATTACATCATTGAAAAACGGTGGGAAAACAAAGGGAAACAAGCCATGTGTTCACACAACATGTCACCTTAAATGGAACTTCAACGCAAGACACCTATCGCCCCCTCTCAAATCCAATACGAGTTCTACCAGAGCCTCCATCATGGCCATCTCGTGTTGAAGATCCTCCGCTAGCTCTCATTGTGCCACCAGAACCAACTTTGTCTATGGCTTTCTTACCCTTCTTCACTTCGGTCAAAAACTGATCCAGACCAAATGGATCAGCTTCTTCTTCATCCTTCTCAAACTCAACTGGCCTGTCCCGTGGGCCAGTCCTCTGTGAAGTACCAGCAAATTCCTTGTCAGGTTTGAATCGTTCAGTCTTCATTATCTTATCTATTTGCTCATCTGCACCTCCATACATATCAGCATCAGCATTCTTCTTTGGCTGATATAGAGTTGAAAGTGTGGGCTGAGCTGTGAAAAGGCCTTTGTCGTACACGTTGTATTGATCATCAGCAGCAAAACCAGAATCCATTCCTTTCTCTTGGTTGAACAACCTTTGATCATATGCAACTTCTCCCCCTTTCCCAGCTCCAGTAGAGGCCATACCAAGAGCAACCTTCTCACTGATGTCACGATCTCTATCTCTTGTGATCTTGCTCTTCTTACCCATTGCAGCATCTTTTGCTTCCAGTCTTCTTTCTCTCTCCCTTTCTCGACGGCGCTCCTCACGAATTTTCTCACGTCGCAGCCTCTCTTCCCTCTCTTCCCTTGTCTCCTTTGGGGCATCCCTCTCCCTTTCCTTCACGTGTTCATAATCCCCTCTCATGTCAACATCATCCATTGCACCCCTCTCTAATGGAACTGGAGCAGAAGGCGGGGGTGCTGCACCGGTTCTCTCAGAACGTGCTTTCTGAGCTAATGCCCGCAACTCTTGCTCTTTCCTTTCCTTCTCCTTCATCATCATTTCCTTTTGAACCTTGGATCTCATAGCAACAGCTTCTCTAGCCTTCTGCTCAGCAACATAAAGGGCCTCTGATAGCTTAGCAAAATTATCATTAATCTGAACATCCTGCAGGCCTCTTCCATCAGCAGCCAGACGCTTATCAAGAGGAATTGTGTAACCCTTAGGATTCTTCCAATTCGAGATACAAGGTGGGATTTTCCAATCCTGCTGATCTTTCACAGTCACAGGTCGAGGTGGTGAGTGCATAACCGGCACAGGTGGTGATCCCGAAGCCTTAGGAACCCTCTTATGCTTGAACTTAGGTGGCTCAAGGGGGTCCACGGGCATCTCCACCATTCTAATAATCCTCTCTTTGGCACCCGAGTTAAAAGCTGCTGACTGCTGCGAAGGCTTATACTTAATATACTTCGAATCCGAAGATTGTTTGGGCACATTCTTTGGCTGCGCTGCGCTCAACCTGACATTCACAATTTTTTCAAGTGCAGCTTTTGTTTCCAGCGTGGTCTCCTCAATCTCCTTTTGCAGTTCCTCATCCTCATCCCCATCCCCCTCTTCCCCCTCTTCCTCACTCTTCAACAGCTTTGGAATCAAATCCTTATGTTGCGAATACACAATCTTCTTGGCATTCTCATTCTGTTTCACAATTGCATCATAAGCAACGTTCCCATGAGAATCAACAGTCAACGCCAAAATCTTCGAACCAGGTTTTGCAGATTTACTCCTACCCATATCAAGCGGGTATTGAGCAACATGAATCTCAGGAAATGCACCCCCATCACCAAAATCTTCAACTTTCCTGGGAACAAAACCCTTACGCTGCAAGTAAGGAGGTACGGGGTTATGCTTAATTGCAGCAGAAGCAGATTGTTCAGCCTCAGATGAACTAAACCTCTGCTTGAACCATGGATCATTGGAATGATCATAATAAGTTGTGGTAGTGGATTTAACCGGAGGCAGTAATTCCTTTAAAGCCGCCATGATAATTGCAGCCTCCTAGACGAAGATAAAACCCTAACCCTAACCCTAAATCGTCCATTAAAAAAAGCGAAAGAAATCAATCAGTCCACCTACGTAATCAAATCTTAATTAAGAACTAATTAATATAACAAAAAAATAAGAATAAACTTCATCAAATAAAAATAGATTCTTAATAGCCTAAACAGAGGGGGGAAAAGGAAGAAAAATCAACCTGCTTACTCGAATATGTCTCTGCTGAAGCTTTTTCAGAAGAAATATTTTTTTAAAAAAGAGATATGATTTAGGGATTCGACAACAAATTTGAGAGAGAGAGAGAGAGAGAGACGCGGCTGGTGATAAAAAACACGATCAGATAATTGAAAGCTGAGAGAGAGAAAGAGGAAATATGATGGGTCGTTTTTATTGGGCTTGTTTTACTCGGGTCGGTGCTCCAGAATCCGTCAGGACTCGGACTCGAGACCTGGCTAATCAATAAGAGCCACGTTGATGACTACTTCGAATGACCAATACGATCTTACCACTTATAGAAGTCAGGGACAACAATGTCAATTAAATAGTCAAATTAGACCTATATTTGTAATTTGATATTTTGGTTGAGGCACCGTTTGGCAGTTCGCGCAAATCAGCTGCTCAGTCACAGCCTGTGACTCCTGTGACTCACAGGAGTCGTTGCTCACTCAAACTCAAACTCAAAGGCGTCTTCTCTTTCTACTAGACGACCTAAAAAAGCAAAAAACCCTCCGTTACAAAGGCACACAAATATTATTAATGGCGGTCGCGGAGAGCTCGAGAGAGACGACAGCAGGAACGCTGCGAAATGCGTTTGGCAATGTGCTCTCTTTCTTCATTCTCCTCTTGATTGGAGTTCTGGCGTTCTCGATCCGCCTTTTCTCTGTCAGTTCACTCCTCTAACCTCTGTCTCTAGTTCCAATCTTTATAATTGCCATTTCTGGTTTACTTTTGTGTTTACCCGTTTGGTTGCTGAGGAAGTAGAGGAAAATTCAATTAAACTGGTTTATTGATCAACTTTTTAAATTTGAATTGTTTTGAATTCGCTGTCTTTTCCATTTGGAAAGCAAAGGAAAAGATATGAGATTTTCCTTTGCCTTAAAAAAAGAAAAAAAGATTTCTTTTACTTCTGAAACTAAAGCGAGAAGGTTGGCCGGGCCTGGCAGGTAATTTTTTTTGATTGTATGATATGAGCCTTTTTTTTTGTTAAAAAAAAGCTTTTGTATTATTGTAATTAGAGTTGATTTGTGTGTTTTGTTAGTTGTTGCAGTTTTGTAAACTTGTGGATTGATTTTCAGGTAATAAAGTACGAGAGTGTTATTCACGAATTCGATCCGTATTTCAATTACAGAGTCACCCAGGTTCGATTTTCCTCACGATAGTTCTTGAAATCCTTTCTTTTCTTTTTTTTTATATACAATTTGTACAGAGAATGAGAAATTTAAGTGTTGTTGGTTTCAGTTTTTGACAAAGAATGGGGTTTATGACTTTTGGAATTGGTTTGATGATCGAACCTGGTAAGCACAGATAATTCTCACGGTGTAAAGTTGTTGGTTAGCTGTTCTTTTTGCAAGGTTTTTGTATTGGGAACTTAAATTGCATGTTCTTGTATATTTCACTTAAGGTATCCTCTTGGTCGTGTGATTGGTGGAACTGTTTACCCTGGGTTGACCTTGACAGCAGGCACACTTTGGTGGTGAGTATTTGTAGGTAATCATACGAAATGCATTCATTAGTTTCTGGCATAAATTTGCAATGCTACTTTTCTGTGCTTGTTGCTGTTTGCAGTTTCCGTGAATTATTAACATTTGAAATGGCATGTATTACTGAGTCCTATATTGTCTAATTTTTTGAGTCATTACTATCTGGTGTCAGGTTATTGCATTCCTTGAACATTCCATTGTCTGTCGAGTCTGTTTGTGTATTCACTGCACCAATTTTCTCTGCATTTGCTTCATGGGCGACTTACCTTTTGACCAAGGTTTGTATTGTGACTCAATTCTTGTCTCTACTTATGTGGATTGTAGTTGGTTTTGCTGATGACATTAAATTGTTTATCTTAATAGGAAGTTAAGGGTACTGGTACAGGACTGACAGCAGCTGTTCTTTTGGCCATGGTAAATTATATAACGGGTATTCATAACTTTATGGTTTCCTTGTATTGTATCTATTTTTTTTGAACAGCAGCAATGAGGCATTACTTTTTGATATGAGTTTGTCGCAATATTATAAAAAACTATTTCACCTAGTTTGTAATATTCTGTATGTCCTCCAATTGGTATGCCTTGTTCACAATTCCCTTTGTCTTTAGTATTCTGATCAGTTGATGAATGAAGATCATTGTAAATAAAAATGATGTTATTGTATTTTTTAGAGGATACAATGTTTGACAAATTTGAAAGAAAAATGTTCAACTTTTAACACATGCTTTAAAGTCTGTATAGTTGGGGTGGCTCTCTGTATAAGATATTATTGTTGTAAGGCTTCTGTACTAAGTTGTAGTCCTTCAGAATGTATAAACATGTTGAACTCAGAATCCTAACTGCTAGATTATTTGCTCTTGTACACAGGTTCCGTCATATATATCTCGATCTGTGGCTGGTAGCTATGACAATGAAGCTGTAGCTATATTTGCTCTCATCTTCACTTTCTATCTTTATATAAAGGTTAGGATTCTGATGTCAATTAGAGAAAACAAAATTCCGCACATTCTTCTCTAAACTGTTAATTCAATGAGAAATCAGATCTAATGTACCGTTTTATATTTTTACTTCGTAAACTTGTATCCCATAGATTGGTTGTTGGTTCTGTGGTGTTTTATATTTCACATTTTATTCGTTTCTGATATGGATTTTATATCATGTGCAGACATTGAATACAGGATCCCTCTTTTACGCCACTTTAAATGCCTTGGCATACTTTTACATGGTAGGCTTTGTGATAATATTTCCTGGCATCTTATTATTCCTTATGATATTTGTGTTTATTGTTATATTGCTTTGTCTTTCAGGTTTGTTCATGGGGAGGGTACACATTTATTATTAATCTTATTCCAATGCATGTGCTTTTGTGCATTGTGACTGGTCGCTACTCTTCTTGACTGTATATTGCATATGCTCTGCTTGTAAGTGCCTATTATGCTCGATAAGATTGTGTATCATAGTGAAAGGAAAATAGACAATCAATAGTTTATCACAATAATTGAAGATTGCATGCTAACATTGCTTGTCTTTGGACAAGAAGAAGAAAACTGTTTACATATAGGTTTTTTTTTTTTTTAATCATTAATGAAGTGAGAATACATAAACTGTAGATTTTGGCTGTCAGCCTCACCTTTCATCGATGTGTTTTTATACTACTGATAACTAATTCTGAACTTTTTCATGTGCATGGATAAAATGATAACCTCTTCACTTTACATTTATCACTGTAATAAAGTGGTATTTTGTATCGCTTTCCTTTACCTTGGGGCTCGGGTGTGCTTGTGTGGCATTGGTTTTATTACCCTTCTCTTGTTTTACTCATAGGGAACCATGGATGTGAAATCATCTCATCTCTGTTGAACCACAATTAACACATGCGACTTTTTTTTTTTTACCTTGACGTATTAACTATATGCCAGGGGCTTGGGAACAATATTTAAAGAACACACTTTTGTTCTTTATGTCTGCTGCCTTGTCAATGGGCGAGTAATTTTTTTTCTTATCTTACTTTGATGTCTTAGGTACAAGTCATGGGCTTGGGGACAATTTTTAAAGAACATACCTTTACTTTTGATATCTGTTACCTGTCAATGGATGACTGGTTTGATTGATACATTTTTGTAAAAACTTTTCCTTGGTTAGACATTGCAGGCTTGCAGTAGTCATCTCTACACAAAAGAAATTTCTTGGTTTTTGTTGATATGTACTTTTCAATGCAGGTGGTCTTGGGAACACTATTAGCAGCATTGGTGCCTGTTGTTGGTTTTAATGCTGTAATGACGTCAGAACATTTTGCTTCATTTTTGGTGAGTTATTATAACACATAATTCATCAAGACACAATGTTTTTATAAATTTCTTGAATCTGGTTATTAATTTGTTCATCTTGAAGCGAGAAAAAATAGAAATTGTTCTTGCCTTAGCTATGTGATCTTTGAAAAATGGAAAAATGTTAATTAACAACAATCTTTCTGGATGGCTGACCCATGCTGTCTCGTTCAAGTTAGAGACCAGGTGGCTTCTATAACTTGTCAGTGTGAGACTACTATTTAATAATACAAGATTTTTTATTAGCCATTCAAGCTGTTGGTATGTAGAGGTCTAGCATGCTTTCAGGGTTTTGACAGTAAGAACAGGAATAAATAAATGTATTAATCATGAGTAACTTTTATACATAACCAACAGGGCCCTTATTGTTGCTTACTTTGGTTTTCCAGATAGGCCCTTATACATGAGCAATAGGGCAGTTCTGTATCTGCAATTCTTTCGTTATTCAATTTCTTGGTACTAATTTTACTTCTGCAGATTTTCATTATCATCCATGTGGTGGCTCTTGTATATCATGTCAAAGGGATTCTCTCTCCAAGAATGTTTAAAGTAGCTGTTATGCTTGTTGTATCTGTGGGCCTGTGAGCATCCCTGATAATCTGTTTTCCTTAATACTTGAATGCAGTAAAGAATGGATGTTTGGATATGCATTGAATGGATGTTTCCTAATATTTATTTTATGTGTTATGATAGAACATGAAACTGATACCCATGCTTCAATATTATGTATTCAACAGGGTTGTGTGTTGTGCTATGGTAGCTGTTCTAGTGGCAGTGGTAGCTTCCAGCCCAACAAAGGGATGGAGTGGACAAAGTTTGAGCTTGCTTGATCCGTAAGTACCTAGTTCATAATTCACGTAAGCATTTACTATAGTGATTCTGGATTGATGCAGTCCAAGGGAATCCAAAGATTTTATTCAAGGATATAACTTGGGTTGGTGCGATCTGATCTGAACCCACCTAATCTTTTAGGTTGGAGTTGTTTGGTCCTTCATCGGGCTTCATCTGGCCTGCTTCAAATGAACAGACCTACATATCTCTCCCGGTCTCCCTTTTCCTTTGAAACATGTCACACATCAGCAATACCTCACGAAATCAGAATCTTTCTTTTAGGCTGCTGGTGTTTCTCTATACTAACCCTTCCTTAGCAAGATAGCTTTTTTTTTCCTTAGATTTCCCAGCGATGTGCACCATATCACTTGTTAGTCTTTCACATGGGTAATTATGATATTCTTCTTGTGGTTTCCCTTTCATTATAAGTTTGTCGCCGAAGAAAAAAAAAATCAACTAACTCTTTTTGGAAAGCCTAATTTGAGAAGTCAAATGTAAGCATTTGACCCACTAATCTTTGTTTTCTATTATGTTTAAAAGATGATCCCTATCTCCAACCTTTTCTTGGTCCTCGTCAAGTGTCATTCTGAAATTTCTATCTGATTATATGAACTAAACATAGTGACATTCCATGGGAATTTGCAACTCAGGTTATGCCTGTAATTATCATTTTGTTTTACCTGGCATAGACATATTGTTCTCTATTTATAGCTCATTACTACTTAAATTTCCAGGGATTATTTTCATTCTGATTAAGGAGAAATCTGATTATAACTTGCCTTCATCCTTTTAGGTTCATTGTGTCTCGGCAGCAGCAGAAGCTTATTCGGCACCCTCTATTGTTTTAACGTCTTATTCACAAGGTGGTGGTCTACATGTTTTTGATGATTTCAGAGAGGCTTATGCATGGCTAAGCCACAATACTGGGGTGGATGATAAAGTAAGTTTTTACAAATCTTCCCTCTTGCTTTACATACCCATTTGATGATCATGGATTCTGCATTCCAGAACATGTTAAAAAATCATGTTCCAAGTTTATGGTATGCAGTAGGTGCATCTAAAAGCTTCCTGGCATTATGTTTTAATATCAAAATATTGGAGTACTTTATATGAATTTCCTGGAAATCTTTGGCATAATGGGCTTGTAAGAGAAATTATTAAGTGGATAAACTGACTAATTATATACTCCTGGTCTTATAAAATGATAGTAATCACTTAGAAATCAGGCTTCATAAATCCTCATTATGGTAATGCTATAATCTCTGACCTCTAGTCAACTGGAATGCTACAACCACAGCCCTATGCACAGTGGTATCAGCTTCATGTGCCAAACTCACTTCTAGAAGCTTGACCATGAAAGGCTCAAACAGATTACAGAATTTGATTGTCAGTATTGTGTTAATGTTTGGATTTAGTAAGTAGAACTATCATGCTGTTATTTAGAAAACATAAAATGTAAAAAGGAAACTTATTATAATTTGCTTGACAATTAACAACTAATCCTGTGGTATGGAGTCAAATGCTTAAAATTTCATTGAGATGATACCATAATAAACTTGAAAATGAATATATGGCAGCTTGCATTAGTGCTGCTACGATGGGTAGAAGATGCTTGTCTTTGATATATTTGGCTCACTTTCCCCCTAATTAGTTGCATTTATACTTCATACTTTCATGACATGAGATGTATTCACCATTTTGTAACCTATCTTGGAGCTGTTTCTTTTTGTTTACTCTGAACCTCCCAATTGGATGCTTTCACCAAATGCAAGATGATGTGGCTTTTGATTCATGCAGGTTGCATCATGGTGGGACTATGATGCAATGGCTAACCGCACTGTTATTGTTTGACAATAATACCTGGAATAACAAGCATATTGCAACTGTCGGTTCTGCCCATGTCTTCTCCTGAGAAGGCAGCCTGGGAAATCTTTAATTCCTAGGATGTTAAATATTGTAACAGTCCGGCAGCGTATAAAGGAGCAAGACTCAAGTTGAAGCCAGGGAAGAAATGAGGGAGGCGTGTTGGAGAAGACTTACCTGCAGCAAGGAGAAAAGGTGAGAACGCGTATGGTCAAGATTGGTCAAGAAGCACTTACGTGGAGGGCTGAGATAATGAAGCTCCTGCGGCTGATAGTTGGCAAGGGAGTAAGTTCAAAGGCAAACGACACCGTTTGGGAGAAGAAAAAGAGTCCAAATACAAAACAGATAAATAAAACAGTTGGCAAGCCTATCTGTTATTCTTAATTCTCAACTAACCGAGAATTACAATAAAAGGGGGAGGAAGGGGGCTGCAGAGAGGCAGGAAATTGCCTTGAAGCAAATCTCATTCACCCAGGAGGCTCGGGCTACCTTGAAGCTGCCCAGAAATTTAGATTAGGGTTTATCAACATTGCATTGTTCTTTCAATTCAAGTTCTTTAAAATATTTTGTTTTAGTTGTTATTTCAATTTCCCCAGTTTTTTACCTGTAAGGCTCAGGTCCAAGAAAAGCTATAATAAGAATTCCAGTATCTTTCCCTTAATTACCAAGTCCATTACAAGTGGTATCAGAGCCACGGTTCTCGGATGGCTGATGGAACAAGAGTTTCACAACTGATATAAACAGTATCAGGGATGAAACAATAACAGGAGATGCAACAACAAAACTAGCAGAATCAGCAGCAAATATTGGAAGACATAGTTCAGCAATTAAGAAACATGTCTGCCAGGATGGATCAGATGGCTAAGGCCCAAGGAAAAAGGCCCATGGGCTCCCCCTTAATTCTCCCACTAGGTCAGTCAATAGAAATACAAGGCATGAAGTAGTACCACAGGAAGGAATTTAGCAAGTTCAACTCAAGTCAATCAATCCGCTTGGAGTTTCCCCGGTTTAATGGAGATGATCCTATTGGTTGGGTATACAAAGCCAATCAATTCTTTAACTCTCACAACACCAGCTCAACACAAATTGTTTATAGCCAGTTTTCATATGGAAGGAAAGGCCATAACATGGTATCAGGAACTAGAAGAAACCAGAATTCTCACCAGTTGGGAGGCCTTCGTTAAGGCCTTCCAAATTCGTTTTGGAACCTCATCTTACGATGACCCCATGGAGGCCCTCATAAGTATCAAACAGACATCAATAGTAGAGCTCTACAAAACCCAATTCGAGATGCTTTCCAACTGGGTCAGAGGGTTGTCTGACTCTCACAGGCTCAGCTGCTTCCTAGGTGGATTGAAGGAGGAGATAAGAATGGGAGTACGGATGCTAAACCCCCATAATTTAGTGGCTGTTTATGGGTTAGCAAAGATGCAGGAGGAAAATCTGACAATCATGAGGAAATCATGGAGACCTAGTGCTATGGGGTTTTAAGGTCGAAACCCAACACCAATTCAGCCTAGGGCTGAAAATAAACCAATTTTGGTACAGAGACTCACTCCTGCACAGATGAAGGAAAAAAGAGACAAGGGGCTTTGCTTTAAATGTGACAGTATGTGGGGACCTGGCCATAGGTGTGGAGGACCCAAGATATTCTTGATAGAGGAATTCGAGGAAGAGATGGAGGATAAAAATTTTGTTCCTGAAGACCTGATTGATTTAGGAGACCTTCAGGAAGAAAGCAAGGAGGGAATCAATATATCCCTTCATGTAATCATTGGAAGTCCCAATCCTAAAACTATGAGGGTGTCAGTTAAGCTGAATGGCCATAATTTCGTGGCCTTAATTGACACAGGAACATAATTTCATACATCCAAGGGTAGCTAGAAGAGTAGGGATGAAAGTTTTAAAACACAAGCCTATTGGGGTAAATATTGCAGATGGTTCCAAGCTATGGAGTGAGGGAAGCTGCTCAGATATCAAACTGATGATTCAAGGAGATCGGTTTGTCACTCGGGCTTATGTCATACAGATGGGAGGATGCGATATGATGTTAGGAATCCAGTGGCTGAAGAGTTTAGGGCCCATTCTTTGGGACTTTTCAGCCTTAAAAATGGAATTCTAAAAGGAGGGGAAGAGGGTCTTGATTTGTGGAATTGGAGTGGAGAAATCAGAAGTAGACTGCAGCCCAAACTTTTTACAAGAATTAAGAAGAGTTGAAGAAGGACTGATTTTGCAAATTTGGGAGCTGGGATTAATCCAGAATAAAATTCCAGAACAGATTGAGAATCTGTTGCTAGAATTCATGGAAGTTTTTCAAGAGCCAAAAGGAATCCCACCTAGAAGATCACATGATCGCTCTATAATGTTGAAAGAAGGTACCTCCCCAATAAGTGTACGCCCTTACAGGTACCCCTACTACCAAAAATCTGAGATAGAAAAACTAATTAAGGAGTTGTTGGTAATGGGTACCATAAGACCCAGCCAAAACTCCTTTTCATCGCCAGTCCTACTAGTTAGGAAGGCTGATGGGTCATGGAGAATGTGTGTGGACTATCGTGCCCTCAATAAGGAAACTATGAAAGACAAGTTTCCCATACCAGTTGTGGAAGAATTATTAGATGAACTACATGGTTCTCAAATTTTTTCCAAGTTAGACCTCCGATCAGGCTTCCACCAGATCAGAATGAAGGAAGAAGATGTCCCTAAAACAACCTTTAGGACTCATGAAAGGCACTATGAATTTCTAGTGATGCCTTACGGCCTCACAAATGCCCCTTCCACCTTTCAATGTTTGATGAATGATATTTTTTGACCCTATCTAAAAAAATTTGTTCTAGTTTTCTTCGATGACATTCTAGTCTACAACCATAATGTGGAAGAGCATGAGAGACATCTAAGGATGGTATTTGAGACTCTAGTATGACATAAGTTATTTGCCAAACAGTCCATATGTAAATTTGCAATCAGTGAAATCAAATATTTGGGGCATATCGTATCAGGTCAGGGAGTGCATGCTGACCCCATCAAAGTAGAGTCAATGATCAAGTGGCCTAAACCAAACACACTCAAATCACTAAGGGGTTTTTTAGGGTTAACAGGCTACTACCGCAGATTCATCAGAGGTTATGCGGCGATTGCAGGTTTATTGAATAGACTACTGAAAAAGAGGGCTTTTAAATGGGATTCAGAATAGCAGACCAAGCCTTTGAACAATTAAAAAAGGCCGTATCAACCCCCCCATTAGCACTACCAGATTTCAACCAAAGTTTTATAGTAGAGTGTAATGCCTTAGGCATAGGACTCAGTGTTGTGCTAATGTAAGGGGGCCGACCCATTTCTTATTTCAGCAAGAGTCTAAAGGGGAGGGAACTATCAAAGGGGAGGGAACTATCACTATCCACTTATGAGAAGGAATTCTTGGCACTAGTCACTGCTGTTCAGAAGTGGAGGCCTTATTTATTGGGCCAAGCCTTTAAGGTTAAGAAAGATCAATAGAGCCTGAAGTATTTATTGGAGCAACGGGTTGGAACACCCACACAGTAGAAATGGTTATCCAAATTGATTGGATATGACTTTGTGGTCGAGTTTCGAGCAGGAAGGGAAAACCTAGTAGCTGATGCACTCTTTAGGCATGAGGATTCTACAGAAAAAGTTACACTATGGGCTATCTCTACCCCAATTATTAACTGGGCTGATCAATTGAAAGATAGTTATAAAACTGATCCGGAAATTCAAACTATCATGCAACAACTAGACCAAGAGACCATAGGTTCCTTGAAATATCATCTTAGGGGAGGGCTACTATACTACAAACACAGAGTCTACATAAGTCAATCCAGCCCTATAAAAAATAACATACTGAATTATATTTATGACAGTCCATCCTTAGGGCATATAGGTTTTGAGAGAACACTAAAAAGGGCAAGGAGAGATTTCTTTTGGGTAGTGATGAAATCAGATATACAAACCTATATAAAACACTGTGAAGTCTGTCAGAGAGCAAAAGGAGAAAACAAAAAACCCTCCGGGCTCTTACAACACTTACCTATACCCACCAGACCATGGTCATCCATATCTATGGATTTTATAGAGGGGCTACCAAAATCTAATCCATACTCAGTAATTATGGTAGTTGTGGATAGGTTTACCAAATATGCCCATTTTATTCTCGTATCCGACCCCTACAGCGCGACAAAAATCGCCAGCCTGTTCTCATAGAATGTAATGAAGTTGCATAGGCTCCGAAACAACATAGTATTAGACCCGGATCCTACCTTCACTAGCAAGTTTTGGGGAGAATTATTCCAAATTCAAGGGGTCAAGCTACTGATGTCAATAGCATACCACTCCCAAACTGACGGGCAGACAGAGGCAATTAACAAAACATTGGAAGGGTATTTGAGATGCTATGTAGGTGATAACCCGAAGGGTTGGTCCAATTGGCTAACAATGGCCGAATACTGATACAATACCAACTATCACTCATCCCTCAAATCTACCCCGTTTGAAGCAACCTATGGCTACTCGCCCCCAAGCCTTACAGATTGCATCCCCGGTTCAACCAAAAATCAAGCAGTAGAAGAACATTTACAACACAGGACAGAACAGATTGCAGAAATCAAACATAACTTAGCTCAAGCTCAAGAGAGACAAAAGAAACAAGCAGATAAAGGCAGAAAAGAAATCCAGTTCAAAGAAGGGGAATGGGTTTACCTCCGGCTCCAGCCATACCGACAGTCCAGCATGCCAAGAAATAAAAATGTGAAGTTAGCATATAAATACTTTGGGTCGTTCAAAATCTTAAAAAAGGTGGGAGAAGTGGCTTACCAGCTAGATCTTCCCAAGGAAGCCCGAATCCATAGCACCTTCCATGTCTCACTATTGAAGAAATGGGTTGGAAAGGGAATCATTCATGAACCACAGCTACCCATTCTCGAAACCAAGATGAAATCTCAGCTAGAACCAGCAGAAATACTTGACCGAAGAAGTCAAGTCTCAAGGAGGAAGACGAGGGAAGAAGTGTTGTTAAGATGGGAAGGACAGCCCAAAGAAGACACCGTTTGGGTCGAAGAAGAGTGGTTAAGAGGTTCCTACCCTCACCTTGAGGTTAAGGGTTTTTAAGGGGGAGAGAGTTGTAACAGTCCGGCAGTGCATAAAGGAGCAAGACTCAAGTTGAAGCCGGGGAAGAAATGAGGGAGGCGTGTTGGAGAAGACTTACCTGCAGCAAGAAGATAAGGTGAGCACGTGTATGGTCAAGATTGGTCAAGAAGCACTTACGTGGAGGGCTGAGATGATGAAGCTCTTGCGGCTGACAGCTGGCAAGGGAGTAAGTTCAAAGGCAAACGACACCGTTTAGGAGAAGAAAAGGAGTCCAAATACAAAACAGATAAATAAAACAGCTGGCAAGCCTATTTTTTATTCTTAATTCTCAACTAACCGAGAATTACAATAAAAGGGGGAGGAAGAGGGCTGCAGAGAAGCATGAAATTGCTTTGAAGCAAATCTCATTCACCCAGGAGGCCCGAACTACCTTGAAGCTGCACATAAATTTAGATTAGGGTTTATCAACATTGCATTGTTCTTTCAATTCAAGTTTTTTAAAATATTTCATTTTAGTTGTTGTTTCAATTTCCCCAGTTTTTTACCTGTAAGGCTTATGTCAAAGAAAAGCTATAATAAGAATTCCACTATCTTTCCCGTAATTACCAAGTCCATTACAAATATGTTCTAGTTGTCTTTGGAGGTTTGTTTCCTGCTGTACATATTCAAATTGGTCTGGACTATAAAGAAATATATTGTTCTGATGGATTGCTCAACTTATCAGGTTTTGTTGGCTACCCCAGTGATGATATCAACAAGTTCCTGTGGATGGTTCGAATAGGAGGGGGCGTGTTCCCTCATATCAAAGAACCTGATTATTTGGTGAGTTCTTAAACCAGTTGCATTTGATTGAACTTCTGTTTTTTTGGAATTCTTCCCAGTAATAAAATGTTTCCACGCATTTGATAAGTAATAGATATCTGTGCCTCATGGCTAAGACTGGTAGTTGCTTAATCTTAAATCTTACTGACTATTTTCTTTCCTTCTATCCAAAGAGAGATTGCCAATATTGGATTGATTCTCAGGCTTGGTAGATGCTTGATCTTACTGACTATTTTCTTCCTTCTGTCCAAAGAGAGACGGTCAATACCAGATTGATTCTCAGGCTACTCCAACAATGTTAAACTGTCTCATGTACAAACTATCATATTACAGGTCTGATTTTGCTCTTACCCTACTTATTTAAATGTGAAGCATATATGTCAGAAGTTAAAACGTTGATTTCTATTTTTTTACAGGTTTGTGGAAACTGATGGTAAAGGCTTTGATAGAGAGTTAGGCGGACAGAAATTGGGAAGAAGTATTTCAAACTTACCCATTTTGAGGAGGTAAGATAATATTGATTTGCACATGATAGAAATGCGTACAACATAGGCAACCAATAGTCGGGCCTCCTAAAACTGGAGCGAAATAATGCATGCAAACAATGCAATTTCCTTTTACGCGATGAGTACTATAGGCTTTACATCAGAAAAAATGCTCAAGATATTTTTGGGAAATGACTGGTAGTAGATGATTCATGAAAATTTTCTGTTTTGTTTGATAAGAATTTGGGTTCTTATCAATTTAGGTATTCACAACTCACCATTGGATGGTTCGCATATATAAATTGAAACCTCCAAAGAACAGGATCCGGGGGAAGACCAAAAAGTCGAAATCAGTGAGTTGAAGGATTGATGCAAGTATATGCCTTGGGATTCAAATCTAGTTGCCTATTCTAACTGCTTTTTAATATTTCTCATGACAGGAAGCAAGCTCAACTTCTAGCTCAAAAGAAAGTGGAACAGGAAAGAGAAACCCTTGGCACTAGTGAAATAATATATAGGCTAATAATGCGTTCATCTGTCTGTAATTCATATAATTATAATCAAGGGGCTTTTGAGAGGGGTCTTGCAGGCATAGTTGATCATTACTCCTGCAAAATGCAAACCAAACCAGGCAAAAGATTTTACGGTCTTCACCTGTGATCTTGTATTGGTCCCAACATTATGATGTCTTAACAAGACTAATCTATTTTGGGTTGATAGCATTAGATCGGTACTGAGCATGATAGCATGCCAGCTTGGATACCAGCCTGTTGATGATGCCTTGAAGGATGGCTTCTCTTATATAAGTGAGATGATTCATTTACCAATTTCCTTTATCAATGTAATTTTCCAGCTTGTGCTTTTATTCTCAATCTTTTAATGTCTGGTGCAGCCCGAACTAGAACTGGATGAAGTAAAGGGATTCTTGAAGTCTGTTCTTCGGTTTCCATCATCCAAGCCACATAGCTATCAATTACTAGATTTGTGGCCATGCTTCAACGTTGGACAGGCAAAATTCTTATCAACGTAAAAAAAATGCCAAGGAAATACACTACCAGAAAACCGGAGAAAAGCAACGGAATTACCGACGGAATATTTTCGTCGGTAATTTATACCGACGGAAATAATTCCGTCTCAAAATCTGTCGGTCTATACCGACGGAATAAATCCATCGGCGACATCGTCGGTATATACCGACGGAATATTTCCGTCGGTATATACCGACACCATTCTGTCGGTATATACTGACGGTGTCGCCGACGGAGTATACAGTTCGTCTGGAATATACGCAACGGCATGGTGACGTCAGGCGATTTTACCGAGGGATTTAAACTGAGATAGCCGTACAGTGACGTGGCGAGTCACCGACGGAAGTAATCCGTCGGTGATGGCGTCGGAAAAAACCATTATATGCACCCATCTGTCGACACTCTCTTCCTCTGTTTCTCCTTCTTCTTTCCCATCCCACCTCTCCCCTCCCAAACTGCAGCCAAACACCCATCCCAAACTCTCTACTATTCTCAACACGAGCACTCAAGTTTCTTATATCTTGTACGTGGTCACAATATCCGTTTCTTGTAGATTTTA